>Ga0208321_1000775_pt1 | contig 14295 bp, 12 predicted proteins | sample June2015DPH_4_15_FD_184692 | JGI IMG/M metagenome (GOLD analysis project Ga0208321, IMG submission 184692) | Peatland microbial communities from SPRUCE experiment site at the Marcell Experimental Forest, Minnesota, USA - June2015DPH_4_150... | ecosystem: Environmental > Terrestrial > Soil >... | reverse complement strand
CTCGTGCCGAGGGAACGCAGCTCATGGATGATATCTCTTACCAGGCGACGGCCGATCGGATCCAGTCCCGAGGTCGGCTCATCAAGGAAAACCAGGGAGGGCCGGTTGAGCAGAGCCTGAGCCAGCCCGATCCGCTGCAACATCCCCTTGGAGAAAGTGTGCAGTTGTTTTTGGCGATACTCCGAGAGACCGACTCGGTCCAGCAATTCGTCGATCCGCAGTTTCAGGTCGCGCGGGTTCATGTTCCAAAGCTGACCATGGAGCTCGAGAAACTCGCGGGCGGTAAGCCACTCCTGGAATCGGAAGTGCTCGGGGAGAAACCCCATGCGAGCCAAGGCCCGCCGATCGCCAATTGCCGCCCCCAGGACGGAGGCCGTGCCGGAGGTGGGCGCGATCAACCCCAGCAGCATCTTCATGGCGGTCGTCTTTCCCGCGCCATTGGGCCCCAGGAAACCGAAGACCTCACCCTGCTCAACCAGCAGGGTGAGGTCCTTCACCGCGGCCCGCTCGCCGAAAACCTTCCTCAGCTGGTCTGTACGAATCGCCGATCCGTCAGGCATGAGAGACCCCTACGGGAGTGAGTTCGCCATCTGGATGGCCTGTTGGGAATTGCTGCCCAGGCCGCTGATCCCGTAGATGTCCCCGTTTTTGACCCACACCAGCCCGAATTCGGGAGCGTCGTCCGCCGGTCGCTGGATGAGGGTTCCCGCCACCCCCCCGTCCACCGTCACCTGCTCGTAGGTCGCGGCATTCTTGGGAATGGGGATCACGAGCGTGGACTTCCAATCGACGGTCTTGGTGAAATCCGCTGCCTGTTTGCTGGTCATGCCCGTGAACTCGAGGCCGATTTGAGCGAGCTGGGCGACATCCAGGGTGGGTGGAGCTGTGACCGTCGGACTGGGGATCTCTGCCAGGATGACACAGTCCGGGTAACGGCGGCCGGCAGAACCGCCCGCACTGAGGTGGATTCCGGCCCCGTCCGTACTTGGGGCAGGGCAGGTGCCGTAATCGACGCTGACCGCCGCGGGGATCTTCACGGAGACCAGCGCGCCGTCAATCGAGGCAGGCAGGCGAAGATCGCTCCTCCCGGCCTCATCCAACAAGGCCTGCGCCTTGCTGCGGTTGACCGTAAAGGTGAAGGCCGACGCGCCGACCACGCTGATGCGCGAAGGCGTCATACCCTGGGGAAGACGGACCTCAAACCCTGCCAGCGGGCTGGCTTGAACCGCATCGGCAACCTCGACAGGGGCCCCGGGCTTCTGAGTCATCGTGACCGAGTCCGAGATCAGTTGACTGAGTTGCTTTCCAACCGTCCCCTGGCCAGTGAGTTGCTGCAATCCGGTGAAGTCGACCGGGATGACCGCCACCTCTTGCACCCGGAACAGATTGATCAAGCGGTCCGCCAGGGCCCGCGTGCTGGGAATCGCCAGGATCAGAACCAAGAGCACAACGACCGGCAGGCCGTACTGGACCACGGGTGAATGAAGCGCTTTTTTTGCCATGCTTGAGCTCTCCTTTCGGGCGAGTTTTCGTTCGTGGAAATGGCTCAGGGCGGTTCGGGAGGAGAGATTGGCCGGCGGGTTGGCCTGGGAAAAAAGGGCGAGCCTGCCCGCGGTCGGTTGCCACTCCCGGCGCACCGCCTCGCGTCGTTCCTGACACCCTGCGCAACTTTCCAGGTGGCGCAGGTCCGCTGGGCCGAGCTCTCCATCGAGCGCTGCTCTCAACTGGCCATCGCTCAGGTGTTGGCTCATGCTTCCTCCTTCATCAGAGACCGGTAGCATTTCTCGAAGGCGCGTTCCGCGCGGAGCAGCAGAGGACCGACCGAATTTGGCGAGAGGCCCATGGCGGCGGCGATCTCTCGATAGGTCATGCCCGAGTAGCGCAGGATCAACAGCTCGGCCTGATGAGAGTTCATATGGGCCAGACCCATTCTTGCCAGCCGCCGCTCTTCTTCGCGGGCCTGGATCTCCGCCGGCCGATTCTCCGGGGCGTCCTCCAGGACGCCCAGACCGGCCTCGAGCTCATAACGCTGGCGCCGCTTGTAGCTTCGAATGGAGCGAAGCCCCAGATTGCCCGCCACGCGGGTGAGCCAGCCTCCCACGTTGAAGCCTTCCGGCGGCTGCGGGTAGCGCTGGTGCAGTTTCAGGAAGGCTTCCAAGGCCAGGTCCTCTGCCTCGGCGGGGTCCCCCACCAGCCCAAGGACCAGGCGGTAAACATGCGTCCAGTGCTCCATGAAAAGGTTCTCAAAGGACGTGGACACCGGCCTGGTCTGCGGGCTTGCGCGCGCGGCGGCAAGACTCTTGCGGAATCATATCGTGTGAAAGACACCCTTGCGACCAATGTTTGTGCCCATCGCCTCGCAGGCCGCCCTGCAAGGATAATCCCTTTCAATGAGAAAATGAGACATCGATTGTGAGGAAGGGGGCCGGCAGGGTGGTACCAGCTCCCCCTCGGCGCCGGCCTCCGGCGGAGGATCCAGGCTTTTCGAAGCCCCCGACCTGCGCCGCAAGCTCGGGGTGGTGTTGCAGGACACTTTCTTGTTCTCCGCCACGGTCATGGAGAACATCCGCTTCGGTCGCTTGGATGCCACGGATGAGGAGGTCGTGGGGGCGGCCTGAATCGCGGACGCCGACCATTTCATTCGTCGGTTGCCCCAAGTCTATCAAACCATGCCACCGGAGCGTGCCAGCAACTTCAGCCAGGGGCAGCCGTAGCTCCTCGCCATCGCCCGAGCCGTGCTCGCGGATCCGGCCATCCTGATCCTGGATGAGGCCACCAGCAGCGTGGATACCCGCACTGAGGCCCGCATTCAAGAAGCGCTGGTTCGCTTGATGCAGGGACGAACCAGTTTCTTCATTGCTCACCGCCTGAGCACCATCCGCGAAACAGACCACGTGCTGGTCATCAACAATGGGCAGGTTGTCGAACAGGGGTCGCACCGGGAGCTGCTTGAGCAGAGGGGTTTTACCATCATCTGCACATAAGCCAGATCAAGGGACAGGCGATCTAGGCGGGCGTTGATCCGCCGCTCGCTCGAGCCCAGCCGAAGCTCCAAGGGCGGAGGGCTTCTCCGCCAGAAGGCGGCGGCATGTCCCAGGCCCGGTTCGCCCCTCTTCACCCAGAGGGAAACCGTTGTAATCCGCTGGACTTCCACCGACGGCGGGAGCGACCGGAACAGCCAGAGGGGAAAGCCGACTCCCCGCAAGCTCCATCCGGCCCTCAGGCGATGCGTCCACCCGGCAGCGGCGGTCCGCCGGCATAGATCTCTCGGACCCGAATCGCGCCGCTGGGTCCGGAGGCGCTCCAGGTGCCTTTCGCTTGATAGGAAACGGCGTCGAGGGTCAGGATGTTGGTCGCGACCAAGGCGCCCGGGGGCGGCCGGGGCAGCTCGGGGGCTCCGTTCCAGCAGACTAGGCCCGTGTTTCCGCTCGGCTGCATCGAGATCGCTGGGACGACGACCGGGTAGCCTGTCGGGCCCACCCAGGCGAGAACCTTTACCGCCGCCATCTTTGCGAATTCGCGCCGAACGGGCAGGGGGACCGGCACCCCCTCATCCCCACTCCCCCAGCCGCGGATCGCGCTGAGGCGAGCAAGAGCAAAGTCCCACATGACCTCCAAGCGAGGAATGCCGAAGGTCGCCTCCACGGATCGCACCCGGATGACACCGGCATTGCGGATTCCCGTGTACGCGTTGTAGCGCAGGAGTGAGCTGCTCATCTGGCGATCCACGTAGGGCCCGCTGCGTTGAAACTCGAGAAAATCGCCCGTGAGAATCCAACCCTGCAGAGCGGTGGTGATCACCAGAATCCCAACGCGCCTGTCCTGCTCCAGGTTCTTGATGCTCTTGCGCAGCAGAAAATTGCCGAAGGTGAGCGTGTCAGGCGCATCCTCGGCTGGCAGGAGCGTTATGCAGGGAACCACATTCGGCGCTCCGTCGGCGCTTCGGGTGGCCAGAAACTTCGGTGTCATCTCTCCGCGCAGGGCATCTAGCAAGCCGGGGGTGTCATTCAAGACGGACATGGTTGCCTCCGCTCTCATTGGGTCGCTCCGGACCAGTGGGCACACGGGACCAGATCGGCGGCGGTCTGCCAGGTGGAAACCATCGTCTGCCGAGACAGCAGCGCGGCCGCCTCCAGCGGATAGGGAACATCCAGCCGGTGATACTTGGGCCGCCCCAGGTTGGTGAAGGCCAGCAAATCCCAGCGCTTGACCGTAGGCAGTTCCCGCTGGATGAAGGCACCCAGGGCCCGTATGTTTTCCGGATCGTCCGTGTAGCCGGGGATGATGGGTGTGCGAACCCACAGAGGGACACCCTGGGACGCCAAGAGGCGGGCGTTGTGCAAGATCAGATCGTTGGCCGCCCCGGTGGCGGCTCGGTGCCGGTCCGGATCCATGATCTTGAGGTCATACAGGACCAGGTCCACCAAATCGAGAACCCGCTCAAAGCGTTCGGGCGAGGCGGCGCCGCAGGTGTCCAGCGCGATGTGCAGGCCGGCCTTGCGGCAACGCGGCAGGACCTCGCTCAGGAAATCCTCCTGCAGCATGGGCTCGCCCCCGCTGAAGGTGATGCCGCCGGCCGAGGTCTCGAAGAAGACCCTGTCCTTCAACAGTTCCTCCGTCAGCTGCTCCGGGGTCCAGCGGCGGCCAATGACCTCCAGCGCACCGCTTGGGCAGGCCTGGGCGCAATCGCCGCAGACCGTACAGTGCTCCCGGTCAATCTGCATCCCGGAGGTCGTGAGGGTCAGCGCGTCGGCAGGGCAAGCGCCCAGGCAGGCGCGTGCGCCGATGCAGCGCACGTCGTACCACACCAGATCCGGCGCGGCCCGCAATCCCTCCGGGTTGTGGCACCAGGCGCAGCGCAAGGGGCAGCCTTTCAGGAAGACGGTCGTGCGGATGCCCGGTCCGTCTTCGGTGCTGAACTGCTGGATGTTGAAGATCAACCCGGTCGCCATGCCCTCTATAGCCGGTGAGCCTCTCGGGCGATGATCTCGTCCTGGATTTCCTTGCCCAATCCCACGAAGTAGGCGTTGTAGCCGGTGACCCGCACCAGGAGGTTGCGGTACTCATCGGGATGCTTCTGAGCCTCACGCAGGGTGTTCGCGTCGATGACGTTCACCTGCAAACAGGTCCCGCCCACTCTGCCGTACGCGCGCAGGAGCCCCGCAATCTTCTCCCGTTGCTCGGGATCGCGCAGCAGGGAGGGGCTGAAGCTCATGGTGTGGCTCGCGCCGTTCGGGGCCGTTCTCAGATCCAGCTGCCCAACGCTCTTGATTACAGCGGTCGGTCCCCTGCGGTCTGCCCCGTTGACTGGGCACACCGCGTTCGAAAGGAACTGGCCGCGGCGCCGGCCGTCGGGTGTGGCGGCGGTAGCGGGGGCGTAGGCGATCCAGTAGTTCCAGGAAAGGTAGCCGCCGCGATAACGCTTGCCGGTGGGAGCCGTGTGGCGGAAGGCTTCCTCCGTCCAGAAGCGGCTCACCTCGCGCGCCAGTTCGTCGGCTTGCGGGTCATCGTTGCCATACTTGGGGGCTTGGTGGAGCAGCATCTGGCGCAGGTTCTCGTGCCCCTCAAAGTTGGCGCGCAAGGCGGCCAGGAGCGGAGCCATTCCCAACCGTCGATCCTCAAACACCAGCTTGCGCACAGCGGCCAGGCTGTCGGCGGCGGTTGCCAGAGCGACGCCCTCCACCGTCAGGTAGCTGAAGCGGGCGCCGCCGGCGTTCGCGTCCCGGCCTCTTTCCAGGCAGCCGCCCACCAGCGCGCTGAGATAGGGCACGGGCTCCCAGCGCGCCCGGCCCGCATCCGCGAGGTTGTTCACGCGGATGATCCAACGCACGAGGTGGCGCAGCTGAGTCTGGAAGGCCTGACGGAACCGGTCAAAGGAAGTGAAGGTCAGTGGATCACCGGTGCGTGGGCCAATCCGGCGACCGGTTCCCATGTCGCGGCCATCATTGAGGGCGAGTTCGACGGCCTTCGCCAGATTTAGGTTGACGTCCACGGTCCCGGAGCGGTCGTCGCCCGCCAGGGTATTCTCCAGGCAACCCACCGGGGCGTAGTCCCACAGGCGGCCCTCAGGAAGTCCTTCCCAGCGGAGTCCGGCGATGGCGTTCTCGTCGAAGTTGAGGAGAAAAGGCGAGCCCTGCGCCTCGGCCATCATTTCCACCAGGCGCCGGAGCAGCCGGTCCGGGGTGCGAGCGTGGAGGCGGACGTTGGGCTTGGGCTCCAGCAGGTTAATCTCCTGGATGACCTCCAGCATCAGGTAGGTGAGATCGTTTGAGGCGTCGTCCCCGTGCTCATCGGTTCCACCGAGGGTGATCAGTTGACCAAACGAGGAGTTGATGCCTTGACTCGTCCCCGTCCAGCCCTGGTAGTCGTAGACGTAGTTGTGCTTGATCCACCAGCACTCGAGCCACTCCTTGGCCTGGGCCCGCGTCAGGCGGTCCGCCTCGATGTCCGCCTGGTAGTAAGGTCGAAGGTACTGATCCACACGTCCAGGCGAGACCCCGGGTCCCGGATAGCTTTCCGCCGCGAGAAGCAGCATATGGGTGGTCCAGAGCGCCTGCAGGGCTTCGGGGAAGGTTTCGGGAGGAAGCCAAGGGACCTTGCGCACGATGCGGGCGATTTCACGAAGCTCTTCTCGGCGGGCCGGGCTGGCTTCGCCCTGGGCCAATCGATCCGCTTCCGCGGCATATCGCTCGGTGAGCAGGCGCACGGCCTCAGCGCAAATGACGACGGCCCGGGCCTGGTCGCGCTGTTCGCGCGTGCTGGCCCGGTCGTCGGCCATCGCTTGAGCCTCATCCCGAATCCCTTTCCAGCCGAGGCGCAGAGCCTTCGGGTAGTCGGGCACGAGATGACCCGGCACGGCCGCGCAGTTACCAACCCCGGCGTCGTTGAGCGCGTGCCATTCTTTGAGGAACCTCTTCTCCTCCCGATCTCGTGCGCGGGCCTCTCCTTTCTTCAGGCAGCGCGAGAGGGCCGTGGAGAAATGAGAACCGACGATCAGCTCCTCATCCAGAATCTGCACGGGCAGATAGCGGCTCACGACCTCACGGAAGAAGAGAGCTTGCCGGACGGCGAGCGGCTGCTCCCAGAATCCCGCTGGGAGTTGCACCCGCGTGGCCGCGGCCAGGAGATAGGACCGGAATCCTTTCTGGAACAGGGCGACTTCTGGAACGTTCGTCCAGCTCCAGATCGAATAGACCATGTCCCAGGGTGTGCCGGTGGTGTAGGAACGAACCTCGTTCGTGTACTGCCGTTCGTAGAAGGACCAAAACTGATCGCGCAGCTTCCCCACACGGGGCGAGAGGGTGGGCGCGGCCGTCCATAGATCCGAAGGGGAAAGCGCTGGGCAGGAATCCACAATCATCGGAATCTCTCCACGGAGACTGAGCCAGATCGGGGGTGGCGCTTGCCGACTGCCTGACGTTAGCGAGCCAGTGTTTCGTCACAAGAATACACCGAGGCCGCGCAGGAAGGTAGTGACTCGCGTGACGGATTCATTCGCCGAGTGTCAGTCAGTGCGCGGCGGGTCAATTCTGCAGGAAAGGGCCCCTACGGGCGTGTGCCTGCCGGCGCCAAGTCGGCCGTGGGAAGAGGAGCCGCCTAGGGTGGCAAGGATCGGGCGCCGGACCCCGGCGAGCCATAACGCCGGATTGTGGCGGGCAGGTCGGAATCCCGTTGCGGAGGCCAGGAACCGGAATCCTCAGAGCGGCGTCGGTCACAGCCTGCCCGGCCGCCGAGGCCAAGGGCAAATGGCCTGCCCGTGAGGTCTCGCCCCCCGTGGCTCTCCGCCCGGATTCACACCGCGGCTTTCCTGAACCTCCAGAGTGCCACCGCGAAGAAAGCCAGCGCATAGGCCGAGAGGATCAAGGCGGGCCTCCAGACGGAGTCCAGCCCCTGGCCCCGGATCAAGAGGTTCTGGAACCCGGTCATGGCCCAGGTCGAGGGGATCAGCTTACTGATGGCGGCAAAGGTCCTGCCGGCTCCTTCCAGAGGGAACCACGCGCCACCCAGGCCGGAGAAGAGGAACATCGCCAGCAGAGAATAGAGGATGACCTGTTCATCCCCTCTCGCCACGACGCCGATCAGCAGACCCAGGCTGGCCACCCACAGGCAGAGGGCCAGCGACACGAGCAGCGTTCCCAACGGCTGGCGCAGATAGTTGACCTTCAACAGCCACTGACCAAATGCTATCAGAAGCGCCGACTGCAGGAACACGATGGCAAACATGGCAAGCATGTGCCCGGCAATAATCTCCCAGGCCTTCATCGCCGTAGTCATGAGTCGCTGCAGCGTGCGCGACTTGCGTTCCTGGACGAGGATCTGGGCGGAGGTGATCAACCCGAAGATCGCGAATTGAACCAGGATGCCGGGAGAGCTTTGGTTGTAGGGGTTGCCCCCAAAGGGGACCCCCTGCGGCGAAATGACCGCCACCTGCATCTGGACCTGGGCAGCTCCGCTTGCCTTGGCCCAGGCCTGAGAGGCGGCAGCCAAAGCGGTCAGCCTTTCCTCCCTCTGGGCTGACGCGTCCTGAGGTACTTGGCTGGCGATGGACTCCACATCAAGTTGGGCGATCTCCACCGAACTCATCAGCTCGCTGACCGGTCCTCGCAGGGTCTGATACAGGAACTGCCCTGTGCTGGAGGCGGGGTCCACAATGAGATTCAACTGGGCGCGCCTCCCCTCCAGGCTGTCCTGGCTGAACCCTGCGGGAATGAGGAGCACCCCACTGACTTTCCCCTGGGCGACCAGATCCTGGGAGCTGGCAGGATCGACTTCCAGGAGGCGGAGGTCTTCCGACTGGGAAAGCATGGCATGGAGTTGCTGGCTCAGTGCACCGTCCGGATCCTGGTTCGCCCACCCGAGCGCGATGCGCGTATCTTTGGGTTGTCCCGTGCCGCCCAGGGCGAATCCCATGAAGAAGGTGAAGCCGATGGGCATGATGACCAGGAAGAGCGCCGACTTCCGGTCCCGAAGGATTTGGGACAGATCTTTCCCGGCAAGGTCCAGAATTCTCATGGGGTTTCTCTCTTTCTCCCGGGACCAGGTCAAGATCAATAGGCTGGCCAGGTGGGTCGAAGTCCGGGATTGCAGACAGCTTCCAGGAGGTTCCAGCCTCCCCGGGCGAGGCCTTGGGGGCCTCCGCCGGGATACCCAGCGCCGAGCCGGATGATGCTCCAGACCATCGCCGGGCAGTTCGAGAAAGTTGTTCCCTCCCTCCGGCGGCATCCTTGACCGCTCACGCAAGCCGCCTGCGGAAAACAGCTGCCCCCAAGACAAACATGGCAACTCCAAGCCCCACCGTCACCGCGAGTGGGCTGAGCAGGTCGGCCGTTGGCTGACCGCTCAGGACGATGTGCCAGAGTTTGATCACCCAACCCTGCGGTGTGAACTGGGAGACCAGATTGAAGGTCTCGGGGACGTTCGGCACTGCGACCGTAAACAACCCGCCCAGCATTGAAAGGACGGTCAATCCGCCGCCCAGGACGGGTCCCATCTGCTTCGAATTCCTGATGAACGAGATGAGGAGCACCCCCAGGCCGGCCGCCGCGACGACCTGTCCGACCAGGGCCAGGGCCGCCCCCCGGGGGTCGCCCCAGTTCACCCCGAAGGCGAAATGGGCGGCGATCATCAGCACCAATCCTTGCAGGATCACCATCAGGATCACGGCCAGGAACTTCCCGGCCAAGATGGAGGTCCGGCTCGTGGACGTCGTGAACAGCCTCGCCAGGGTGCCTTCCTCCTGCTCGCGCAGGATGGAGGACATGGAATACGCGCCGGTGAAGAAAGCAAAGAACACCATCATCCCGGACATGACCAAGCCCATGAGGGAGCGGGTCGGGTTGGCGGCGCTGGTCCGTCCTGCGGCGGGGGCGACCATGGCCAGGACCGCCAGGTCAGGGCGGTCAAGCAGATCCTGCTGGAACCCGACGTACCACTCTCCGTATTCCTGGGTCAGAGACGACTGCTGGGCGGGGGTCATTGAGATTCCAAGGGATTCCTCACGCTGTCCGATCGTCCCCAGGGCGATGCCTCCACCCAAAAAGCCGTCCAGCACAGTCTGGACCATGTCGCGCGCAACCAGGGGAGTGATGGTCAGGGTAGGATCCTGAACGATCGCGACTGGAAGAGTCTTCCCCTTCTCGACCAGGTCCGTCGTGAAACCGGAGGGGACGATGACCGCGACGCCGATTTGCTGCCGGTCCACTGCTGCCCGGGCAGAAGCCTCGTCGGGGTAGTCGCTGGCCGTGATCCAGGATCTGACGCGGCTGTCGTAAAACATGTCGTGGATGGCCTGGCCGAGGTTCGCCTCGCCATTGGCACCGGATGGCGCTCGGTCGAGGTTGACGATGCCGACCTTCAGGGCGGGTAAGCCTGGGGACCCAGCGGACGTGGCGCCGAACGCCAGATAGATCAGGCTGGTCACCAGCAGCGGAGCGATGACCGTCATCCCGATGGCGAAAAGGCTTCGCAGGGAGCGCGTCAGGTCTTTGAATGCGATGTCCAGAATCTTCATGTCCATCTCCGTGCCTTGCGGTTGCCTGCCGCGGAATCTGGCCCTAGTCCCGCAGCGCTCTCCCGGTGAGATGCAAGAAGACGGTTTCCAGGTTGGGTTCCTGGATGTCCACGGAAGTGATGCGCGCCCCGGCCTGGGTGGCGGCATCGAACAGGCGAGGCAGCACCCGGTTGGAGTCGTCCACCAGGGCTGTGATCTTTCCATCCTCCGCACAGACTCTCGAGACGCCCTCCACTTTCTGCCATGCGGGCAGGACGACCTCGGACGGCATGTTGAGGGTCAGGTCCAGGCGGGTCTGCTCCCCTACGATCTGAACCAGTTCCCGGGGGGTGCCGTAGGCGATGACCTTGCCCCTGTCCATGATGGCGATGTGGTCGGAAAGCTCGGCGGCCTCTTCCATATAATGGGTCGTGTAGAGCACGGTCATGCCATGCTGGTTGAGTTCCTTGACGTTGTTCAGGATGTGACGGCGTGATTGCGGGTCGATCCCGACGGTCGGTTCGTCCATGATGATGACGGCGGGCTTGTGAAGCAAGGCCACGCCGATGTTGAGACGCCGCTTCATGCCGCCGGAAAGTTTTCCGACGGGATCCCTTTGGCGATCGGCCAGCCCGATGATGTCGACCACCTCGGCCACGCGCGAATGAAGCCCCGGGCCGCGCAGACCGTACATCTTGCCCCAGAAGACCAAGTTCTCTCGAGTGGACAGATCGGCGTAGAGGGCGACATCCTGGGGAACGACCCCCAGAAGGGCTTTGGTTGCTCCCGGCTCTCGGATGACCGAGTGGCCCATAATGAAGGCCTCGCCGCCGCTGGGTTCGAGCAAGCCGGAGAGGATCGAGATCGTTGTGGACTTCCCGGCCCCGTTGGGGCCCAGCAAGCTGAGCACCTCTCCCGACGCGGCGTGGAAGGTCGCGCCTTGCAGTGCCTGAAGATCGCCAAAACTCTTCTGAAGGGACTGGACGTCAATGGCGGGATTCATAGGGTTCTCCATCATTCTCCTGAGGCGCCGTGCGAATAGGGTTCCGGTCCGAGGTCAAGTGGACGTCGCTGGGGACTGAGGCACGGTTGCCGTGGCTTCCCAACCGATCCGGTTCACGCCGGAGGGATGCCCGCAATCTGCTTTTCTCGGCGAGGCCACCCGAGCAAGGGTGCGATCCGGGTCGCCTCGGTCTTCGGACGCTCAAAGCGACCTGTTCTCAGGTTGTCGGGATCTTGCCTACCGCCCCGAATACGACGGGACCATGTCCCGGACAGATGATCTGGGCGCCCAGGGCCGCTTGCGCCCTCAGCGAGCTGTCCGCCCTGGCCTGATCCCAAGTGTTGGCCCCATGGGATCCGCGCAGGCCTTCCTTGGTTGAGATGAGCGAATCCCCCGAGAAGAGTATGCCGGTGGATTCCGAGAATAGGGAGACATGTCCCGGGGTGTGACCGGGTGTCGCGAGCACACGCAGGCCACCCAGGGCCGGCAGTTCCTGGCCGTCATTCAAGAATCCATCCACTTTCATGGGGGAGACCCGCACCAGCTTACTGGTCAGCCGGAACAACAGCCTCAGCAGCAGATTCTTGGGCTTCAGCTCACGCGAGGAGTGTCCGGCCGCAATCGCCTCGGCTTCAATTGGGTGGGCATACACCTTGGCCCCGCTCGCAGACTTGAGAGGCGCAAGCCCACCGACGTGGTCAAAATCGGCGTGGGTAATCAAGATGCATTTCAGTTCATCCGCGCGATGCCCCAAGCTGGCGATGTACCGCAGGATCTTTTTGTGGCTGCCCGGCAAACCCGTGTCGACCAATGTCAACCCATCGGGGTCAATAATCAGATAGGGGTTTGCAACGATCCCGGGAATGTGGTGCACGTTGCGAATGACTTCCATGGAATTCGGCCTCCTGTGCGGAGAATCACCGCGATGATGTCGGCGGGTTCCAGAGATTGGAGGGGACGGTCTTGCCCCCTGGGGACCAGCCCCGCCTCTTTGCTTGAGATGGATCGGCCCGGGCCCGGTTCCCTCCGCAGGCGATCCGGTCCTGGGCGGCGTTGAACCCGTCCTACCAGATCAATCGCGAGCTGATCGCGCTTCTCTCAATGCCGCAATTGTTGCTCCAACGAGAGATTCGGTCAAACGAAAGGTTGATCGGGAAGCGCTGGAGGAAGTTGAAGACCAGTCAGGCGGTTGATCGGCTTGCCCCGTCCTGAGCGGCGAGATTCCACGAGCCGTTTGGGAGGTGTCCACCCCGGCTTCCCCCGGAGGCAGCTCCGGCATGGAGAGGCGCACCGAGGGCCGCGTTTGGAGAGACCCGGCGACTTTGCATTCGGGCAGAGCCCGCTTTGATACAGCCCACAGATCTGGATCGATGCCCAAGGCAGATCCGGTCTGGGCCCTGGGCGAGGAAAGATCGCCGTCTGCTGCCGAATCCGGCGGCTCTCGGAAATAGAGAGGGCCGGTCCATTTCCGATTCCGCAAGGAAGGGCATGCGGCCCAGGCCGAGCCAACTAAGACGAAGGGCCAGCGGACAACCGCCTTGCCGCCCAGCCGAACCGAAGCCGCGTTCCGGGGCCTGGTCCGCACAGGACACCCGCCTTGGGCATTGAGCTCCTCCACCGCTCAAGAGAACCATCTTGGTCTGCTCGAAGGCGGAGTCGATGAAGAAGGAGGTGGGAGAGGGAAGAGGCCTGGCTACCTGATGGCCCCGGTTCTCAGAGAGAGCGGTTCCAAAGGGTGCAGGATCTGGCAGGATGGATGGGCTGGCAAGATGAGCCAGGAGGGATGTTTGGACTCGCCCCCCCACGTCGCCTCGGGCTAGGGCTGCTCCAACAACCTCAGCCCGCAAGAGTTCATGGCGGCCCGCGCCGTCCCGAAAGAGGAAGGACCCCTCGCCTTGGTCAACGGGCCTCACCTGTGCAAGGCCGGAGTAGGGGCGTCTCACCGGGTGGGACTCGGCCCTCCCGCCTCATCCCCGCAGAACGGCCACCAGAATGATCAGAGCGGCCAGCCCCCAGCGGTAATAGACGAATATGTCGGTCGAGTGTTGCCGCAGGTAGCGCAGCAAGTAGCGGATGCAGAAGAATCCGCTGACGGCTGCCGCAAGAACGCCGATCGGGACGAGGTTCCATTCGGCGTGGCTGAAGCCCCCTCCCGCCTGCTTGTAGATGTCCCAAAGGCTCTTGAGACCTGCGCCCGCAATGATGGGGGCGCCCAGCAGAAAGGAGAAACGGGCAGCCGCATCTCGCTCCAGCTCGACCCCCAACCCTGCGGTGATCGTGCTGCCCGAACGGGAAACGCCGGGGAAGATCGCAAAGGCCTGGGCCACGCCGATCACGAGCGCATCCCGCAGCGACAGGGAATCCATTTTTCGTGTGTGCTTCGCCAGCCGTTCGGCGGCGAACAAGCAAAGAGCCAGGAGGACAATGATGATGGCCATCACGATCATAGCGGGTGCCTTGATGAGAGTATTCGGCTGGTGGAACAGTTGCTCGATCTTGCTTTCGCCTAGGACCCCGGCGATCCCCCCCGGAATGCATCCAATGAAGAGGAGCCACGCCAGGCGACGGTCAGGGTCATTTCCAATCCGCCGCTGAACCAGGCTTGCCACCCCTGCCCGGATGAGCCGAACCCAATCGGAGGCGAAATAAACAAGTACCGCCAGGAGTGTCCCTAGATGCAAGGCCACATCGAATTGGAGGCTATCCAGGAGAGGGTCCTTCCAGCCAAACAGCCAGGGGACAATGATGAGGTGGGCGGAACTCGAGATGGGCATGAACTCGGTCAAGCCTTGAACGATGCCAA
>Ga0208321_1000772_pt1 | contig 14327 bp, 14 predicted proteins | sample June2015DPH_4_15_FD_184692 | JGI IMG/M metagenome (GOLD analysis project Ga0208321, IMG submission 184692) | Peatland microbial communities from SPRUCE experiment site at the Marcell Experimental Forest, Minnesota, USA - June2015DPH_4_150... | ecosystem: Environmental > Terrestrial > Soil >... | reverse complement strand
ACCCAAGCCAGTCCTAAGAACAAAGAAATGTCGCCGTAGAGCACGCAGGGGAAATTTTTAATTCCTGAACTGGCTAATCCACATACTAAAAAAAGACAGTAAAAGCACGGACTAATTTTCAGGGGAAATCTTGTTTTCGTCATCTTCTTCCAGGATGCAACATTTCAAATGCAAATCATTCAAAATTAATTTTTGAGGATCATATGAGTAGATTTGCTCATTTGAGAGAGGGCTATGAATGACAGAAATATGTGACAGCCAAAATTCAGGATATTTTATTTTTATCAAGGGATTATCTTTTCTGAGATCCCTTTCCTAAAATTAATTTTTTCGCCTCCGGTTTTAATTCGGAAGCAACCCATTCCTGAATTTCCTCTATGGGGACATCGGCATAGGTCCCTCGGTCCAAGATATATTCAATGTGCAATTTACCATCCTGAGTATGAGAGTGAAATTTGGCATCGTTTTTACCATCGAACTCCACAGGGATGATCCAATACTTTTGACACACTTCCAGATCAAACGTAGGAGTTGCCCCAACCCATTTCCCATCGAGATGGAATTCGACGAAACCATGGTCTGGAATCACGTTTGACACCAGCAATTCTGCTAGTTTCTCAGGTAAGAGGTGATTGCGAAGAATGACAAAATGAAATCGGGCAGGAATTCCAACGGCACGACTCAAGGCGATCAGGAGGGCTGCCTTTTGGATGCAAAAACCCTCCCCCCTGGCTAAAGTATTACTGGCCCGGAAGTGTTTAGGTAAGTGTCGTGGCAAATAAGGATTGTATTTGATATTGTCTCTTACAAAGTAAAAGAGGCTTCGAGCTTTCTCAATGACTTCCTTTTGACCCTTGGTTACTTCCTGAGCCTTATTTTTTATGGTTGGGTTATCGGAATTAACAATAGATGTCGGTTTCAGATATTCTTCCATTTTGCTCTTTATTCCTTTCCTTTTTCTTCAGCTCCCACCGATCTCCGTTATTGTGCCTATGACTTAGCCATTTCATCGGCCTTCTATAAAAATGTCTTATCTGACCCAATGCTATAATATCGAGCCCAAATCATAATAGAAAATTTGGACTCTTTCAATATAAAAAGAAGCCTTGTTTCGTCTTCTTTCCCAGTCGCCCTGCATATACGTATTTTTTAAGCAGGTGATGAGGCCAAAAGCACGGGCGGAAAGCAACCGCTTGGAACGCCAAAAGGAAGCCCTCCAGCTTGTCTCCAGAAAATTAGTGGAACTGAGTCAGCACATGACCACCAGCCGCCGAATTTTGAACGACTTGAGAACCTTGCGTCACCTGCTTCTGGAGAAGCGGTAACTCGACAAACCCTATGCAGATTATAAACAATAATCGTGACCTAACAGGCTGATCTTAAAGTGAATAGTAGTAGGTGAAAGCGTTAAAGTTGCAAGAACAAATCCTATTGTATAAGGTACCCCCTCCTTTTATTCTCGTTGCCAAGCTTTTAATCATCATAGGACCAGTTCAGAACCGAGGTGAAGAGGCGATTCTTGGACGATCTCTTTCCCGAACGTTGACTTCCCTCAGCACAATTAGTAGATTTCATACATGCCAACCAAGAAAACCTACAGCCAAGCCGCCAGAGTCCAGGGGATTCTTAGAACCCTCGGAGTCACACATGGAATCACCATAGGCGAATTAGCCGAAGAATTTAGTGTAACGAAGAGAACCCTTTATCGGGATCTTAAGGCATTGGGGGACGCGGGCTACCCACTTTGCTCCGAGATCATCGAAGGCACAACCTACTGGAAGCTTGAACCATCTTTTAAGAGTGTCCCACCTGTAACATTTACTCTGGATGAGCTAATGGCCCTCTACTTCAGCAGAAAGCTAATTGCATCTCCAGGCAGATCTCCATTCGGTGCAGAGATTGAATCAGCATTAAAGAAGATCGAGTCGTCCCTCCCTGCGAAGCAGATAGCCAGACTGGAGAAGATTGAGGAGATGTTCACTCCTCTTGTGAAGGCGTCCAAGAAAAAAGATCTCAATAAAGGAGTCTTTGAAACTGTCCAGTGGGCACTTCTCAACCAAAACATTCTGAAGTTGGAATATAAACCAAGGAAGGGTAATCGTGCATTTCCTTTCGAAGTCCACCCCTATTCACTGCTCTTCTATAAAGGAGAATTTTACATCCTATGCTTAGTACCCGGCAAGGGGATGCGCCACTTCGTATTGGAAGGGGTTAAGAAGGCAGAGAGAATGAAGGAGAGGTTTGAGATTCCAGAGGACTTCTCTATACCCGAGTTTCTTAAAGTTCCATTCGGGATGTTCCATGAGAAACCAATCTCAGTGAAGGTCATCTTTGACAAGGAGCTATCGGATTACATTAGAAGGAAGGCATGTCACCCTAGTCAGAAGATCAAGGAATTAAAGGACGGGAGGATACTGCTCTCCATGAAAGCGAGTGGGAAGGAAGAGATAAAGGCATGGATACTGAGCTTCGGGGCAAAGGCAGAAGTGCTTTCACCTAAATCGCTGCGAGATGAAACAAAAGCGGATCTATCGAAAACGTTGGCTAATTACATTTGAGAATCGATAGCAAGGCTAAGAAATATCTCCGGACAAAAATACAAATGGAGGCACCTGCATGGCCAAGCTCAACATGAAATTCCCCCACCAGCTATCGCAGGAGGACGCTCTGAAGCGGTCCCGTGGTCTTCTCGATGAAGTGAAGAACCAGTTCGCTGACCAGATCAGCAATCTCTCCGAGAAATGGGAAGAAAATACCTGCCAGTTTAGTTTCTCGGTCAAGGGATTCTCCGTGTCAGGAACGCTGACAGTGAAGCCCTCTGAGGTGGAACTTTCCGGTGATCTGCCTTGGGCGGCTACTTTCTTCAGAGGGAAGATTGAGTCGACGATCCGGGAGAGAGCAGAAACATTGCTTGCTTGAAAGTGTATCTCTTTTTATTGTTCGATAGGGTTAAAAACGTATCCCCGCAGAATACTCTGAATCGGAACGCTTCGTGGGAAATCCATTTCTACCAAGGTCGCCTTTGATAAAGATCTTTGATAACGAGCGGCAAGGAAGAGATAAAGGCATGGATATTGAGTTTTGGACCGAGAGCCATGGTTCTTTCGCCTAAACATTTCAGGGAAGAAATCAGAGCTGAAATATCTCAAGCCTTAGCCGTGTACCGGTAGGCTTCTTCTCTATGGTCTCCGCTGAGGATTACACCTACAAATCCTTGCCCAACGATGACATCTCGGGCTGCGGATTACGGGTTGAAATCACTTATCCCAAGTGAAGATATGGAAATCAAATCCTCGTTTTTTTGAGGTGTCGGAAACGGAGGGTTCATAGCAGAAATCTTCAGTTTTCAAAAATGATAATTTTAATTGTATAAGAAGCTTGATTCCTTCAATCTCCACTCGCCCCCCCTGTCAAAGTTTACCGCATCCGCTCCCTTTTTATTTCTTTGAAAAATGAACAATTATGACGATTTGTTTTCGGCTCTTTTTTAAGAACTTTGATCCTGTTTTGAAGCGTTCCATTTCCTGCTTCTGACCAGTTGCCGTCAAGCTCGCCTCATATTCCGCAACTGATTTTCCGATACGCTTCGCGCCATACTCCACGCGCAAATTGCTCATCTGCGTTCGGACAGGCCCGGGCAAATGGCGTTGACGGTGATACCCTGCGCTGTCTCCATTGCTGACGTACGCATCAGCCCCAAGAGTCCGTGCCTGCTCCCCGCATACTCCGCGCCATGCGCTAAGCCTATCTTGCTGTTGACAGACGCAGTCATAATAATGCAGCCATACTTGCGCGCGATCATTGAGGGTGACACTTTCTTTGAGAACAGATATGATACAGTGAGGTTGACGTAGAGCATGGTCTCCCAGTTGTCATCGCGGTAATTGACAACGGGTTTAGGCTTTTGGGCCACTGCTGATCTTAGGAGACCTCTGAAATCCGGTACGTGCCGTCAAACACCAATCTAGCCCATAGGGGTTGTCACACTGCCTCAGCCGACCCCACCGGGCTCCGGAGAAATGGCGGAATCCGGGCGATGCTCAGTGGTTTGATTCGCCTTCTTTCCTCTGAATCTCTGGGTTACAAGGACAAAGAAAAGCGGGATAAAAACGAGATCGATGAAAGTGGCCGAAAGCATCCCGCCGACAACCGCCGTCCCGATGGCATTCTGGGCTCCCGCTCCCGCGCCGGTGGCTATGGCCAGTGGCAAGACGCCGAAGAAGAACGCCATCGAGGTCATGATGACCGGCCGGAATCGGGTTCTCACCGCCCCCAGGGTCGCCTCGACCAGTTTCTCTCCGTGTTCCATGCGATGCTGTGCGAATTGAATGATCAGAATGGCGTTTTTAGTGGACAATCCCAGGGTAGTGAGAAATCCGATCTGAAAGTAAACGTTGTTCGGCATACCGCACAACCATGTCGCCGCCGTCGCGCCAAAGACGCCCAGCGGTAACATCAGCAGGTTGACAAAAGGGATCGTCCAGCTCTCGTACAGGGCCGCCACGCAAAGAAAAATGATCAGAACGGAAAAGGCGTAGAGCGGGGCGGTCTGGGCGCGGGCTTCTCGCTCCTGGTAGGAAATCCCTGTCCAGTCATAACCAATCTCCTTAGGCAACTTCGAGGCAAAATCCTCCATGGCCTGCATGGCCTCACCGGAACTCCGACCCGGTGCTGCCTCACCCCAGAGGTTGATGGACGGAAAGGCGTTGAAGCGCTCCAGCTTGGGAGAACCGTAGCTCCACTGGCCGGATGCAAAAGTAGAATAGGAGACCATCTTGCCCTGCGTGTTACGCATGTAAAGTTTTCCCAGGTCCCCGGGCAACATGCGGTAGGGAGCATCGGCCTGAAGGTCCACGTGCTTGACCCGTCCGCTCTTGAGAAAGTTGTTGACATAGAAGCTGCCAAAGGCCGTCGAAATGGTGTTGTGAATGGCAGTGATCGGAACCCCTAGGGCGCCCGCTTTTTCCATATCCACGGTGATCCGGTATTGTGGAACATCGTCCAGCCCGTTGGGCCGCACCCGGGCCAATCTCGGGTCCTTGGCTGCCATATCGAGGACTTGCCTGCGGGCCTCCATCAGACCGGCGTGACCCAAACCGCCACGGTCCTGTAACTGAAAATCGATGCCCTTGGCATTGCCCAGTTCGGTGACCGCCGGCGGCGGGAAGACGAACACCATGGCGTTACGAATCTCTGAAAACGCCTTCATGGTCCTGTTGGCCACGGCGGTAACCTTCTGCTCCCGCCGGGGGCGGAGTTTCCAGTCCTTGAGCCTGACATAAGCCATGCCGATGTTCTGGCCACGGCCGGCCTGGTTCTGACCGGAATACGTCATAATGGATTCCACCGCGTCTTTTTCCTTGTTTAGGAACTGGTCCCTGACCTTCGCCATGACCGCCTCGGTCTGTTCCAGCGTGGAACCCGCCGGAAGCGTAACCTGGCAGAGCAGTATCCCCTGGTCTTCATCCGGGAGATAACTCGTACGCAACTGAAGAAACAGGAGTCCCATTCCCGCGACAATGATAACGTAAAGAACCACATAGCGCGCCTTCTTGTTTAACGAGTGGCCGACCAGCCTCACGTACAGCTCTCGGACCCGGAAAAAAATGCGATCAAACCATCTGAAAAACGGCCGAAGCAAAGATATGCCGCCCTCCGCTGGTTCATGCCCCTTCGGAACCGGCTTGAGGAACTGCGCGCAGAGGACCGGTGTCAGGATCAAGGCCACCAACACCGAAAGGAGCATGGAGGAGATGACGGTCACGGAAAACTGACGGTAGATGACCCCCGTGGACCCGGTGAAGACCGCCATCGGTCCAAAGACTGCCGACAGCACCAACCCGATGCCGATCAGCGCAGGGGTAATTTGGTCCATGGACTTGGCGGTAGCCTCTTTGGGCGGGAGCCCTTCCTCGCTCATGATACGTTCGACGTTTTCCACCACCACGATAGCGTCGTCCACCAGCAGGCCGATGGCCAGCACCATGCCGAACATGGTCAGCATGTTGATGGAGAACCCTAACAGTCCCAGCACTGCGAAGGTGCCGAGAAGGACTACCGGCACCGCAATGGTCGGAATGAAGGTGGCCCGTATGTTTCCCATGAAAAGATACATGACCAGAAAGACCAACAGGATCGCTTCGATAAGGGTCTTAAACACCTCTTCAATGGCCACTAGGGTGAAAGGAGTGGTGTCGTAGGGATAAACGACCTTCATGCCGGGAGGGAAGTACCGGCTTAACTCCTTCATCTTGGCCCGGATCCGGTTGGCGGTCTCCAACGCGTTGGCGCCGGGCTCCTGCCGGATGGCGAGCCCAGCCGCTGGCATTCCGTTGAAGTTATTAATGGTATCGGGAAGATCGGTCCCAAGCTCGGTTCGCCCGACATCTTTGATCCGTACAATGGAGCCGTCGGGATTCATGTGGACGGGGATGGCGGCAAACTCCTCGGGGGTTTTGAACAGATTGTGGACGATGATGGAGGCATTGAGACGCTGGCCTTCGACCGCCGGCGCTCCGCCAAACTGGCCGCCAGAGACCTCCACGTTGTAACCTTGAATCGCCTGGGTCACATCATCCACCGTCAGGCCGTAACCCGTCAACTTGTCAGGGTTGAGCCAGATACGCATGGCATACTCGCCACGGAATCCTTCCACCTCTCCGACGCCCGGCACCCGCGCCAGCACCTGCTGCACGGTGGTCATAAGATAGTCACTCAAGTCAATATCCGTCATGCTGCCGTCTTCAGAAATCAAGCCCACCATGATCAGGTAATTCCTGGTGGATTTGCGGACCGTGATGCCCCGGCGCTGCACTTCATCTGGCAGTCCTGCCATTGCAAGTTGAAGCTTGTTCTGCACCTTTGCCCAGGCGAGGTCCGGATCGGTTCCCGGGGCAAAGGTCAACTCGATGGCCGAGATGCCGGATGAATCACTGCTGCTGGACATGTACAGCATTTTGTCCAGGCCGGTCATTTGCTGCTCGATGATCTGCGTCACACTATTTTCCACTGTCTCCGCCGAGGCCCCCTGATAAAGGCAGCCAATCCTGATCGAAGGCGGGGCGATGGGGGGATACTGCGCGATGGGCAACTTGTAGATCGCCAGGCCACCCATCACCATCAGAATAATGGCAATGACCCAGGCGAAGACCGGACGGTCCAGGAAGAATCTTGATAACATTACACGCCTCCGTCAGTTCGATTTTGGAGTCGGCTGAGCCGTTTTTTTAGGCGCCGCACTGCTTGTTCCGCCCGCCTGAAACGGGACAACTTTTACAGCAGCGCCGGGCCGCACTTTTTGACCGCCCTCGACGATGACGCGCTCGCCCGGTGCAAGCCCTGAGGTTACAAGCCATCGGTCGCCGATGGCTCGATCGAGGGTAAGTGTCCGCTGGGCGACCTTCCCCTCGCCGTCTACAATGAGCGTAACGGGATTCCCCATCGGATCCCGCGACACAGCCTGCTGGGGGATCAGGATGGCCTCATTATTGATGCCCTCTTGAACAATGGCGCGCAGGTACATGCCCGGCAGGAGCAGGCCCTTTGGATTGGGAATGATCACCCGCAGAGTGACAGAGCCGGTCGTCGAGTCCACGGTGACATCGCGGAACTGAAGCGTTCCTTCCAGGGGATATGTTGAGCCGTCTTCCAGGATGAGTCGGACCTTGCTCTGGTCTTTTCCGTTGTGATGGAGGTGACCTTCCTCCACTCGACGCCGCAAACGCAGAAGGTCGGTGGTCGCCTGGGGGACATCGACGTAAATGGGATCCAATTGTTGAATGGTGGTCAAAGCCGTGGGTTGCTGGGTGGGTCCTCCAGCTGTCACGAGGGCGCCCACGGTGACAGTGGATCTGCCGATCCGCCCCGTGATCGGAGCCACCAGGCGAGTGTATTCCAGGTTGATTCGGGCCGTTTCTACTGCCGCCTCCGCCTGCTTGATGGCTGCCTCGGCGACTGCGACGGCTTCCTCGTCGTTTCTTACCTGCGCCTCGTTGGACTTTAGTGTAGCTTCGGCAACATCGCAGTCGGTCACGGCCTGGTCGCGCTGTAAAGCAGAGATGACGCTCCTCTTAAAAAGTTCTTCGTAGCGCCAGCGGTTCGTCCGGGCGAGTTCTAGGGTGGCTTTCTGTCGTGCAACGCCGGCGATGCTCGCCTCCAACCCAGCCCGCGCCTTCTCCGCTGCCCTTCGCGCGCCTACAAGGTTGGCCGCCACATTGTCGTAGGCGGCTTGAAAGGGTGCAGGATCGATCTGATACAGTAAATTACCAGCCCTGACATCCGTTCCTTCCTCGAACAGCCTCTTTTGAATGATACCGGTCACCTGCGGGCGAATTTCTGCTACCAGGTAGGCTGATGTACGACCTGGCAGCTCGGTGGTTAGGACCGCCCGTTCCAGACTGACGGTCACAATGGCGACCTCCGGAATGGCCGATGGGGGCGGCTGCTTGTGTTCGCAGCCGGCCAGGATGAGGCCTCCGAGAAGCATACCGATAATCAACTTGACCCTGTGATCATTTTGCATAGAACACCTCTACGACTCTTATAATTCACGGTGGAAAAGACTAACGAATTGAAACGAGCATTCATTTTTGTCTTGTTAGAAAAAATTACCGAAATTTATCCCTTACCTCTTTATTCCATCCCAGCATGCCTCTACGGTTTCCGCAATCAAAGTATCGTCAAGTATTGCGAAGCCAAGTGTATGATCCCGCGCCAGAGCGACCAGTGGACCGAAAGCGAGAGAAAAAAGCATGCTGAGGGGCAAACCCTTTATAACCTGTTGTGCGATTCCCTCCTCGAAAAGATTTTTGAATATGTCACGGTCGTCAGTCTTACTCAAAATCTTATCCTTCCGCAAGGAGACGCCGTAAGGTGAATTGTAGTACTGCTCTATATATCGAAAATAAAGAGGGTGTGCGATAAAGTACTTAAGGAGCACTGTCCAGAGATGGATGAATCTCTGTCTCACCGGCTTTGAAATGGGATCCCCTTCCCAGAGTGTCGCCATGACTTTTTCCTCCAGTTCTTGATACAATTCCTTAATGAGGGCGTCCTTACTCTCGAAATAACGATAGATCGTCCCCGCTCCCACCTCCGCTTTTTCGGCTACCATAGCCATTGATGTCCCGTGAAAGCCATGTTCCACAATCAGATCCAGTGAGGCTTGAATTATCTCACTACGCTTATCCAGCTTTTTCATAATATTAGGAGAAGAATGAATGTTCACACCGAATAGTATCCAGCAATTGACGTGCTGTCAACTGCGAGACTAAATAAATCATCATTGGCTCCTTTGCGATTCTTAGATTTCATCCGCGAGCCTAAGTAACTCCTCCGTCACCTTTTCCCGTTGGTTCTCATTAAAAGGAGATAGAGACAGGAGTTCAAGAAGTCGAAGGCCATCCACTGCGAGGACCATCACGGCCGCCCGTTCAAACCCGAGCTCCGCTGGAATAAGCTTATTTAAGCGTTTCCTGTAGTCTTCACGTGCAGGATCAAGAAGTTTGGGATTATGTGCAATAGCCGCGAGGAGCGAAGCACCGATCCGATCCGTCTTCCGGTCGCGCCCCAAGGTGGAGAGGATGTAGGCCTTTATTTCCCGTGTCCTCCCGTTTTGAAGCTCTGCATATTTTTTCTCTTGAGCTTCCTTGAAACGCTGCATTCGCCTCTCCAGCATTGCTTTAAGAAGCGCCTCTTTACTAGGGAAATGGTAGAGCAGTCCTCCTTTGCTGACACTTGCCTTCTCGGCTACGGCGTCCAGGGTCATGTGAGCAGCACCGACTTTGATCACCACCTTCTCCGCCGCATCGACAATCTTATCCCGGGAACTGGATAATGGGGACATCGGCTCCCTCCTCAATCGATTTACTTTACAGTCCAGACGGTATACTATCAAATCAGGTTTATGTTGTAAATAGATTTTTTCCCTCTTAAAAAGCGCTTCATCAACATCTACTTCATTGCGTATTCTGGCGAGGACGAGGAAAGGAGAAAGACGCCTGCTACGGTGCAAAAACCATCAGAAACCCTGAAGAGCTGGCTTCAATTGCCAAGAGATTCCTGGACAATACAGACCGGGAGGTCTTCCTCACCATCAACTTCAGCACGGCCAACACAATCAACAGTATCCACGTCGTGAGCATAGGCTCCCTTGACAAAACGATAGTCCATCCGAGGGAAGTCTTTAAGGCCGCTATACTCTCAAATTCCAGCAGCATTGCACTGGCTCACAACCATCCCTCTGGAAACCTTAACCCTTCTCCGGAGGACATTCTGATCACAAAGAAATTGGTCCAGTGCGGAGAGATCCTCGACATCAAAGTGGTGGACCACATCATCGTCGCAGACGACCGACATCTGAGCTTCGCCGAACGGAAGATAGGAGGACTCGGATGAAAGAGAACAACCTTCTCGAACAGATGGCCAGAATCATCTCCGAAATCCAGACCATCAACACATGGATAGACGACGCAAGGACAAACCGGATCGCAAGAATCCGATACCAGAAATCCAAATCCAGACTGAGGAGGCTCGTTGAAGCTCACAAGAAGTTAACGAAAGAACACGAAGCCTCAATAAAGGAGATCAACCCATGTACCAACCAGTTATTAGCGATGAAAACATAAGAAGACTTTACCGGATGAAGCTCAGAGAGAAGAAACCCATGACAAAACTCATAGACCATATCCTTAGCGACTTCTTCTCTACATATGAACAGGACAACTTAGCTGAAAGGAGGGAAATGACATGGACAACACCGGATCAGATAGATTCGCCCTTGAGGCATTCAGCCTGGTCTTCGCCATACAGCGAATCTTCCAATCCAGACTGATACCGCCAGAGGCAAAAGAGAAACTATTCTACGACTACCGCAAGCTCAAGGAGCAGACAGCATTCTTAATAAAGATCACGGAGAAAAGGGAAACAGACCAGAAAATGTAAGAGAGAAAGTAACGGAAAGGAGGGAGCACTCAACCATGACAACAGCCGTCATCAGAAACTTCAAGGAAGTCATTGAAAGCAGGGATATCAATAGGATGAACAAGGAACTTTACGACTTCCTCACCCTCTACTGTGGATTTATCGCCCATTACGACATCAACGGCTTTAAGGCTACCTATAGAAGACCTTTGGACTTTGCAGAGGTCTTTATCAAACACTTTGACAGGGAGCACCGCTACTACAGCGGAATCTATGCCTGCCACCAAGAACCATATAAGGACACAGGGCTTACAAAAGCAGATATCAAGAAAGAGTTCAAACGAGTAGTCGATCTTCACAAAGACCAGATATCCCGTTGGGCTAAGGAAGAGCAAAGAAAAGAACGCTACACCCTCTACCTCAAACTCAAGGAAGAATTCGAAGGGAGTGACCGCCATGGCCTACCGTGCAACCAGAATTGAACTGAACGAAGTATTTAAACTCTTCTGCGAAGCAATTGGAAAGAGAGTAGCCCAAACCTGGAATGACACGGGAGCCTGGACCCTCGACTACGCAAAAGAATACGGCGGCTACGTCATCCAGGAAATTATCAACGACAGAGGGGCTAAAGAGATGCCACTGGGCCACGAACGACTAAGCGCCACAGAGTTGGTCGAGAGGATGCGATTTGCCCTCCGCTGGTTTGAGCAAAAGGACACAAATAAGAAATGAATCTCCAAAGGAGGCAATAGCATGTGGAACGAACCAACAAAGGAACAGCTTGCAAAGATCCCCAGGCTTCGCGAAACAGAGAACATCCCACTTAAAGACAAACCGATCTACCTCCACTTCTTCATAGGAGACTCCGACTGGTTCATCTCTGAATATGACGGCGAAGACCTCTTCTTCGGCTACGCCATCATCGGCCACCCCATATTGGCAGAATGGGGATACATCTCTTTCACCGAGCTAAAGCAGATCAGAGTCCCACCGGGCATCGAGGTTGATTGCGAGCTTTTCGACCCACCGCTTAAGGCATCAGAGATCGAAGAGATAGGGATCCATTAAGGGCAATGAAAAGCGGTCTCGCATCAGCCAGAGGCCGTTTATGGCCGATTGGCTATATACCCTTGTTATGCGGTCATGTGCTTGTCTAATCCTTCCGTGCATTGTCCAATGCGTGTCCCAGAACAGTTCCTTCGGTAGCCCCAGCACGCACTACAAACATTACCATGTCTACTATTTTCACCCTCAAACACAATGGCTGGGATGGTACCATCCTTTACATTTCCTCGTCTTGCGGAAATGCGTTCGCCAGTCGTGGAAATAAAAGAAACGGTACCATGGTTAACATATTCGCAGGCTTGCTCGAAGGTATGGACCGGGCTGAAGTAGTTACCCTGACCTCCACGTGGATGTGACATTTTGCACCTCACTTCTATTCGTTATACATAGGGAAGATGTCCACAAAGTAGGGCCTTCCTTTGACACCTCGACCACCGATCTCTGATGAAATACCTATCTTCCTAAGCAGCATAAAAAGAAAAGTGCAGTTGCAGGAATGGCCATTTGCTTTGGAACCAAAAACAGTCGGTCGGCAAGACTTCAAGTCGTTGGAAGTGACTGCGGCCCCGTTAAAGTACTCAAAAGCATCGAAAATATCTTGATATGAAAAGTGTATGACAGATCTTCCTCTCACATACGAAATCCCACGATCAGATAACGCAGTGACCGCAGATGTTCCTTTCCCTGGATTATCAAAGATGGTTCCCACTTGTACGGCCAGCTTTATCTTCTGTTTGAACTGGTCAATATTCATTTATACGTCCCTTTCCCAGTTGCCCTTTTATGTCCCGCTACCCTAATAACAAAAAACCCATTCGGAGAAACGAATGGGTTTTAGCCACACCTGATCTAATTAAACTTTATTATATGATAATTTAACAAAAAAGTCAATATATCTTTTTTATAATGATTTCAATCAGTTATAAAATATCAACCGTAAGTATATAATTTTAAAAGAAAATTATTTTTTATGGTGATACGTCTAATTCAAAGAGCTAAAACAGATCAGAATCCCACCCGGCATTGAGGTAGATTGCGAGCTTTTTGACCCACCGCTTAAAGCATCAGAGATCGAGGAAATAAGAATCCATTGAGGACCATGAAAGGCCGATGATTTCACCTACAAATCGTTGCTCGACGATGACATCTTGGGTTGCGGAGTCGAGTAGCCCAGGGGAATTTCACCCCCAGGCCCTCACAGATCCGGACGTGACAGTCTCCCGTCATCCGGCTCTTATCATCCAGTTGCTGTCTCCAGCAACGTTGCCTTACCCCTTGGCTCCTCCCATTTCTGGTTGACCAAACGGTAAGGCCAGATGATCCAACCCCTTCGCTCCATCCCCATTACAGAGACTTCAACACTACTACGAGTTGGTCCGTCCCTGTGCTCCGCATCGGTACTCTCACCCTCGCGGGTCCTCCACTTTGGGTTTCTCCCTTACCATCGGAACGACAGGTTCCCACGTTCCACACAAGAACCTGACTCAGGTTCGCGCCACCTTTATGCCGGACGCCATCCAAGCAGTAAGCAGGTTCCTCTTGGTCTTATCCTGGTATCCCATAAGCTACCAGTTTTGACGTCGTCTAATTTCATTTCGACACCTCATCAGTAGTTCGCTTGCGCTCGCCTCCCTGAACCTCACCTGATCCCGTCTTGCGGGACCTTTTCCTTAACGCTCACCACCTCCCGCCTTTGCGGGAAGCAGCTTAAGGTGGTTTGGAGCCTGTTCCTGTAAACCGGCTCCGAGGGGCCTTCCCTCATCTCTTGTGCAACTTCGTGGCGCACTTACGGATAGAAAGCAGGCATTAGGAAGCTTTAGAAAAAGAAAAATAGTGGCATTTCTGACCTTACTTTTCCTCTTCGAGCTTATAGGTTTCAGCCTGTCTCCATCCTTTCTTTCCCAGTGGGCATAAGAAAGATGAGAGGAATAGTAAATAAAAGCACTAGACCAAAAGAGATGAAAGTAGTTCTAAAGCCATTGGCAGGAGTAGAACTCAAATGGAGAATGATCGTAATTAATGAGATTCCAAACGCTCCTCCAACAGATCTAAACATTCCTCGAAGTCCTGTAATGGTGGCCACCTTCTCGGGCATCAGTTCGATACATGCATTATTGGCAGCGGGGAGAGCTATCCCTACACCAATCCCAGAAACCATTACTATGAAGGCAAGGATTTCAGCCACTCCGAAATGGATACCTATCATTCTCGATAACTGGAGTCCTGGACCCCCAAGAAGGATTGTTGTAAGAGAGATTATGCACATCCCCAGCACCATGGGCCAGCGATAGCCCCATCGCTTGAGCAGGAAGCTGGTTACAGCTGAGGCGGGAATGATTCCG
>Ga0208321_1000762_pt1 | contig 14516 bp, 16 predicted proteins | sample June2015DPH_4_15_FD_184692 | JGI IMG/M metagenome (GOLD analysis project Ga0208321, IMG submission 184692) | Peatland microbial communities from SPRUCE experiment site at the Marcell Experimental Forest, Minnesota, USA - June2015DPH_4_150... | ecosystem: Environmental > Terrestrial > Soil >... | reverse complement strand
AAAAACATAAACGACTCGAGAACCTAGCCAATACCACTTGAACGCCACGCAGAAGAGCCACCCCCAGAGAAACACCCACGGGGCTACAGACTTTTCATAGGTGGGTAGGCTGGTGTCGAGATGAGAATCCTGGACGTCTGGAAGCTCTCTTCTAGCTAGCTTCTCGAATTGATGTGTGGCCGGCCAAGCCCGAATGCCCACTGAGCCGCCTCACGGCTCGTTGGTGAATGGGCTCAGACTCAGGGACTACTCGAACTGGGCTCCACGACACGTGGAGCTCGAATTGATGCATGTCGCTGTAGGTCAGCCAACACAGGAGGCATACCGAACCCCCATGAATAGTGTAGGACTAGATGTGCGCGGATCGTCATCGTTTGAGCCGTCGTCCGTCGTTCGTTTCAGATCTTGGTGGTGGTGCGCATCACATAAGCTGTAATGAAAAGCACAAAGTAGGCTGGGAGTTTCCAGCCTCCGTACACGGTTGGAAAGACGAAAAAAGGTGGCACTGCAGCTACATTGACAACGATCAGGGGAATCGCAAGCAAAAAGATGCCTCTGCGCCTATTGCAGACAGCGTGAAGTCTCAAGAGCTTGTTCCGGTTTCCTTCTTTCATAATCCACTTGAAGAAGTGAACCGTGACGATGGAGAATGCGAATAGCCAGAAAAGATACCAGAGGTAAACCCCCTGATTTGAATCTGCAAAATACGTAAGTGAGAAATTTGTGTCGAAGGGAAAGAACTTGGTGAAGTACGACCCAAAGTAGAAGTGCATAAAATCTCCGGCAAAATTGCCGTGGAATACTGCGTCATAATATCCGTTCACGGACAAGACAACAAGTAAACCGACAAAAACGAATGGAATCATAAGGCGTTCCAATCGGTCCCTAACGAATTGTGAAGCACTCCGCCTTGCAAGAGAAAAGTAGGCTGAGATACCTGAAATCACGAAGAACAGAGGCATGGCCCACCCCAAAAGGAAGAGACCGAAGACAGTGAACCCCAAGTTTGGCGTCGGGTTATTGATATTCCATGGAAAATAGGAAAAGGACGCGCTGCTATGAAACAAGAAGATCGTGCCCATGGCAAGCACTCTAAGCCAATCGAGCCAATACCATCTTACGCGCATGACGCTTCATGCACGCCAAAGGACTTTACCTTTGTCATACTTTCGGGGAGAAGGTGTGCGTGAAAAAGTTCCACCTTGTGTTCTCGTCGCGACGCCGTAATTTGAACCGTCCGCCGTCGTTTGGGTGATTGTATGTGGGTCTCGTGGTGCGCACACACAATGGTTCAGATTCCCAACAGTAGAATTGCGCCAACAACTGCAACAACACCTATCCAAACCGATATTTCCACAATCTTCCTCCCTCGTCCATGTAGCAGAAGCTTGAGCACTTCCTGTATGAGTCATCGAATCACGCAATTATCTTCGCGTGCAACTGTGTTGCTGGTGCTGATACTGCAGAGAATCAAACGCAGCCTGAGCTGAGAATACCAAGTATTCGCAAATCATGATAACCCTCCGACATAGTACGACCGGCAAGTATGAGGTCTGCTCGGACTTCACTGGTTACTGTGATCTCCTGCGAATACTCGAAAGGCAATAGAACATGGACGGTTTGCTCCGTGGGGAGGGGAAATAGCAGTGGCAAAACGGCAACGACTTTTGCGGCTTCAGCCTGTCACTATTGTGGGAGGGCCTAGACGAATTCGTTTCCGCATGCCTTCAGGCGAATCTCTCTTCGTGTAGAGACTCTCCAGCCACCAGGTCATTCCTGCCTCAGCAAACTTAGTCACCCTCTCTGCGTTCCTCTTCCGATTGGTTCCGGAAGTCCAACCGATCTTGACGACGTCAAAATGACCTCGGGTAGCTCGACTTGCCTGGATGAAATCTAGGATATCGCGTAGATCTTCTGGCTGAGGAAGTCTTTCTGGGAGCTTCAATGGGATCACTCCGTCCCATCTGGAGGCTCGCTTGAAAGGTCCCTTGCGAGGCCAGAAGCCTGCAACCCATATTGGAATTCTCGGTTTCTGTTTCGGACGCGGCAAGAAGACGGAACTTCGCATCTGATAGTGTTTGCCGTCATAGCTGAATGGTTTACCGGCCCATAGCCCAGTGATTATGTCTAGTGATTCATCGAGTTTCTCAGCCAGTATCTTGTTATCAGCGACCTCACCGAATCTTGCATAATCTGTGCTCTCCTCCCCTCCCAATCCTACACCTAGTATTAGTCGTCCGTCTGACAGTCGATCAAGAGAGGCAGTCTGGCGAGCCACAATCCATGGCTTCAGACGAGGCAGGGGTGTTACCGTTGTGCCGATGCGTATGCGCTTGGTTTTAGTGGCTATCGCGGCTAACACGGTGAATGAATCACAAATTGGCACGCGGCGATCCCATTCTACAATGTGATCCCAAAGGAAGAAACCGTCCCAGCCAGATTTTTCTGCTTCGAGCGCCATCTCCGTCAGCACGGCGGGCTCAGAAGACCTACCAAAATTGGGCACGTACAGGCCGTAACGTAGTCTTTGTCTACGCCCTCTCGCGAACTTCATCTCACTCTGAATTGTGAGCTGCTGATGTTGTATTTAGCGAATGAAGGTTGCAGATCGAAAACGTACTCTCAACTGGACCGTCATGGAAGTGGTTTTGTGTGTGGTGGTGGGTCTAATGGTGCGCACAAACATAAATCACTCCACCAACCGGTTCACTTGACAATGGGAAAAATGACAAAACCACATAGGACCTGTTTCCGGCGTGCTGGAGGTTCGGGCAATCAAATATGCAACTGGCCTTGTTCCAGCATATACTCAATGCAATCCAGATAGATCTGCTCGGTGGTGTACCTTGGAGAGTATCCCAGGACGCGGCGGCTCTTCTCAATGCTCATGCTTAATCCATCTTCATGTCTATTATCGGCAGTTTTTGCTTATCAAGGAGTTGACGGGCAGGAGCGGACGAGATTTCAATTCCGATGGTCATCATGACCTTTCTGTTAGGGTAGAGTGAGTGGGGCAGTCCTGTGTGGGTAGGCTGGTGCGCACACACACACAAATCAGACCACGACGACGCACGACGGTTCAGATTGCGATGCCCGCACCAAGGTGGACACACACACAGTAACGAAAACGATTACTGACGACGGTTCAAACTACGATTTCCAACCCAAACGAGTCAAGCGCAGGAATTAGGTCCTTATGTCGCAGAGCTACAAACCAGGAAGAAATTTCCATGTGTGACGACGATATTCACGGTATTCGTCTCCAAATGCGGCAAGCAACGCTTGCTCCTCCACGCGCACACGGTACGAGTAGGCAGCTAATCCAATCGCGGCTGTGACAAGCGCCCCAGCCCAAGTTCCAAGAGCCAGCGGTACACCGACAATTGTCAACAGGGCGCCTCCATAGGCTGGGTGACGAATCCAGCGATACGGTCCCTTGGTGATCAATCGCTGTCCGTCCTTGATTACAACTCGCGCCGAGAAACCTCTTCCCAGAACAGCGATAGACCATTCCCGAAAGGCGATGCCCACAAGCATTATTGCAAGTCCAAGAAACTGCGCCGACCCAGTTACAACTCCAAGGTTCAGCCCGCGCATGTTAAAAGCGAGAGTCAATGAAAGGAAGATGCCGAGATAGATCACGCCGTATGATCCTCTATCTCGACTGTCTCCCCTCCTACCCCGGCCCCTGATTGAGTTCAACACTTCGACAATAAGCCAAGCCAAGAATAGGAACGCGAATGCTTGAGCGAATCCAAGAGATGGAAACCAGTTCGGCGAACCAATCACAAAGGCAACCAAGATGCCCGCCCCATCCGCAGGTGGTGCATGACGACATTTAAGACAAGCAGACTCGGCAGGATGATACCCCGACGGTTCAATTCACGACGCTCGCACCAGTAGAGCGCTCGCGTCCACCATGGCAGAGAATCGACTGCAGATGCGTTGCTCGGACACTCTGGTGCCAGGTAACCATTAATATCTGAACCTCGATTCTTGGAGGAAATTATGACGGAAGCCGTGGCAAAGTCCAGACCGGTCGCTGTCATGGTGCTAATTGCTCTGGAGGGCCTCCTAGCTTTCCTGGGATTTGCAAGTGGAATCACGTTTCTTCTAGACCCTTCAGGAAAGACGCATGGCATGGATACGATCCTGCTCGAGACCACCCCAATCGGAGACTTCACCCTTGTCGGACTCTTCTTCGTCGCCTGCTACGGCATCTTGCCAATCCTCACCATATACGGCCTCTGGAAGCTCCCGAGATGGCGCTGGACGGATGCCGTCAACAAATGGACCGGGCAGAACTGGGCCTGGACGGCGACCGCGGCTACAGGGGTTATCCTCATAGTGTGGATCGCGGTGGAGGTCATGCTCATCGGTTCCCCGAACGGCTTCCCACGGTTCCTTCAGGTAATGATGACTCTTTTCGGAATCGTCATTCTTGCGCTGGCCATGCTGCCACGCGTGAGGGCATTCACGAAGCTTGTAGAGAAGACTTTGAAGTTCCCGTGAGAATAATCCTCTTCATTCCATCATTTCATATTTCCGTTCACGGACGGACGACCAAGCAAAATATGAATAGTGCTATGAGCACAGCAGCGGTCGCGCGTCCATGTTTGCCAATTACCCACTTGCTGACCGCGAAGCTCAGAGCCAATGTCACAAGGAAAACGATCATTGCCTTAACCGCTGAGGACCCAAGCCACTCAAGCAGCGCTCCTTGAATCAAAACTACGAACCAGACATGCGTCAGGTAGATGTTGTAGGACGTACCTGAAAGTTCTTGGTCAATGCGATTCGAGCGATTCCAGTAACGAACCCCAACGGACACGAGCGCGACCAGCACCGACAATATCAGAAACGAACGAACGAGCGCCAAAGGCAGCAGAAGCCCAACAGATAGACCGGTCATGCCTGCTAGATCCCCGAAAAGGGGCTGGCCAACCACGAGATACGCAATCCCCAGAGCGACACTGATCGCTCCCCAGAGAGCAGGATTCCCTAGAGATCCCACACTAGCAAACCATTGTCGCGACTGAACATAAACGCCCAGCGCAAAGTAGCAGACTAGAAACACCAGCCGTGTGGGCTGAAACTCAAGGAACATGCCCAACGTCAACCAGCTCGTATCGGGAACAAGAAGGAGACCGACGAAATATCCAACAAAAGTCAAAAAGCCGAACAACGCCAGCCCAACGAGCACTGACCTGCCTGACGCCTCCTTTCGTTCCGCTGGAGCTATCGCCCCACTCCACCGTCGGCGCGTCACTGCGTAGATGAGCGCGAAAATCACAAAGAACGCGAACAACAAAGAAATGAACCAATACGGGCCTTGAGTAAGGCTGTGTGGGAGAAAATTGATCTGAGTCGGGAATCCCTTCATGAAAGAGAGCCAGTAGTTCCAGAACGGCTTGATATTCTGGTTTGGTGTGTCGTAAAAGAGAAGGGGCGTAATGATCAGTACTGCGAGAACCCATGGGATCAGCAATCGTCTGGCTTTGTCGACGAGGAACTCCCATACTGTTCTCTTCTGCAGCGAGGGGAGCACGAAATATCCTGACACAAAAAACAACACGGGCATTATGAAGACGTCAAGGAGCTCGCGGGTGATGTTAGCCGCGAAGAAGCTAGCGTCATGGTAAAACCACCATGGGACCACGGTCGCATAGGCCGCGACAGAATGGTAGACGACAACAAACAGTATCATCAGATAACGGATATTGTCCAAGAAGAAGATGCGTACCGAAGCACCTGCCATGTCACATCACGCTTCGTGCGCTCAACGCCTTAGACCGCACCAAGTGATCACACACACAAAAAACTACTCCCAAGGCGATTGAAGGTCGTTTGGTGCGCACACACCAGGTCAATGCGAGAGGTGCCCTTCCTTGGTCACGAAGACCGCTGCAACGAGGACCCACAGCACAACAGCCCATGCGATGTACCAGGTTACAAGGTTCACTCCCGCTATCGCCATTGGCGTGGCGATCAGCCAAAATGTGTCGAGACTCCCGTGCATTATCATAGCTACGAAAAGGCTCTTGGTGCGGTCATAAACCCACACCATCAGCACCCTGTAGGGCGGAAGGAATGAAAACAGGATTGCGGGCATGAAGAGGGTCAGAGGCAGAGTTCCCGATGAAATTCCGACTCCATATAAGTTTGAAAGGAAGTGCCAAGCTCCCCACAGGAAGCCCACGATAAGCCCGGTGGTAAGGACACTGTAACGCTTACTCAGCTGGGGCACGGCGAAACCCGTCCAGCCAAGTTCCTCGAAGAAGGGGGTCACAACACCCGCCACGAGACTAAACAAAATAAGGGAAACCTTGTCGCCTGTCGTGAGTATGCCAGGAAGAAATTCAGGGGAGAAAATCGAGAGCACAAAAAGCGTCGCCATAACCGATAGCGCAGGGGTCAGAATCGCAACTGCATACCAGCGGGCGCCAACCTTCCATTTGAACAACCGAGAAACAATATCGTGAAGGCCTGCCTTTCCATAAACGAAGACTGTTAACAGAATTCCTGCAATACTGGGGCCGGCGATTGTCACCAGGTACACGGACCAGAACAATGAATTTCCCATGGTTTGCTCCATGATCCCCGGAATTCCACCAGGACCGATCACGATTAGTAAGCCGCCCCACGAGATAGCGAACACCAAGGCGTAGTAGGTCGCTACAGGATGGCGTTTGATGAAAGCCGAGATACTCATAGGTTATCTCGCACCCGTAACTTCCACGTTCGCTATTTACCAATTGCCAATCGAGAGTAAGTAGTGACTTGTGTTGTCGTTCATGGCTTTCTTCAAACGAAAGACCTTGGTACGAGCATCGCAATCTGAACCGTCGTGCGTCGTCATTCGTTTTATTTGTGTGTATGCGGACCAACTGACTCAGTGTTTTCTTTTCTGTATTCGTTTAATCTGTTGTAGAGGTACTCGAAATGTGAGAAGAATGTGGGCTGCTTAAGGGATTCTCGCATCCAATAAATCAGCGGGCGGATTGGTTCCCATAGAGCATCTAGGGTAGGACCGAATAGGCTGTTAACCAATTTGATGTCTATCAGGTCTTGCTGGAGTAGAACTCCCAGTCCCTCGAAAATTATGGCGATCTGCGTGACCCCCGTCAGCGCAGCTCTTGGTGGGGAAGTGGCAGGTGTCTCTGATCTCACTTGGCCGACGCTGTACATTGCTTCCACCATCTCTTTGCTGCCGAATCTATCGTAGATTCTCATGATGATGTCTGTCTGCCTGGTTCTAGTCATATGGCGAAGCTCAAGAACGGTGAAGACTACTCCAACAACAACACTCACGGCAGCGACGACAGTCGCGATTGTGGATAGGTCAAGCATGAAGACCGCAGCCCCTATGAGATGTCGGTATCCTCTAGTTAATTGGTTAGTTTGTTTCCACAATCGACGGCAACAAGGCTCTTATGCATTTTGCGGAGAATTGTCGTCGGTCGTCGTTTCAGGCATTCTTTGTGGTGGTGGTGCGCACCAAGGGACCCACCACCACAATCGGTTTATAGATTGGCTGAACGTTCTGCTTGCCGAATGAAGTTGAGAGTAGGATTCTTTCTTCCTCAGGTTGGTCCCGTGGCAGACCAGCGTACGATTGTCAAGGTAGCGAAACGGGCGGAGGAATTGAGTTATGACGCTCTATGGGTAACTGAGCGCCTGCTATGGCCAATTGAACCTCAGACATCATACTACGGCGGACCGATTCCCGAAGTCTACAAACGAGTATTCGACCCAATTGAGACTTTGACCTTTGCCGCAGCGCACACGAATCGCATTGCCTTGGGCACAAGTGTTCTTGACATACCATTTTACAATCCAGTCATGCTCGCCCGACGTTTAACCACGCTAGATGTTCTCTCAAGTGGAAGGTTAAGGGTTGGGTTTGGGCTCGGTTGGTCCAAGGACGAGTATGATGCAGCGGGTGCAACCCTGAAAGGGCGCGGCAAACGCGCAGACGAATTCATGAAAGTCATCAAGACCATCTGGACAACGGACCCAGCTGAATTTCACGGAAGATACTTCCAGCTCCCCAAATCCATTATCCAACCTAAACCCATACAGAAACCACACCCCCCTATCTTCATGGCAGGATTCGCGCCTTCGGCGATGAAACGCGTTGCAACCTTCGCTGACGGTTGGATGCCCGTCGGCGTCTCTGTTGATCAACTGAAGTTGATGGCGAAGCAAATCAAGGACATGGTTAAGAACGCTGGCCGCGACCCAGCCGCCTTCAAAGTCGTGGCGCGTTACAACATAGATGTTAGACCGCAACCAGTCGGAGAAGATAGGGGTTTCTTCTCGGGCAGCGTAGATCAGATCAGGGAAGACATACGGGCAGTGAACGACGCCAAGCCTGACGAGTTGATAATTGACCCGACATTCTCTGCTGACAGTCAAACCGAAGACGGTTTCTTAAGGAACCTTGAAGAAATCCGCAAAATGACTTGACCTGACCAACAAATCAACGGTTCAAATCACGACGCCCGCACCAAGAGATCCACACACACAAAAAACGACGGTTCAAATCTGGTCGCCCGCACCAGCCTACCCGACGACGACGAAAACACGCTTCTCCTATGCGGGTTCAAATTTGACTGCCCACGCCAAGTGTACCGACGACGAAAGCTGATTTTGCCCCTGATCTTTCGGAGCGACTCAGCCTTGTGCAGGAACGATTGACCAGTGACAAGTTCTAAATGCGCCTCTGCCGGGTACATAATGTGCACCTGCTCCAGAGGAGGAAGAAAAGGGAATGAATTCTTACAGAAACTACGCAATAGTTGCGGGAGTATTATTTATCATTTATACGGGTTTAGATTTGCTAACCTTCCTATTTTACGGACCTGTGTCGGCTCCGAATTATCTTGTTAGTGTTTCTGAAAATAGAGGCCTGGTAGGAACAGGAGCCCTTCTTTCGTTTATCGGTGGTGCCTGCGGTGCTGGTATTGCAATTTCGCTGTATCCAGTGCTAAGAAAATTCAATGCAGGTCTAGCTCTTGGAGCTGTTGGTTTCAGGATTTCTGAGGGAGTATTACGTTTTGTTTCTGTGTGTGCCCTGCTATCACTAATAACATTAAGCCAGCAATTTGTAAACGCTGGAGCTCCGGATTCATCGTATTTCCAAACCTTAGGCGTATTGGTATATGCAGGATATCGTTGGGTGGGCAATGTTGGGTCGCTGCTGGCTTTTTCCATAGGTGCTCTGCTATATTACATCATATTTTATCGAACAAAACTAGTTCCTCGATGGATATCGGTCTGGGGTCTTGTTGCTGCCATATTAGCCATGGTATCATGCGCGTTAGCCACGGTCGGTCTCGTCACTCCTTTTGGTACGGAACAAATCCTTATCGGTATTCCAATGCTCCCGCAAGAAATGGTTCTTGCGGTATGGCTGATAGTCAAAGGATTCAATCCATCCGTAATTGCTTCCAAGTCTCCTCAAGTGGATAGTTAAACAACCATGGAAACCCAAGCCACAAATCGAAGTACGCAACAGACTTCACACGAGTTCTACAAGAAACTGTTCAAACTGACTATTGGGGGAGGATTAGCATTCTGGGTAACTACCATCGCAATTTCCCTGACTCCCATAAGAGCGGAGTTCAGAGCGGCCCTTTCAATGTCTTATGTTCAATCGGTTCTTGTTGAAGCTTTGCTTGGTGGTCTGATTATCGGATGCTTCGTCAGTTATTTCTTGCTTCGTTTTTTTGATAGGATTCCAACAAAGAATCCAATTCTAAAATCCGTGATACTAAGCTTCGTCCCCTACGTCATAAACTTAATCTTGCTCGGAGTTGCCGCAAGTCGTACGAGTGATGCCTTGCATATCTTCCTCATCGGCGCAGCGCTTAACGTGCCAACGTATTTCATTCTTGGAATAGTTATTGGCTATCTATACAACAGGATTTGAACCGTCGTCCGTCGTAGTTAGACGTTAACATGATTTTGTGTGTGTGCGCACCAAGTGTACCGACGACGAGTCACGACGCACCTTGGTCGCGATTGCCAAGAAGCGTCACCCATAGCGATTCGAGAAGTCTATTATAGACCGAGGCAATTTACTCTAGAGCGACTGGGCAATGAGGTCCATTAAGCTTCTACCTATAGTTTTGATCGTGGTTATGGTTCTCACGCTCGGCCTGATGATTTCCACGCCAGCTGCGGCTGTCAAAGGCTCCTATCCTGGAGTCAATGGCAAGATTGCCTTCTCATCACGTGTCAACAACTTCTGGGCGATCTTCATCATGAACGCGGATGGGACAAACATACAGCAGCTAACTGACGGAACCAAGTACGATGTTTCTCCGTGTTGGTCTCCTGATGGAACAGAGATCGCATTTGCGCGAGCGGTACAGGGCTTTGCAGATCAAACAATTTGGGTAATGAATTCCGATGGTTCAGGTCTGAGGCAATTGACATCAGGTGGTTATCAGACTGCTCCTGCATGGTCGCCGGATGGGACTAAGATCATGTTTGATAGAGAGGAAAGTGGATCCAACGATGGCATATATGTTATAGATGCTAATGGGCCAGCAGGCCCGGGTACTCTGCTGTTTGCGGGTGGCTTTGGCCCTTCTTGGTCGCCTGACGGCACAAGGATAGTGTTTGTGTCCTCAACGTTGGCCATTACGGTCGCCGATGCGAATACTTGGACAGTCATAGCAACGCTAGCCACTGGGGTTTCGCCTTGCTGGTCACCTGACGGCTCAAAGATAGTGTTCAGCAATACCATTGGAGTAATCTCGGTGATGAATGCTGACGGGTCAGGCATGACATCGCTGAATGTGAACGGTGATGAGCCTAATTGGTCTCCTGACGGAACCAAGATCGTCTTTATGGCGGGGGGAGCTAGCGTCTTGATCATGAACGCGGATGGCTCAGAAGTACATGACCTCACCCCGACTATGCCAGATGCAGGCGGCCCTGACTGGCAACGACTCCCCGCGGCTGTACCTGTGGGCGGCTTCGTCGAACCTGTCAACAGAGTCGCTGTCTTACTTCCTTGGTTGACGATAGTCGGATCCGTTGCAGCCATATCAGTTGTCATTGTGGCGTCCTGGAAGAAAGCTGAGAACTGAGCATCTCTGTTTCCTTCCCACTTCACGTCAAGGTTACGCTGAGAGTTGTTTCGGCATTCCTAGCCTGGTCCAGATTAGGCGTCGTCGTCCATAGCATCTTGCGTATGCTGGTGCGCGACGACGATTCAAGTACCATCCTAGGATCGCTGGAAAAATGCCTGCGACCGCCCACCCTACTACAGTAACAATGAGATCCGACTGTGATTGCTGAACGGCAATTTCTGCTAACGTCGTCTGGAGGTGACCGTCGTCCCTGACATTATGAAGATCCAGCGGTTTGTTGAAAAGACGCAAGTACAAGGTATCATGGAAGAGGGTTCTTCGACCATGACTGAACAATGCCGTCTAGGCGGCCCCGAGCAGAATACAGGAAGATCCAGTGACAGTTTTGCCACTGTGTACTTGAACTCGCTGCCTGGCCTCTACGCCATGCTTTCACAAGAGAAGAAGCTGGACCTGGAGCTCAAAGTGAGAGGATGGCTGCTCTCTACCTTTCAGTCGGATTTGGATCAGAAAGTCGCGAGGGCATTCGATACGAAAGACTTCGGTCCCCTTCCAGTTGTCCAGGAGTTTGTCAAATTCATGCCACAGCTTTTCCAGCTGTATATGTATGGGATGTACTACTCAACCATCGCTCTGGCCGGCGTGACCGCAGAAAGGCTTTGCCTCGACCTACTCTACATGGCGGATATTCAAGTCGATGGAAGAACTCTCTCAAACAAGAAGAAGCAAGCCATTGCGAGGATGCACTTCGTGGACCTCATAGATCTCCTCTCTAAATGGAAGGTCATCAAGGGTTCCACAAGAAGGAAACTTCATGCGATACGAAAGACACGGAACAGATACCTGCATCCGGGACAACCACCGTTTCAGACCGAGAAGGCTGATGCGAAACATCTTGTCGAACTGACATGTGAGATCGCGAGAAGCGAATTCGGCCCGGGCGGCAACGGAAGATACACCTTTCAGGACGGCGCACTGGTACTTCGACCTCGTCAAGCCGCGACGCCCTGAGCCACGAACTGGTCAAGCCCACCGAACACATTTGCTACCAAGGCGCCTAAAGCTGGCTCAAGGATTGCAGGCCAACCAAAGAGTATCACACACGGAATGCCAAATGACCTGCCCCCAGAAAAACTCCGTGACGTCTTTACTGTGAGAAGAATCCCGATTATCTTTAGGCGGAGTGCGTAGCTCAGTATGTCAAGGAACTGAGTGGCTTTTGTTCAAAGATGCTGCTATGTTTCTCATACCATTCCAAATACTTCTTCCACAAGCCGTCGAATTCCCATTTACCGACAGGTCGATCCCAGTCTGCGATCGGATTCTTCTCGTGTTCCTGCCAGAACTTCTCAATTTCATGTTCGATCGGACGAAGAACTACCAAGAGTCGCCCGACTTCTGGTACAACTCCAAATAGGTCGTCAGAATCGAGGTAGTCCTTCATCATCAGTCGTCCCATCTTGGACAGGAATTGGGAAGCTATCCTACGCTTCATCCATTCCTTGGCAAGCTTCTGCTCGTTAGGATCGGATGAGTCGGGTCGCTTGTGCTAGAGGGGACGTGGAAGTCCGCGTGTATGTTTGATCCTGTTCCCGTTCTCCTAGGAGGATATTGACGTGTAGAGCGCCAGTGGAAGGACCCACCTCTGGAATTGGCCTATTGTTCCGGGAAGTTTTATGATAGTGTGATTCTGAGATATCGGTGAGGAGCAACAAATGAGCACAGAACATGTAGAGAGAATGGCCAAAAGAAACTTGGAGAGGGGAGAACGCTGGCACAAGAAACTTAGTATCAAGGAAATAGTGTTTGGGTTCCAGGACAATTCTATCGCGATTCTGGCTTTGCTTGCCGGCGTTACTGGCGGCTCACTCCAACGTGGTCAAATATTGCTGGCTGGTCTGGCTGCCGTTGTTGCGGGGGCAATCGCTGTAGCTATTGGAAGTTACATCTCTTCCAAATCAGAACTGGAGTATTTTGAAAGCGAGATTAGCCGCGAGAGCCGCGAGATCGAGGGCAAGCTACCAGTCGAACGTGAAGAGGTTCGGCAAATCTACATGAAGAAGGGGCCCTTCACGGACAGCGAACTGTCACTTATTGTAAACCGCATAACGTCCGACAAGAAGGCATGGTTGGACACTATGACTAGGGAGGAGCTCGGGCTCGCTAAGGAACGCTTCGTACACCCGCTGAAGGCAGCTCTCGTAATGATGGGTGCGGAAACAATTGGTGGACTAGTGCCTCTTACGCCCTACCTAATCACGCCAAACGTTCAAACCGGTTTCATCGGAGGCATCATTGTCACCTTTGCGTCCCTATTTGCTATCGGAGTGTGGAAGACGACCTTTACGAAGAAGAACAAGCTGAGGTCCGGCCTGGAAATGGTTGTTGCCGGAACCCTCGCAACAGTCATTCCGTACTTAATAGGCAACTTCCTGTCTTCACTCGCACTGCCCATTTAGCTGCAAAGCGAACTCAATTCTTGTGTGTGCGCACCAACAGTGAGCTGGTCAATGTGTAGAGATGACCGCAAAGAGAAGAAAAGAAGGGTAAGACGTCTGAAAAAGGTTCTGCTAATTCTGGCGCTCAGACCGGTTTTGTCTGCTGCTTTCTCCGGAACAAGAAGACGCAGGTGATCAAGAGTACTACCGAGGTCACAGCGGTCGTTCCGAAGGAAAACTCTGGAACAGGAACCGCTGGGTCGGGTCCCCAATCGCTCCAACCATGTATGACACACTGGAGCCTTGCTTGAACTTGGATAGTTCCGCTTACAGAGCCCAGATTGTAGGTTTCTGTGAACACCGTTGTTGTTGGTCGTGATATGCTCACTGGGGCCAGCTCTGTCCATGATGACCCATCAGTCGATGTGCGCACTTGAAACGCAATCGGGTAGTGACTTGATGTGGGCGGATTTGACATCTGGGAGAAGTCAAACTGAATCGTGAGGATCTTGCTTCCAGAACCATCGTCGGAGAATGTGATCTGTGGTGATGAACTCCACGCGTAGGCATTCGGATAAGACACGAATGCAAGCATCGCGAGAAGCGCTATCGCGACTGTCACTAATTGTCTACTCAATTTCCTCGTCCTCCAAAGAACTGTTCTATGAAGGTAGACAGTATTGCAGCATAAGGATGGAACCAACAGAAGCGGTAAGTTCTTACGCGAACGAGCTTCCATTCGCGAAAGAAAGAGTCAGAGTTGCTACAAAACAATGAGTCGCTTCACCTCGTATTTCTTGTGGACATCTATTCCAACGTATACGGCCATTTTCTTCTTCACCTCCATTCTTTCGGTTGGCTTGAACGCGGCAATCACCTATTCGCGCGTTAGGGCGCATTCATTGAGCCGCTCCAGAAGTCTGCCCATTCACACACCCGACCGACACTGGTCAGCGCGCACTCGGGCTTACCA
>Ga0208321_1000752_pt1 | contig 14646 bp, 10 predicted proteins | sample June2015DPH_4_15_FD_184692 | JGI IMG/M metagenome (GOLD analysis project Ga0208321, IMG submission 184692) | Peatland microbial communities from SPRUCE experiment site at the Marcell Experimental Forest, Minnesota, USA - June2015DPH_4_150... | ecosystem: Environmental > Terrestrial > Soil >... | reverse complement strand
ACCCATGGGTGACGAGATGAAGTCGCCGATGTTCCCGTACTGGTGAGGGTGCATAAGGCCGAATGCGTGTCCGACCTCGTGAATTACTGTGGACGTGAAGCCCTCACCTTTGCCCGGTTGCGCTGGGTCTACGTGCTCGCCTCGCGTGAACTCCCATTGGTTCAATGATATCATGATGGCGTCATTGAATGTGATTCCAAGAAGCGCCCCAGTTTCGTAGTCAACCTTTCCGATCAACCACTTGTATGCGTATGTGAAGTAGGTTTGATTGCTAAACGCGAAGGCATACACGGGTATCGTGACTGCGTTCTCCGTCGTACTCACATTCGATCCGAATTTCGCGGGATTATCCAGGATATACTTGTAGACAGGTCGTACGTCGATCACGCCGTAACGCTGAGGAGAGATGAATATGCTTCCCTCGATCCATGAATCAGTATACTTGTAGTGTGCCTTGATTAGTTCATGCAGTTCCTGGCTGACATCTTGGAAGCGGACGTTGACTTCGACCGTCGAGTACGGAACCAAATCTCGCAGAGCGGCCGCTATCTTGTCCCTGTTCACGGTTTCTTGTATTGCGATATCTTTCTTGTCAGTCGAGTTCCGGTCGTCTAGTACAAGAACTTCAACCTGATATTTCGGTGAATATCGAGGATAGTAGACGAAATTGGGTGCGATGAAGTTGTACGTTGCCTGATAAATATAGTCAGCCAAATATCCGGTCAGCCAGCTCCTTCCAAAGTCTGTTGAGAGGTCAATGTTATTGTCGCCCAACGCCACTTGTAGTGGTAGATCCTCCCACTGAGAATTGAAAACTGGTCCGGCGCTGAGGTCGGCAAACCACAGTCTATGATGCCCGCCCCACGCATTCATGAAATCCCGGTACCTCAGCGCGTATCCTAGATCTTCATCGGAAGGAGAAATACCGTAGTAGTGGGGTTTCGATTTAGGAAGCTCTCCCCCGTTGGTGCTCAGGAAAGATCGGACGTCTGAGAAGTCGATCGATGGTAGCTCCGGTAGATTTGCGAGAATGATCGTCCAGCCGTTCTCAGGGTAACCTCCGATCTCTTGACGGTGGTTCCACAACCAATCCTCAACGAGGTTCGCATCGTAGACCACGTAGTCAATAGCTACAGGCACAGAGTTGTAGTAACTTGGATTCTGGGTATCTACCTGATACTGCCCGAACCAAGGATTCTTACCATGAACACTTTTCTCGATTGACTGTAGGTAGCTCACGAAGCTGTCCTTGAATACGGAAGGGGCCAGACTGAATGTGTACTTGGGATAGAAAACTACTCCCGTGCTGTTTCCGCTGTCCAGGACCGAGTTGGTGATCGAGACAGGCAGGTTCCCTCCAGAACCACTCCAAGCAAGATATGCCGTGTCTACCTGCTCTTGATCGAATCCGATCAAGATGACCTTGATTGGAATAGATACCGCGCGGCCTAGACCCACCGCAGCTGATGCTTGTGCACCACCCGTCATCCCCGGCACTATGAGAACCCAAAGCAGAACCAACACCAGCACACAGCAACTCCTGCGAAGAGCCATGGCCGCTCAAACTCTCGCCTGCAGATATCCTACCTTCCATTAAGACTTGCTCAACGAGTATCCGCGTCGGAGTTCTAACTTGATTTCGGGATTAGAGGATTATCTGAGATGAATGTACACGTTCCATGGGCAGCAAACGTGAGTTCGGACAGCCTCAACGCTGACCAATTAGGCTTCCAAAGAAAAGGAGGGGGAAGGCTCGCCGTAGGGCTATGATTGTGATGATTATCATACGCATCCGTAGATGACTCGCCGAACTGGATCATTCAGCAATGTCGAGGATGACAATCGCATCGCGATTTATACTAACCTGCCTCGGATGCGATCTAGGCCTGGAAGAAGCGGCTCCTATTCCACGCGCTGTCTTCTTGCCTTGCGATTGCGGTAGACTAGGTGCAACGCAAGGAGTCCTAGGCCAAGCCCAGCCAAGATTGATTCTAACGGGAACCCGGGGATCGGCGGAGGAGTAGGCGATTCAACCGTCGTCACACTGTACAAGGCCGTCACCGTTTGAGTTGTCGTCGTCGGAACCGTTTGAGTTACGGTTCCTGTGGTCGTTATGGTCCGCACGGTTGCGGTTGTGGTTCCAGTCACTGTTGATAAGATCGTGGATGTGTGCGGAACGGTTGTGGTGCCGGTAGTCTGTGTCGTAGCGGCAACAATAGCAGTCGACGCCGTGGTCAATGGAGTAACAGTCTGGGTCGCTATCGTCGTCGTGTTGTAGGTTGTTGATACAGCAGTGCTTGTAGCAGTTGTTGTTGCCACGTAGGACGTCGTCGTCGCCTCCGTCACGTATCCCGCTGTGACCGTAGTGTAGTACTGAGTTGTGTTGTATGTCACGGTCGACGTAATGGCTGTCGACGTTCCCGTAAATAATGTCGTAGTGTAGGTTGTCCAAGTCGCAGCAGCCGTCCCTATGTATGTCGTTATGTATGTCGTTGAAGTCGCCGGGCATACTGATACGGTCTGCTCAGGAGCAAACCCAATTCCCTGCGCGGGCTTAGACGCGGGTCCCTCGATGACGAGGACCGTCAGTATTGCGAGGACCAGACACACAACGACGGCTGTTCTAGCCTTGACCGGCCATCTCATTGGCTTTCCCATGCTGAGGTTCGCCTTGATGTTGGATATAACGCTCACCGATCTGGTTCCGGGTGCGTCACGATCATATCCCAATGGGAACACGTCAGACTTGCGGATCTACTGGGTCGCTGGACGCACGATGGCGAGGCCTGCGATGACTGGCACCGCGATCACGCAGGTCAAGACCACGACCGAGCTACCAGCTGCGAGCAGAAGGAACGAGCCCATCAACTCGCCAGCAGTCAGCAACGCCAAAGCCACAGCGAGCGATATTAGTGAACCCTTCGCCAGGTCAGTGGTCCTTATCCTCCTCCTCTTCGTGAGCGCTCTCATGCCGAGGAATGTGAACGGTGTCAGGTAGACGAGGCCTATCAATGAGCTCGCGACCAAGCCAGCTATCACTACAGCGAACTCTGGAGATGAGCCGAACAGTGGGTAAGTCAATGAGCTGAGACCAAGTATGCCTAAGAGCGGGTACAATAGCACCCTCATCGGAGCCCGCAACGGGTCATTTGCCGCGATGTAGCTAGCCACGGATGGGCTGAACGAGTAGTACCAAGCATTGAAGACATCCATGAACGCTGAACCTGCTTTCGTTCCGAGGACTAAGTGATCCCTGAAGTTTCGGAGGAACTGAACAGCCGGCGCCGCCTCCGAACCGAAAGTCGCTGTCGCGATTACACACTTCGGCGCCACCCAAAGCCCAGTCGAGGTAGTCGAGATCGTCGATGTCGTGGTAACAGATGTCACGATAAGCGTCAAACCCGCGGTGGTGCTTATCCCGCCTCCCGTCCCGCTCAAGTTAACGATCGTCGTACTTCCCGGAGCACTAGGTGAGACCGCTAAAGACAGCACCGAACCGGTGATGCCTCCAGCAGGTGGCGTTACCGGGTTGGGTGAGAAGCCACCTGTGACGCCAGAAGGAAATGTGGGAATCGACAGGGTCACCGGCGAGTTGAAAGAGCCCGTGGATTGCACAGTCACAGCGATGGTCGATACTGCACCCGGATCGAGAGTAAGGCTGTCCGGGTTAATGGATATCGTGAACTCACCCACGGTTGCAGTCGTAGTAGTGGTCGTTACAGCAGTCACAGTGAACGTGCCGCTCGCTGATTTCCCAGTATTACCGATCGCGATGACCGTATACGCTCCTGGGGTGGCGCTCGATGATACCGTGAACCCAACGTTGATGTTCCCGCCTCCCATGATGGTGCAGGGAGGATTAGATGAAGAGAACAATCCCGGGGGACCAGAAATCAGTTGACACGACGCATCGCTCAAGAACCCAGTAGCCGAACCGGAAACCACCGTTGGTGCTGGACCCGATGTCGGGTTCAGCGTCAGAGTCTCGACAATTCCAGTGGTCACACCGAAAATCGCGCTCGCCGTATCTCCTGCACCGCCGTTCGTCGTAACCGTAATCGTGTAGAAGGTTCCGGGCAACGTGCCTGAAGCGACGGCGAAGGCACCTGTGAGCATGCCTCCCGAGAGCGCACATGCATATGAAGTGAAGAGGCCGCCTGGCGCTGAGGTGAGAATACATGCACCTGTACCAGCATAGTTCGAGCCTGAGACCCCCACCAGTGTACTCGCAGGGCCCGAGGGCGTGTCCAGCGTCAAAGTCGGAGCCGAAGGAACAGTGAACGACGCCTCTCCATGGTCAAGCAACGTTCCCGTCACACTAATCGTGTATGATCCTGCAAGTGCGCCCGCCACAACCGTGAAAGACGCAGACACGCCACCAGATGCCGATATCGTGCAAGTCGGGCTTGAGATGATGTTGCTAGGCGATGACGTGATCGTGCAGGGGCCTGCGTCACCTGTAGCGAAACTCGATCCTGAGATCAGAACGCTCGCTCCAGCACGCCCAGAAGCTGGGTTCAATGCGATCGTGGGACCAACCGTGAATATGGCAATTGCAGAGTCCGGCGGAGGCGGACTTGGGGGAGTCGCCGGGGGAGTCGCCGGACGTCCGTTGACCGTTACCGTGTAGCCCGCCGGCACATGAGACACAGAGACAGGCACAGTGAACTGCCCGCTCACCACCCCGGACGTAACGGAGCAACTTGACCCTGCGACCGGATTACCTTCCCAGAGGATCTCGCAGGATGTGTCCTTCAGGCTGAAGTTGGTTCCCGTAACGGTCACAGCGGAACCCGTACCTCCATGGTTCGGGTTGAGAGTAATCGTCGGGGCTAGAACGGTGAAGGTGTCGAAGGCAGAACCCGGGAAAACGTAGACCCAATTCGGGGAGCTACCGGTGTCCGTCAACGTGATTGTGTACGAGATGATCTGAGCTGCAGTCGGCCAATCAAAAACGGCGAAACTGCCTGTGAGATGTCCACTCGCATCAACGCTACACGTCGGAGTCGAAAGGGCAGGTTCCCAAGGCTTAAGGGCTGCAACATTTAGCTGCGAATGACAATCAGGCCATGCCTTAATGTATCCTGATCCGGACAGAGTGACCGTTACCGCTCCTCCCGCGCTCTTGGGAGTCACAACAAGCTTGGACAGAACGGAGAAAACTGCGGTCGTCGAATCAGAGTATGGTATGCCTTGTCCTGTAACAGTATATCCGCCTCCCAGAGCGTCGGATCTCACTGTGAATGTGCATGATGTTATACTACCGCCCGAGACCAGGCATGTCAAGGGGTAAGGCGCACCCCAAAGTGCACTTGAACCATCCGGCATAGTTGGAGAGAATAGTCTCACGGATGTATCTGACAAGCTCCAGCCATAACCTGAGACAGTGACCGTTTGGCCGGTGAATCCGGTGCCCGGAGTGAGCAATAACGTCGCGGTCGTCACCGTGAAGGTGTCGGATACCGAACCTTGGACGATATGGTCGACATCCGAAAGCCTAACCGTGTAGGTAAGGAAAGCAGCGTTCGCATCGACATAGAAACTGCCCGTAAGAATGCCGAAGGTGTCCACGCTACAGGTGACTGAAGGGTAAAGGACAGGTGTTGCAGGGACGGTAGTGGGGGTACATGAGGTCCATGAGGTAACGAATCCTGATCCGGATAACGTGACAAGAGTGGTTGATCTTCCTCCACTCTTCGGAGTCAACTGAAAATTGGACAAAACGATGAACTGTGCCATCGAATAGTCGCCGGTTTGGCCGATTCCGTATACGCTGTAAAGATCTGGTGGTTTCTTTCCTAGCGCGTTGGACTTGACTGTGAATTGGCAGGCCGGTGCCCCCACGATGCTGCCCCCAGAAACTGTGCATCTAATCTTCGTCGGGAGGCCCCAAAGGTCAGTCGTACCGCCGGCTGGGTTTGTGCCGCCTTCCTGAAGATCGACATACGTGTCCGACCCGCTGTAACCGGATCCTGTCACGGTCACGATCGTGCCTGTGTATCCAGTAGGTGGCGATAGAACAAGGATTGGGCCTCCGACTATCGTGAACAACGCAGACGCCGAACACAGGCTACCGCTACATCCGGTGCCTCCGGTTCCATCTTGACCCGTGATTAGGTAGGATCCGCTCGGGAGGCCTGACTTAACTATGAACTGTGCGACTAGTATGCCGTCCACGGTTTGACTGCACGTGTTGAACTGGACCGGCGCAGTTGCCAAAACCGTACAACTTGTTACCGATATTTTGCTGAAACCTGCGCCCTTGACTGTGACTGGTGTTCCGGCTGCCCCAGACTTGGGGGAGAGAGCAACCGCCGGTGTGACCGCAAACGCTGCCGTCTTGGCGGCCGAAGACGCCGCTGTGACGGTCGAGGTTACAGTGATATCGTAGCTTCCAGCCGATGACCCGACCCCGACACGGAAGTAACCAGTAAAGCTGAAAGGAGAAACACCAGAGATGCTGCAACTAATCAAATCAATATAGAGGGTGCCCACTGTACTCCCGGTTGGAATTGCCGTGATCGTGCAGCCTCCGGCATCAGCTAAGAGGAAGCCGGACCCAGTGACGGTTATGATCTTGCGAACATCGACCTCACCAGGTACAGTAGGTGAGTCGCTGACCGGGCTGACAGTAGTGATCGCCGCCGCCGTCGCATGAACGATTGTAGGAACCATAATCGAGGAAACCGAAACGAACAGTGCTGAAGTCAACATCAGCACCACTAGGTAGATAGAGCCCAGCCTACGACTAGTCAATTCAATGCACGACTTCTCAATCGACGGGCTCGCATTATTTAACCCTACATAATTGAACGAAACCGAGTTGACGTACAAGGTTCTTGGTCATTCACCCTCGGAATGGCCGCTATCACGCTTAGCGGGACCTGAAATTGTCATTCCTATGTCAACATCAAGCCTTCCATTTGAAGATGGGCGACAATATTGGAAAGCCGCTCAGACCATCCTCCATCTGGACTCTCGCTTGAAAAGTCTCCCCGATTCGTTCGCTGTGTTTGTCATAAGATTTGAGTGATAACCAGTTGGCGCCGGAGTGGAGATTCTGAACTGTTTACCACTGCAATTAGAGGGTCACGGTACGGGACCCTTTGGCGCTACATGTCCGTGGCCTGGACAATTGTTGTGACTATGCAACCATGATGAGGAGTTCCAGAGCCCTCAAGAAGTACGCCAACTGCGAGAGGAATATGTAGGCTGCGAATGTTCCAGTGAAAGCCAACCGACTGCGGCTCTTCCAAGGCGATTCTTTCCCGTTCACTTGGCGGATAACGTACTCAGCACCCAAAGCGCTCGTCAAGTAGAGGGGAATCAAGTAGAGACCTCTCCAGGTAAAGTACTGGTCCGGTGTGAGCATCGTAACGACGAAGGGCACGATGATCGTTGCAGCGATGATTCTGCGAAAAGACGCCGTTTGTGATGTGCCACCGAACAAGCACAGTACAGAGAGGAGCGTCAAGAAGGGCAGGTCGATTCGGTTGCCAGCGAAGTCGAAGCTCACTTCAAGCGCACTTAGCGATGAGCCGAGAGTATGTGGCGTCGCCGTTTGTGCGATGTATTTCCAGCCTAGATCGAGCCAGGCCAGCGGGTCAAGCCCCTGCGGGCGAAACCCCAGAAACGGCACCACGATGAGGAACAAGAAGGCAAGAGGGATCACGATACTTCCGAAAAGTTCAGCGCTCAGTAATCCCACTTCACGTTTCCATTCAAGACGGCCAGCTTTTCTAAATGCAACAATCGACGCAATCAAGACAAGCGATAGTTCGGCGACGAAGACAACCCACAGGTACGCATAGGATGCCAGCAGGATGAGCGAGAGTGCGAGAGATCCAAGAGCCGCAATCGCTGAGTGTCGTCTGACCGACCTAACGACGAGGGCAAACGTGAAGTTTGCGAGGGAAAGAGCAAACCAGTTCGTGATTATGAAGGCGCTCATCCCGAGCGCGGTTTGGGCGGAGACAACTGACAGTAGCGCGGCGAAGGACGCAACCCACGACCGACCAGTCCCCTCTCGCACGAGCACGAAGCTACTCAAAGCTAACAGAGCAGACAGCAAAGCGGGCGTCAATTTCACGACCCACTCCGGATCCAGACCCGTGATGACCTTGACCACGAAAAGGAGCATGATGAAGAAACCCCTGTCTGTCTGGAGAAGTGGCATAGCGTCTGAAAGCCCTCTCACGGAATACAAGTTCTGCAAGTAGAACCAAGAGTCGCTTCCAACCACAACCTCAAGCTTCGCAACTGTATACGGGTAGAGCGTTAGCGCTACGCCCAGCGCTATCGATGCCGCGAGGACCAAGTACGGAATGATCGCCTGAAGCCTGGTCACTCCTCCGGATCCTGCCGAGGTCAGAGACGGACGGACTTGAGAATTGCGCTTCATCAGGCGCTTCGAGATCGGTCCGACGATCCGCAGGAAATGTTCCCTGAACAAGGCGAAGACCGCAGCAACCACGAGAATGATGAATAGTACTGAGAGGATCGGCCGTAGAAGGTAGAAGGCTTCCATGTCAATTGCGAGTAGGCTGACCCAACCAATGATCAGTATCTGAGGGAAACCTGAAACCAATGCGAGAAACGCGTTCTTCTGGAAGACGAGGATAGTGACAAGGCTTCCGGTAGCGGCAACTGACAGAAACGCAAAGACCTCCGCCAAAACCAATCTGAAAGCAGAACCTCTCTCCAACCCTAGAAGCAGGCGCGATCTCACGACGAGGGTGAGGGCTAGAAGAAAACCCGAAACTACGAGCACTGCTGCACCTACTGTCGGAGACCAACTGGCAATCGCAAGTGATGACAGGGGAAAGATGTACGATAGGAAGATGAGGAATAGGTCTGGCTTCGTTCTTCTGCGCGCAAGCGCTGAAACGCTAGGAGATATCGAGATGAGGAAGCTGGCACCCCAGATGACCCAATCCGCTTGTGGTCCAATTAGAGCAGGGCTGAGGGGCACCCACCACGCGAATGTGAGGCTGTGCCAACGGAGGCCCGAGAGGCTCCCCAAGAACATGAGGCCTAGAAAGACCAACACGCCGGCAGACAACAGGGGAACATACTGTAGCTTACGGAGGCCTCCTGAGAGCAGTTCACGAGCCAAAGCCTTCTCCTGAAGCCGTCCTTCCCCATCCTTGTCTCACCGCATTTCTACGAACAATCTAGATATAACTGACCGGGGCGCTCCGAACCATGCCCAGCCTCGCATTGATCATGCTGGCGACGGTTCTTGCCGCGAACATTAATGAAAACGGGGACTGGCGAGGCGGGAGTGAGGGTCTATGGTGAAAGAACCTAGTTCAGGTTGGATGTGTGTATTGTTCGAGTGTCCTGTAGAGTGCAGCGAGTTCTTCTTCTAGGCCTGCCAGACGTTTCTCGTAGAGTCTCCGGCATTCTTCTCTGGCGATGTCGGCTACGAGGATTGCCAAATCCCGCTTCGCGTGTTCGTCACCCAATTTAGTCGCCTCGATCCAGTTCTCGGGAGGACACGACGGCCTCGCAGATCAGGCAGCGATAGACCGTTTCGTCGCCCTTGAACTTGACCATGATTTCGAGTTCCGGATGTTTGCATCTGTTAGGTTGTGCTAATGGGTTCCTAGTCAGCTACCAACGATTGAAATCGTTGGCTTGTCCCTGAGGAGAGCTTGAGGCTCCAAAAGATTCCTCGGAACGATGGGGCTGCTGACTTGGCCCCTTGCGGCGATGTTCAAAGGTAAGCCGAAGTCAGCGTTCCCCTGCATTGTCTGACTTCTGAAGGCATACTCGACTCGTTGGAGAAGGAATGACCACAGTTTCCTCCATAGCCCGGTCGCGGATTGACGCGTTTCTGATGGAGATACGACACGACCGAAATTCGTGATGGCCTCGATGGCTGTGGCGACAGGGTCTCTCTGTGATAGCGCAAACATCTCTCTGTGATATGCGCTCCCCTAGCCACACACACGGACGAAGAAATCTTCACGCCCACGAGCAAGAGAGGGCCGATTTTGAGCCTTTCTGATGCCGGACGACGCATAACGACCTACGACGGGCGACAAAGGGCCTACGTGAGGCTGGCGGCCTTTTCTTAGATCGAAACACGCCGTGCACAGTAAGATTGGTCTGGATAAGGAAGTTTAGTCTAGCGAAGGAAGCTTAATTAATTCCCATTTTGGGAATAAAGTACCCTAGGCGACAGACATGCTACAGGTCGAACTTGCGACGAGAGCACTTTCGTTTTGCAACGGGACCGTACTGTCGGTATCGCAGCTTGCAGGCAAGATGGGTGGAAATCACGCGAAGACGATCGACCTAATAAGAGAACTCCAGACCCGAGCACTTCTGTTAAGGACAACGGAGAGACAAGGCAAAGGGAGGCCACTATGTCTGCTCCGCACAACACCCCTTGGTGAACTCTTCATGGAACAATACGATCGGCTGTTGAACCTGCGCCTCTACAGCAACGACAACGACATTAAGAAAGCTCTGCATCAGGCCGACCTAGCACGAAAGCTAATGGAGCAACAAGTCTCCCCCTACGCTCGCTTCCAGGAGGTCAACGAACTCGCCAGGAATATCGCAAGCACTGCGCAGACTGGTAGAGGCTCTTAACGAAGAGCATGTCCCCAGCATGCTAATCGGCGGATACGCTCTTCCAGCCTATGGCCAAATCCGAGCAACACAAGATGTAGACATCGCCATCGCCGCACCATTCTCTGAAATGGTGAAACTCCACAGACATCTTGTCGAACGTGGCTTCCAACTACCGGCGTCACCAAACAAACGGGCACCGCTCTTCGTCTTGACTGATCTCGAGAACAGAGCAGAAATCGAAGTCTGGACCAAACCCGATGGAGTTACCTTCGACGATGAACTCTTGCGCAGACGCGTCAAAGTGCGCCCCTTTGATGATGACTTCGAAATGTTCGCAATCGGACCAGAAGACTTCATCGTGAACAAGCTGTCCCGAAAAGACAGAGGAGTGCAGGATGAAATGGATGTTGTCTCAGTCCTAGAACGACAGAAGCGCAAATTGGACTATCAGTATCTTGAAAAAAGAGCCAAAGCAGCCGATGCCATGGGACTCCTCCAAGCGCTGACGGACAGAGTCGCATGAAGGTACGCTTGCGGAGTATTCGAGTGAAGGCCACTGTGCCTACAGGAAGGACGAACGATGGAACTGCGACCGATGCCACACACAGAAGATCGTCACGAAAGAGGTCCCGATCCCGACCGAGAAGGCGATGCTTGTCAAACTCCTCATGTCGTTGAGCGAGAAGTATGAGTTGGAAGGCACCACAATCAGCGTCGGATTACGTGAGGTTCGAGCCATATTCCGCTTCCCAGAACATGATCTCCCGAAGCTACGTGCGATAGCGGAGAACTGGTCTGACCGCGGCTACATCACCGCCAAAGACCTACTCAGACTCGAAAAGGCTGGAATGCGTGACGTTGCGAAGATTCCTCCGAAGTGGGCACCATCAAAACGTGAACTCAGGGCTGAAGCGATGAAGAACGCCTTCAGTTGAGCATGAGCAGGTCGTCATGGTTGAGTTGCCGAAAGAGCGGACGCGTCTACGTGCAGTTGACCCATACCATTGTAAGCATCCGAAGCTGATAACGATCTGGAAGTACAAACGATTCCCCGACAAGACATTCTGCAAATGCCTGATTTGTGGACGCGAAATGGTCACCACAAAACTTGTTTCATCCAAGACCGTGACTCTCCCGCCCGATACCACACGTCAGGAAAGTAATTCCAGACGGCGGTGAGGTGAGCCTATGAGCCCACTTCCAACACCTGTGAACTGTGAGCATCCTCGCCTTGTCAGGCTGGTCAAATTCAAGGGCGAGCATGTGGTCTACTATCGTTGTGAACAATGCGGCTCGCACTTGGCAATACCGGAGCAATGATCAATAAGGATAGAACGCTGTAGTTGCCTTCCAACTCGATTGATGCTCTGTAAGCCATTACAGGCAAAGTCTCACGTCTGGAAGTATTATATCGCAATGCGGCTCCAGGTATAATACGGCCTTTCGATTGCTTCTTCAAAAGACGATAGCATCCGTAATCACAGTGTTTGTTATCTCTCTCGCACTTGTCCCGTTCCTATTGGTTACCGAATTCCGTTGAAGCACAATCCATCGTAATTCACCCTCCAATAATCACTAACGTAATGAACACACCGGAAAGTCCTCCTCCTGGAGTTCCGGTAAACGTAACAGCAAATGTGAGGATCGTCTAAGAAAACGCGCTAGCGCGTTTTATTCTATAGATGTTCGATGTCGAGCATTCTTGGCTGAATTTAGGTTCATGCTACGCGCGGAGCATAAGCACAAACCTCAGGTTCAAGCTCGTTAGCGAGCGAACCTGTACGGTATCCTATGGGGCAAAGTATTACTTCTATCCTGAAAGACAGCTTGCTCTTGCCAAGCCTATGGGTCAAGAAGGAGTCTCACGAGCTGTAGCAAGGAGCATAGTCAAAGAGGCTGCTCCTGAACTCAAGTTTACGCCTGAACATGTTGAGATAGTAAGGATGGCAGGTCAAAGTCAGGTATGTTTGACTAAGGTTGATTCAAGGATCAAACAGGTCAAAGGATCAATCTTTACACCAAGTTTGCCGAGATCAAGGTTGTTTCTATAAAAGGAAGGCTCTACGTGACCTTACCTGGGGAGGTGCTGAGGCTGAAGGAGAGTACTCTCTCAATGAGTTCAAGACAGTTTGGAAGCAAAGCCATACTGTCTGGAACCCCAAGCTGAAGGTCTTTGTTCTCACCTTTCAGGTTGACAAGCTAGTCAAGGGAGGCAAGGTGAAGTAGGATGAGCCTTGACGCATTAGCAGCCCAAATGAACGTAACCGATGCTGAGATAGAAGCTTGGGCTCAGAAGAAGTACCCTCAGTTCATAGCTAACAAGACCTTGATCAAGAGGCTGTTCCTGATAGAGAAAGGAGTTAGATTTTCAGCTCCGTTTCAGCCTAAGGAACTACGCTCAATCAACCAACTCGTAGTAGGTGAGACAGCTGACATACAGGCAGTAGTAGTCCAAGAACTCTCTACTAGAAGCTACATAGGCTGTCCCAATGACTCAAAGAAGATACCTGATGCCATTGAAGGCAAAGAGGCTGTCTGTCCCAAGTGTGGTCAGATAGTGAAGCCAAAGTCACTACAATGGGCACTGTTCCTAGTAGGAGACGCTACTGATGAGATCATAGCGTCGTTTCCACCATCGATCATGAATAGGCCTACTGAAGGCATGATCATAGTAGCTCAAGGGTTACTAGGTGAGAATGAGGAGTTCCTAGTCTACAGGTGGAGTTTGCCTTCTGATACTAAGCCAGGAGCTACCCCTGAGACACCTTTGCAAAGCTTCTTCAAGCCTGCTACTACTCCTCCTACTACTGGTTCACTGCCAGTGACTAGTCCTCCTACTACTGCTACACCACAGGTCACTACTCCTACTACTGCTACTAGTCCTCCAACTACTCCTAGTACTAGTCCCACTAGTACTCCTGTGAGTAGTCCTTTGCCTACTGCACAACCGAGTACTACAGCTCTGACCTGTGATCAATGCAATGCAGGGCCCTTTGAGAGCGAACTAGCACTAATAGGTCACAAGACTACTCATGCAAAGAAACCAGTGAAGAGACTCAAGAGGCCTGGAGTAGGTAGCTATGCACCAGTCAAAGGGTCAACTAGTACAGTAGTACCTCCAACTAGTCCTATGCAAGGACCAACCACTACTCCAACTAGTCAAACTACTGCTCCAACTACTGAAACCACTGAACCAACTACTGAAATCACTGGAATCAGTGCATCGAGCATAGCAATGCAAGCAACTAGTACTGCTACTCAGCCTCCTCCAGCACCTGTAATTGAACCTGATTCCAGGGCTGTGAAAGCAGCTGAGCATGCTGAGCAGGCAAAGCTACCAGTAGTTCCAGTAGTTGAGCATGCAAAGGATAGTCTACTCAGTACTAGTACAATGCAGTCACCAGTAGTTCCAGTAGTACCAGTAGCACAGCCAACTACTACTCCAACTACTACTGTGATGCAAGGAACTCAAACAGGAGCAAAGGAGGAACTAAAGGCAGTTGAAGGTGCCACTCTACCTTCAATCAAGTACACCAAGCTGTCAGGGCTGATCGCTAGGTCACTACAGGAATTCAAGCTCCAGTTCGAAGCCTCATTCCCAAAGGATGACATGGCCAAGGCGATGGATGCTGCTCACTGCACCGTAGTAGACAACAAAGTAGTCTTCGTAGGAGGCTAAAGCATGCCATTTCAGGCAACCATCAAAGAGATCGACAATGGCTTCACTGTTGGCCTCAGTATCAAGCTCTTCCAGTATGAGGAAAACTACTATCCGACCATTGAAGGAGCTATAGCTGCTATAATTACCAGCTACATGAAGCACCATGCTGAAGAACTCCAGGAGAAGACTAAGAATGAAACTTAGATCAAACCTTGGCAAACCTTGGTTAAGTCTCAGAGGAGTACTAGTAAGTAATAGTACTATCATAGTTCAGTGAACTATCCACCCTGATGTGTCAGTGATAAGAATGTTTAGAGTTGAATCGAAGGCGGCGAGACCATGGTGGATAGAGAACTGCGACGGAGAAGATGGCTCATCAACAGAAAGCTTGAGGGTTGGAG
>Ga0208321_1000737_pt1 | contig 14966 bp, 13 predicted proteins | sample June2015DPH_4_15_FD_184692 | JGI IMG/M metagenome (GOLD analysis project Ga0208321, IMG submission 184692) | Peatland microbial communities from SPRUCE experiment site at the Marcell Experimental Forest, Minnesota, USA - June2015DPH_4_150... | ecosystem: Environmental > Terrestrial > Soil >... | reverse complement strand
TCAGGCTGATTTTCGAGTCATCCCCCTCTTTTCATCTTCTGTTGGACCAATCTTTGAAAACTATACTTGAAACAGTTCCACAGCCACAAGCTAGTAACCCAAACCGAGCATATCCGACGCATCACGGGTCAAGGTGACAGGAACAGTAGCAAGATGCGCCGTTTCAACAGCGACGTGAGGGACAGGGAGAAGGTTGGTCGCGATCTGAAGAAAGACTGATAGCCCACTGCTAGATGGCCTAAACTAAATAGACCACGAAAACCGTCAACTCAAAAGGCTACATGAGATTCTACGAATCTCTCCGCCAATTCCACCAAGCGTTTCTTGATAACCCTTCACACCAAACAGCAACCTGACATTGGCTCAGAACGCAAGCCACCAAACGAAAAGTAGCACCTGCCTCGACGGGCTTCACCAAACGTCAATGTAACAGAACCAGTGAGGTTGTGCCTCAAAACAAGAGTTCCAACGAACTCTCGTTCAGGCGCTTTTCCAGTTCTCTGAGCCTCTTGTGTTGTGCGAATATCATTGAGAATAGGAACGACATCTCCTTCACGGGAGACGCGAAGACTTCACCTCGCGCTGCATAGAGCCTACGCTGAGTGAGGAGATCATCGAAGACCGCTCGATCTTCCGGTCTAAGGAACTGCCTGAACCTGCTCAATTCCGCTATCTTCTGTTCTACGATGACACGCCACGGTATCGCTCTCGTTCAGCTACCCATTTCACTGGCCTGACGATGTAGCATTCAGCGTCATCGAGCTTTGCGCCTTGCGCTCTGTGGCGATGGGTTCTCGGGATGGGAATGTGCATGATCTCAATCCGGCGAGCGTATGCGACTATTCGCTCGCCGACCAGCCCGTCACCCTCTCCGTAGAGTATCGTCAAGCACGTATCTCCTCCACCTTGCGGGCGGACTCCTCCGCCTTGCCCTCTTCCAACAGTTGGCGCACCACGGCAAGCACGATTCGGTAGTCTATGCCCAGGTCCTCTGCCATTTCGTCAGGCCACACAGCGCCGGAATGCGTCTTCAGGTATCGCTCCACTGCTCTCCTAGCTTCCGAGATCGGAACCTCGCGTAGAGTCATCAGTTTACTAGCCCCGGCTTTCCTCACGTACTCGCCGACCGCCACCCTGACGAGGTCAGCGATACTCCTCGCTACACCCGCCCGAACTAAACGTTGCACACGTCCATATTCCTGGTCTGTGACAACTGCTGACAGCCTTCGCAAGACGCATCATTGGTACAGTGTACCAGTGTTACACTTATTTCTTCAGGGGGGTCCCGCTTTGGACCCTTCGTACTAGGAAGGAAACAGAGATGCCTAGTTCTCAGGTCTCTTCCACGACGCCACAATCACAACTGATATGGCCGCAACGGATCCGACTACTGTCAACCAAGGAACTAGGACAGCGACTTTGTTGACAGCTTCGACGAAGCCGCCCACAGGTGCAGCGGCGGGGAGTCGCTGCCAGTCAGGGCTCCCTGCATCTAGCATAGTCAGGGTGAGGTCATGTACTTCCGAGCCATCCGCGTTCATGATCAAGACGCTCTCTCACTCCGTCATGAAGACAATCTTGGTTCCGTCGGGAGACCAGTTAGGCTCACCACCGTTCACATTCAGCGAAGTCAAGCCTGACCCGTCAGCATTCATCACCGAGATTGTTCCATCATTGCTGAACACTATCTTTGAGCCGTCAGGTGACCAGCAAGGATCGTACCCTTCCGCTAGTGCGGCACCAATCACTGAGCCACTTTGTGCATCCGCTAAGTAGATGTTGCCACTGCTGTAGAATACGATCTTGCTTCCGTCAGGCGACGAAGAAGGGCTCAAGCCATCCAAAATCAGCAGAGTACCCGGGCCTGTTGGCCCACTAGCATCTATAACATATATGCCATCTTGGAATCCGCTTTCCTCCCTATCAAACATGATCTTAGTCCCATCCGGCGACCATGCAGGAGCAGTCTGATAGCCACCTGATGTCAGTTGCCTCAAACCCGAACCATCGGAATTCATTACCCAAATTGTCTGATCTGCAAAGCCCTGTACCGCTCGCCCAAACGCGATCTTTGTTCCATCAGGAGACCAACACGGAGAAACATCGTACTGGGTTCCGTCAGTTAGTTGCTGTATGTTTGTCCCGTCCGCGTTCATGATGAAGATCGCCCAACGGTTGTTCAACACAGGTGCTGAGAAGGCAATCTTGCCATTGAGTCCAGGATAGGCGCCTTTCACAGCCGCAACAGGTGTGGAAAACATCAGGCCGAGCGTGAGAACCATAACCACGATCAAGACTACAGGTAGGAGCTTAATGGACCTCATTCCCCAGTCGCTCTAGAATACGCCGCCTTGGTCCATAATAGACTTCTCGAATAGCTACAGGCGACGCTTCTTGGCAATCACAAACAAAGTGCCGATGCAGCCAACTGCTCCGATGACGGCGAGCCACGGCGCGAAGACCGTGAACGTGTTCGCAGGCATAAGGACGCCGCCGACAGGTTCTGGTCCACAGCAGGGCGTCGAGAAACCTGTATCGAAGAGATAAGCTGTGCCGCCGCTTTCAACAGGAACAGTTCCCTCAGTTCCCACCGCCAACGTTCCGCCGTCACAGGAAATCGAAATAGAAGAGACCAGGTTGTCAAGCGGGTAAGCTTCGGACCACTTCAAAGCTCCGCTGCTATCGAAGAAGTACGCATAGTGAGCTGCGACATCGTTGGCGGCTGCCATGTAGGTTCCCGCATCATTAATCGCCACATCTGAAACGGTGCTTACAGTAGGATAGGTCCAACTTGGAGGAGCCGTGCCGGTGAGGCCTCTCGCCCCGCCCCAGAAGTAGACTCCGTCAGAGGCTCCTGCGATCACAGAGCCGCCATCGCATGATATATCGATCGACGTGAAGGGAACACCTGGCTCACCTTGCCAGGAAGGCGCTGGGCCAGGCGGCTCCGTGCCACTGAGACCCCGAGCGCCAGCCCAATAGTAGACCGTGGCCGGCGAACCTTGGGTCGCAGCTGCCACGTAATTCCCGTCATCCGAAATCGCTACATCTGAAACAAGCCCATCAGTCAATGACAGCCAGTCCGGGTTCTCGATATGCCCTGCAAGGGTTCTAACGTTCTTCAGGTACCAAATGCCGTCCACCCCCAACCCAGCTACAAGGTAGTTTCCATCACTTGACATATCCAATGAGGTGAAAGCAGAACCCTCACCACCCCAAGCTGTCGCCATTTCATCGTAGGTGCCGCGATTCGTCGAGCCAGCGTAGTAATAGATGGTGTCGGGGATGCCGATGGTCGCAACTGCTACATAGTTGCCATCGTCCGAGATGTCGAGGCATCTTGGACCGCAGACAGGTCCATCTAGGTCCCCGCTCATCCACGTCGGATCTGGATTGCCTGCCAAAGTCACAGCGTTCTTCCAGTATGCGACTCCATTTTCAGGTGGTCCCTGCTGTTGCTGCAAAGAAGAGGCTTGTTCTTGTGGGGTTAGGTGGAATGCCGCGACCACAGATTCCCCATCGGCTGAGATTGCAACCGCATAGACTTCAAGTCCTAGGTCTGCCACAGTTGCCCAGACCGGTGTTTTCGGATCAGTGCTCGCTGCTCGGTCATAGAACCGAACCTCACTGCCATCAGGGCCGGTTGTGGCGGCTACTACGTATTGGCCGTTCTTGGAGACCGCTATGTCGGTGACGCTTACGGTGTCGTCTTTCCAGAGCAATGTCGGAGGCGGTTGAGCGTACACCGCCGAGACCATCATAGTGACAAGAACGAGAGAGACGAGGCACCTGAGTAATACGCGGCGCAAGACAAGCACTTCAATCCATCCGCACCCCCAATATACTTTAAGAGAGTTTCGGCCGAAGCGAATTTCTGGTTGTTCTGGAGCATAAGAGACTCCGGTTCGCGACAGCGGAGTCATGGCCGACCTGTGGTTTGCGATGTGAGGATCGTTGCTCTTTTCAGTAGAAACGGTGTGGCTAGCCACGTTGAGGGCGAGATCGCAAAAGAGATAACAGAAACTACGGGTTAAGTGGTTGGTACGGAGCAAGTTGAGAGGTGAATAGTTTATGCCATCGGAACCAAAATTCGAGGTCTACAAGGACCATGCAGGCAAGTTCAGGTGGAGACTGAGAGCTTCGAACGATGAAGAGATAGCGTCTGGTCAGGGCTACGAATCGAAAGAAGGCTGCATGAAAGGCGTTGAATCAGTGAAGACCAACGCTTCTAAGGCAAAGATCGTCGACATGATCAAGTAGAACCTCTGTCTGCTAGAGGTTGCACCCCTGTTTTTTGCCGGCGCCCTTTTTTCTGTGTGTTTCTCCTGGTGCGAGCACACAAATTTGAACCGTCGTTTCGGGTGATCATCCGTATGACATCTATTGCAGTTCCATCGCTCCGATTTCTCGCATGCGTCATCGCTCTTCTCCGATTTCCAATATGCGATGTGGAAGCACGTCTGATCCGTGATCTCGTTGCATTTCGTACACCATTTCTTGCCGGGTATCTGTAGGAACCTGCCGCTGCGTGTGATCATGCCGGCGAGGATTCTTGAGTTAAGTGAAAGAGACAGAACGCAGGCGTAATATAGTTCCAGGACGGTAGACTACAGAACGTGTGGTGTGAGGATAGGTCATGCGCTTCATGAAGCTACTTGGAATTGTGTTGGCCGTCACTATCATCTCATCGTTAACGGCGAGCGCTATTGCGAGGCCGCCAATGACGATATCGCCTATTTCGGGAGCAGCCGGGACGATTGTCGCAATCAAGGCGTATGTTTTAGGGGAGGGTAGCTGCATAATCTCCTCCTCTCCGAACGGCCTGATCTCGAACCCAGTCTGCACACTAGATGGGCGTGGGGCTACTGAGTCTGCGTCTTTCACAGTCGCCTGTGCGCCCGCCGGTGTGTACACAGTCACCGTGACAGGCCCCGAGGGAGATGGAGGAGATTCAGCCGTTTTCAACAACGAGGGAGGCCCTTGCGCCGTTGGTGGTATCGTGATGCCTGTGAACACAGTTGCCTTGGTTTCGCCGTGGGTTGCAGCCATCGGAGCAGTTGGCTGCATCGGCACGGTGGTTGTGGTCGCGAAGAGGTGTCGGTCGTAGCTACATCTGAGTCGTGGGCGGAACAGGTTGTTCTTTCGCCCAACTCGCAAATGCCTATTCTGCCTGAATGTCGTCCAAAGCCTTAACTGAAGAGTCTTCTCCATGCACAGTTATTGACCAACGGGCACGGGCGTGGCAACTGGCGGATCAATACTCAAGAAGAGTTTTTCGTTTACGTAGAGGTTCACTAGGTACGTGTCGGGTGGGATTCTGCCATAGGTATGCGATTCATCGTGAAGATAGAACATCACATAGCACTTCTCTCCAGTGGAACAGTACACGTACGTAGACATCGCAGACCCCAGCGTTGCACTTTGCGCCTGGAGGGTCGCCCCGGTCGGAAACGTGTGACCCTGAATCGCGAAGAGTCACAGTTACCTGAATCGTGGCACCGGACTCGGACTTCACTATCCCTGCAGCATATGGGAGACAAGAGACCTTGTTGCACCAATTCGCAGGCGCATTCATACGGGAAGCATGGCTGAACCAACAAACGCCATCATGAGAACAAGGACAACAACAATGGGCAACGTGGACCGATGCAACCCAGAACCCTCCGCAGGCTGTACATGTGAGCCAAGAAGCTGAAATTGAGTATGTCACCGACCCAAAGTGATCTGCGTTACATATTCTGGTTAGTCAACAAGTTCCCTCAGCGTGTCCAGAGCTCGCCAGAAAGGAGCCTAGAATACCCCAAGCGGACAATTCTGCGGTGGGGCACAAGGGACGTGCTCGCAAGTAGGATACAATTGGCGAGTTCCTCCTCCCTCTGGATACTTGCTTTCATAGTGATCATACACAATCTCGAAACTAGACCGTCAACAGCAAGTGTTAATCCCTGGGATGCGGATAGATGCGTGAGGTTCATTGAGGTCTAGACTTCAGGTATGGCGGCATTCTTGCCAGTGACAGCCTTTTGTCCCCGTTGCTTCAGGAATGCTCCAATGACAGCCACCTACTGTAACAGATGCGGAACAATGCTACCGACCCGTGAATCGCGCCGTGAGTCTTACTCACAGTACGCTCCCTTGTATTCGACTCCAACCCCTGCCGAGTCGTATTCGGATACACGTCCTCAACTTATCAAAGACGTCATCAACCTATTGATACTGTACTGGAATCAGCTCGACTGGAAAACCCTAGGGGCTGTGCTAGATGCGCTCTCGAAGTTCTATGCGCGTGGCGAGCGAGCGGTGGTCGCCGCACGGTATCTGAGAGAATTCAGAGAATGGTCAAGCCCTTCCGAGGTCTTCGTCTATGGCGGATACTACTATTGCAAGAAACATCGGAGTCCCTTGCAGTATGTGGAAGGTAGGCTATGGTGCCCAGTTGAACAGAGATACCTACGGACTGAATAGAACGATCTGACCACCACGAAGAAGAAGATCGTGAATGTTCATGAAAGCCCATGCGATCTTGTTTTCGACCCGAATCCCTTTGGTTTAGTGTGGCGAAAAGATAGGAGAAAGGGTGGACGGCGAATCCGGGTTAGGACCGCCGTCTCGGCCGATGTCGTAGCACAGCCAATACAGCCACGCCGGCCACAAGCCCGGCCAGTATAGATTCGATCGGGAAGCCTGGGACTCCCCACGTGGACGATGCGGTGTTGACACCTGAACTGTTAGTGCTGGTGTTGACCGTGGTGGATGTCGTTGTTTCAATCGTCGTCGATGTTGTGGTTTGAATTACAGTTGACAGTGAAGTCGTCGTACCGGGGACGCTCTCTGGGCGGTAGTGGAGATGAGAAAAAAAATAGAGATGGCACCATGGTTGGAGGAAGTGGTGAGGTTGAGACGACATCCCACGTTGTTCCGTCCCAATGGAGTATCAGGCTTAGACCTGTAAGTTGATTCCACGCTACGGCCCAACCGTCAGTGGATGAGAGCATGTGTAGGCTGTTGAGACCTCCGCCAGCAGCGAAAGCCCCTGTCAACGGAGCTGAAACTCTGCGCCATTGCACGCCATCCCAGTGAATTATCGTAGCTTGCCCGTCGAATGCTGTTGCTCCAATGGCCCACCCATCCGTGGGGGATAGCATGAAGATGTCATTGAGGCCACCTGTGTTGGCAGGCAGCGTGACGGTGCTCCAAGCCAAACCGTTCCATCGGATTATGATCGCGTTTATGTTCGTGCAGGCTGCGGCTGTGCATCCTACAGCCCAACCGTCCGTGCTTGTCCGAATGTGTGCTGCTGCTCGATACCGCATCCGGTCTAGTCTGCTCTGTCCACACTTAACTCGCCGCCGAGAACTCACCACCTTGACGCAACTAGGATGAGGAGCTCTAGCGCCCTCAACGAGTAGCTCAGATGGGCCAGGAAGACGTAGCTGGCGAATGTTCCGGCGAAAGCCAGTCTGCTTGGGCTCCTCCAAGGCGGCTCCTGCCCGTTGACTCGGCGAATGATGCTGGCGACACCAAGCGCCCCAGTCAAATACATGGGGATCAAGTAGAGGCCTCTCCACGTCAGCTGGAGGTCGGGTGTAACCACTGCGAGCAGGATGGGCGCCAGCACCATCGCAGCGACGAGTCGCCTGAATGGTCCCTTCCAGGCCGGGTCCATCAAGCCGACCATTGAGAGAATCGTCAGGAACGGAAGATCCACACGGTTTCCTGCAAAGTCGAAAGCCTCCTCAAGCGCGGACGGAGCCAAGGGCAAAACTTGCCAGGAAATGCTGTTGGTGAGGTACCTCCAACCCATGCCAATCCAATAGCTCACATCGAACCATGCCGGTATGTACCCCAGCAGCGGAATCACGACGATCCAGGCCAGAACGATCGGGAGAACCAAACTTCCGACTAGAACTGCGGCAAGACATGTCGACTCATGTTTCCATTGCTCTTGAGTTTGTGATCGAAAGCTTAGGAGTGTCGCAACCAGTACGATTGTCAGCATTGCGAGAGTTATGATCCAGACATAAGGGTACGAACCCAGCAGAATCATCGAAAACATAAACACCGCAGCAGCCGCCAGCTTTGAGCGAAGTCTGATCCATCTGAGCATTAGGGCAAACATGAAGTTCGCAAGCGACAACGAAAACCAGTTCGCCAGTATCCCTGCACCCATCCCCAGGCTTGTCTGAGCCGACACAACGGACAATAGCGCGGCAAAACTAGCAAGCCACGGCCGGCCGGTCCCCTCCTTCACGAGTACGAAAGCGCTCAGGGCCAAGAGGGCTGAGCAGAGCGCCGGCGCTAGTATCAGGACCCACTGGATATCCAGATGTGTGAAGTTCATCATGACGAAGAGAGTCAAGACGAAGAGTCCTCTGTCCGGGGCGAGGGCCAGGAGCGGGTTAGAGGCCGCCATCATTACAAGCAAGTTGGCCTGGTACCACCACATGTCGCTTCCGAGAAGCATACCGACATGCGCGACAGCATACGGGTAGATGGTGATCGCGATACCTAAAGCGAGTGATCCTGCGAGAATTACGCAAGGAAAACCTGTACGGATCGTGGCTCTTCTTCCAGACTGAGACATCAAGCGTGAAGATACGCAATCTGCAGCAACAGGCTTGTCTCTCATCAGGCGACTTGTGACGAGCCGAGCGATCCACTGAAAGCGTTCCCTAAACAAGGCGACGAACGCGACCAAGGCAAGGACGACGAGGAGTTCAAGCAGCAGGGGTCGGATGAGGTAGAATACCTCCATATCAACAGTCAGACAAGTGAATAATGGGCCCCCGTCGGAGCCTGAGGTCAAAGCGTAGAAAACGCCCTTCTGCCAAAGCAAGACTGAGGCGGCTCCTCCTGCAGCCGCAATCGCTAGAAACGCAAAGACTTCGGAGCAGACCATTCTCACAGCAGCCGCCCTTTCGACACCGAGCAGTGTTTGTGATCTGGAGGTCAGTGCGTAGGCTGCCAGGAATCCGAAGCCTAGGAGCAGCTCGCCACTTAGACTCTGTGACCAGCTCATCGTCATCAGCGACAACAACGGAAAGACGAACGCGACTGCGATCAGAGCGGTGTCCCATCTCGTTTTCCTCCCGACGCGTGGCACAACGCTTGGAGATATTGTGAGAAGGAGGCTAGCAACCCAAGCCGTCCAATCCCCTGTTGGCCCCAGTATGGTTGGATTGAGGGGCACCCACCAACCGAATGTGCGACTGTGCCACCGTAAGCCCGAGAGACTCCCCAAGAGCACGAGGCCTAGAAAGATCAGCGCTCCGGCTGCCAGCAGAGGAAGATAGCGGAGTTGTTTCAAAGGCTCTGGTAGCGACAGTCTGAGAGGCAAGGTCTTCTCCTATAGTCCGTCTTCCTTGTCCCTGCACCATTTCGGACTTGTTCTCAAAGCCACTCCTCCTAATCTGAGGAAACTCGCTCAAGACAATAGAGCATAGCTGGAACAGCAAGTCTCGAGGAGGAAGAAAGGGTGGACGGCGAATCCGGGTTAGGACCGCCGTCTCGGCCGATGTCGTAGTACAGCCAATACAGCCACGCCAGCCATGAGTCCGGCTAGTATGGATTCAGTCGGGTAGCCTGGGATTCCGGGCCCCGGCGGAGTTGTGAATGTCGTGCTCGAGCTTGTTGCAGTGGTTGTAGTGCTACTTGTGACTGTGGAGGTTTCAATTATCGTTGAGGTCGAAGTGGTCGTACCTGGGACGCTCTCTGGACCGTAATGAAGGATGAGGCCTTGAGCGCTAGCTATCCATCCGTCGAGCGCGTTAACCATGAAGACCGAGTTGAGGGAAACCGCCATGGACGGCGGGAGAGGCAACGTTGCGATTACATTCCAAGTCAAACCGTCCCAGTGGACAATCAGGCTCTTGCCAGTAGTCGCACCCGTAGTGTCGTATCCGACCGCCCAACCATCAGTCGGGCTGACCATGTGGACTGAGTTCAGAATCGAGTACACGCCTCCCACGGCCGCACCCACGGTCGGTCCGGGGACACTCGTCCACTGCAATCCGTCCCAGTGGATTATCGTGGCTTGTCCCCCAGCTGTGGGGGCGTAGCCGACAGCCCAACCATTTGTGGGGCTGAGCATGAAGACATCTCTGAGTCCAAGGATTCCGCTGGGATGTGTAACCACACTCCAGGCCAAACCATTCCAGCGCACAATGATTGCGCTGGACGCAGTCTGGCAGCCAGCACCGGGGTCCGTGCAGCCCACTGCCCAACCATCTGTCGAGCTAAGCATGCTGATGCTATAGAGAGATGTTCCTGTAGGGGTGCCGCTGGGAACCGATGCCCATATCGTACCATCCCATTTCAGCATCGTAGCCGCTCCCGCCGTTCCGCTGCCAACAGCCCAGCTCTCGGTTGCACTGACAATATCAACCGCGTAGAGGTTCTCGCCCAACGCCACACCGCTTGGCGTAACCACGGTCCAAGCGGCGCCATTCCATCGAAGGATTATCGGCGGATAACTTCCGGAAGGAGGCGACCCTATCTTTGGAGGCGAGTCTCCTACGGCCCAGCCATCGTTGCTGGCACGCATGTCCAACCCGTTGAGATTGACGCCGCTTGGAAGTGTCTCGTAATGAGCCCAAGAGGTCCCGTCGTACCTGAAAATTGTCCCTCCGCTACCAACGGCCCAGCCGTCATTCGATGCGACCATGCCGACGGCGTGAAGATCTGCATAGGTTGGGCTCGTCTGAGCGAACCAAGTTGACCCATTCCAGCGGATAATTGTCTCTGCTTCTCCGACGGCGCAACCAACGCTTCCACCGGGAAGCATGAAGACGCCGTTTAGAGGGACTGTCACCCAACTACGCACAATGGTCCAGGCAGCCCCATCCCACGTCAAGAGCAGCCCCTCATCAGTAGCCGCGTTCTTGTTGCCAGCGATCCATCCGCTGGTTGCACTGACCATACGGATTGACCGGTAATCATTGCCTATTGTTGGTGGTACCATGGGACCTGTCCAAGATGCCCCGTTCCACCGAATTATCGTGCTGGACGCGCCGACGGCCCAAGCATCTGTTGGGTTAACCATGAACACTGAGTACAAGTGATTAGTTGTAGGCGAGCTCGACGATAGATCTGTCCATCCCGCGCCATCCCAATGGAACAAGATTCCACCAGCGCCTGTGGCCCAGCCGTCGGTCGGTGAAACTAGAAAGACGCTACGAAGCTCCTTTGTAGGAGCGCTAGTGGTGTAGACGGACCAAGCGCCCGTCGGCCAGATTCCTGACCACCTGAGAATATTGGCAGGCGCGCCCGCTGTTCCTTGGCCAACGGCCCAGCCGTCAAGTCCCCCCGGCAAGATGAAGACTGAGAGAATATCGATTGTCGTAGCTGAGGGATTGATTGGAGCGGTGACCCATGAGGTCCCATCCCAATGAATGATCGTGTTTGCCACTCCGACCGCCCAAACGTCATTGGCGCTCACAATGAAGACTGAGGTTAAGGTGTGTGCAGTTGCGGGTACGAGCGCTTCTCTCCATCTGGCCCCGTCCCAGAAGAGCGCGTAACCTTTGCTAGTACTTGGACTCGAGCAAGAAGAGTCTAAAGGGTAGATGTTACAGGTCCCGCCGACAGCCCATCCAACGTTGGGGCTAAGCATTTGAACCGAATATAGGATCGGCCCGAGACCTGACGGATCAATTGTTCCGTCGCGTGTGGGGTTCAGTGAGCGCCATTGTGAGAGTTGCGCGGATGCCGGCAGAATACTCGACACGATCAGTATCATGACTACGGCTACCGTGAAGACTACGAACCTCTTGTTCTGTTTCAACATTCCATTAAACACCTTCCATTATTCACAACCTATTTCTTGACGATCATGACTACTCGAGTGACTTGAGGTAACGTTCCAGTGCGGTACGGACTGCCTGCGAGCGTGAAGCAAGCTTGCTCTTCTCGATCAGGTCGTCCAGCCTGTCCAGCATGTTCACAGGCAGGGTAACGGTTACGTTAGCCATTCTTTGACCACGCCTCCCTGGCCTACCAGGCATGATGAGCACCTCGAATCATCACGTCCGCCTGCGTCTGTGTAGCATGAACAATGCGGCCACGCCTGCAACAAGTCCTGCCAAGATGGATTCCAGCGGGAATCCTGGAACAGGCGAGCTTGGAGGGAGTCCGATAGTTCCAACTGTAACTAGGTAAGTCGTTATTGTGGCGGTTGTTGGAATAATCTGAGTTGACGTGACCTGTGTGGAGACGGTTGATGTTGTGACTGTGGTGGTCGCTGTCACGGATTGGGTTGTTGTTGAGGTGGTTGTAACCGGGACTATTATCGTTGTAGTCGCAGTAGTCACGGCGCCCGCCCCAAACCGGAGGATCAACCCGGCCTGACCGACTGACCAACCGTCCTGAGAAGCAACCATCCAGATGTCTAGCAGGTCTAGACTCACTATGGGGATGGGAAACACTCTAGTCCAAGTGGAACCATCCCAGAAGAGAATAACCGGCGCAACGCCGTCAGAGGCTCCAACGGCCCAACCTTCTGTGTCAGAAAGCATGTACAGTGAGTTTAGGTTCAGAATTACTCCGCTGGGAACGAGGGTCCAGCCTAATCCGTTACGATGAACTATCGTGCCGCCGTTGCCGACCGCCCACACGTCGGTGCTCGTTAGGGCTTGCACGCTGTTGAGCTGATTCGCTGTGGGACTATTCTCTGCAGCCCAGGCGATACCGTTCCATCTCACGATGGTTCCTGCGTCCCCGACCGCCCACCCGTCAGTGCCGCTTACCATCCAGATCCCACGCAGAGTATTCGGGGTTCCTGAGAGGATGGATGCCCATAGGGTTCCATCCCATCTTAGCATTGTTCCGGTGTCGCCAGCGGCGAAGGCAAGTGAAGGATTAACTACGAATACACCGTAAAGGTTCAGGCCGATGGCAACGCCGGCCGGAGAAATGTTACTCCATGCTGGGCCTCCTGTCCAGCGGACTATTGCCGGAGGACTGCCAGCACCGGGAGAGTTTCCAACTGCAAACACGTTCGTAGTGCCGGTACCGTGAATCGCGTTCAGCTGTGCGGCTACTGGTGAGGTCTGATAGAGATTCCAGTTCGCTCCATTCCATCGGAAGATCTGGCTTAGAGCTGGAGCGCCCGCATCGCCCACCGCCCACCCGTCCGCAGAGGACGCAAGCCATACACTTCGCAGATTGTTAGGTGAGGCGACCGGACTTGCTATGGATTTCCAGCTTGAGCCGTCCCATCGGATGATTGCGCCTCCTTGACCGACAGCCCAACCGTCTGAGGAGCTCAGCATTTGGATGGAGTTGAGGTTGACGGCAACTGGAACGTTTGGCGGAGCGAAAGCAGTCCATGCTACTCCATTCCAATGTGCAATGCTTGCAACGGCGCCTACCGCGGATCCTACTATCCACTCATCGTTGCTGGCGACGGCGAACACGGAACGCCAGTTTGCGGTGGCGATGACGACTCCTCCCTCGGGTGTCCACGACGCCCCGTTCCACCTTGTCCTACTGTCCGAGTCTCCTACGGCAATCGCTTCGTTGGGATTGAGGATTTGTACGCCGCGCAGAGTAGCTGTCGCGCCTGGTGGGCTCACTAACCATCCTCCTGGAGTGCCGTCCCATCGCCAGGCCGCACCAACCGCGGCGCCGTTGTCTCCGACCGCAAAACCTTGAATACTGCCCGGAGTTCCAGGAGGCAGAACCATGACGGATCTAAGACGGTCCGGCGCACCAACGGTCGCTTCCGATGCCACTGCGGGTGGGCTTGGTGGAACCACCGCCAGATTCACGCGAATGATGTTAGGATTCCCAGCCAGACTCTCGCCGACGGCGAACCCCAAACCGTCAGACCTTACGAAGATTGAGTGAAGCGCCGTAGTGCCAAGAATGCTAACAAGTGCGCTTCGATCTATCCAGGACGTGCCGTCCCACTGTAGCAGAATGGGGCCTGCCCCCGTCCCTACGGCGGCACAGTTGTTTGCGGAGAGGCATGCGACCGATTCAAGATTGTATGCTGCGCCCAGGGTAGGTGTTAGTATCTGCCGCCATTGTGTCCCATCCCAATGAATCGCTGTACCAGGCAGTACCCCTCCGGGGCTGTCCCCTACAGCCCAGCCCGAGGTGGGGGAAACAAACGAAACATCGTTCAGATTTGGAGTAAGAACAGGGTTGATCGCTTTCCATTGGCCCGGCTGACCGCTCGCCGGTAGCAAGGCAATACCAACCACCAAAAACGCAAGCGTAATCACCGCTGCGGCTCGGAAGCCTTTCTGCAATAATCCTCACGCTTAGGGGATTCACGCAAGATTAACATTAATTAATTGAAAACACTACGGTGTTCAAAGCATCCAAGCTTCCTCAACCAACTTTCAATGAAAAGGTCCAAACATCAGGCCCAGCATCTTCATGTCAAGGAACCCAAGCAAAGGCGCCCTGACCGACGATATGGTCCGCTGGTCATGGAGCGTACGTATCAGCATAAGGTGCACATCCCAAGCCTAGGCTGCAATCGTAAAAGAGCGTGATCCGGAGGCTCCAGTCGATGCTGTCTTCATTTTTCGGGGTGGTGAAGAGCCACTCCGTCAGGCCGGTCCCTCTCTTCTTCAGTTCCTCGCATTCATGAATCGCCATCTCCTAAGCGTAAGGCTCCACTCCACGATGGAACCCACGCCGACTGGTGCTTACTGCTCATTTCGGTGCAAACAGTTGCGTTAGGCGGTTGCGAAAAAGGGGCCTCTCTTAACAAATGGTGGGTTCTTGTTGCCGGACGTTTGCCGTTGTGGATGTTCTTAGTTTATTACTTCAACCCTGATAACGCGTTGACGATGTTTCAATGAATTATCGCCGTTTAGGTAGTGCTGGTCTCAAGATCAGCGAACTCTCGCTAGGCTCATGGGTCACATACGGCGGGCAAGTTGGCGAAGACGTCGCCCTGAAGTGTATGTCAGCCGCTCACGACGCCGGGGTCAACTTCTTCGACAACGCGGAAG
>Ga0208321_1000730_pt1 | contig 15220 bp, 22 predicted proteins | sample June2015DPH_4_15_FD_184692 | JGI IMG/M metagenome (GOLD analysis project Ga0208321, IMG submission 184692) | Peatland microbial communities from SPRUCE experiment site at the Marcell Experimental Forest, Minnesota, USA - June2015DPH_4_150... | ecosystem: Environmental > Terrestrial > Soil >... | reverse complement strand
GCCTCCTTATTAAAGGGAGGTATAAAATTGTAAATAGTTGCGTAAAATAGTGGAGAGTTTGTTATTTTGTGGCGAAGGATGTGCATAGTTCTTCTACGGTGCGGTTAAGTGTTAATTCTGCCATGTTTTGACTGTAATCCATTATACGCCTTGAACTATCAAAAATTAAGCGTAGCACCGAAGCTATATTTGGGTCTAGTTTTTTGCTTGACATCAGCATGATTAGCTCGTTTTCTAGTGGATAGATGGATTCCCGTTTTGAAATTAATTTTTCTGCATCCTTGTATTCTCTTTTGAACATTGCTTTTATGGCATCTTCGTATAGCTGGTGCGCTTGTGAACTGAAATTGACTAGTTGATTGTATATTTCTTCGTCTACGGGGTCTTTTATGAAAAGCGTTTCATCATTGATTAATTTTTGAAGTGAACCAAGATTGTTTATGATGTTCATGGCATTTTCGCCGATGTTTTCAATGTCGTTTACTGCTATGCGGTATAAGAGAAACTCTTTGGGTGTTCTAAAACCGAGTTCTCGGTATAGGTTTCGTTCTATGCCGTATTTTAGTTGGCGAACGATGTATAGTCCTAAGCGGTTTACATCATTGTGAGCGTTGATTACGCTGTCAAATAAAGTGGTGCTTCTGTCTTTTAGGGCGGCAATGGCGTCTCTGTTTGCGGAGAGTGCTACGATAGCCATTCTTCTAACAGCTTTTTCGATGGGGAATTCTGAGTGTTTTATTAGGATTTGAAGGGTAATTTCGTCTGATGTTTCATCAATTATTTCTGAACCAAGAAAGTTGTCTCTGGCCAGATTTTTTATTTCGTTCTTGTATTTTACTGCGTCTTGAGTGTTTCTGAAGTGGACTCTTATTATGTCAGCACCAATAGCGTATAACGCGCGGATCATGCGCAAGGTAGATTGTGGAGGTTCCTTTGGGTCAACGTTAATGTAGTATTCTTTGGGTTTAGATGAGTTGTCTCTGCCTTCTTTTTCTTTGATTTTTCTTGGAACCAGCGTAAGTGTGGAGTCTGGTTGGAGGTTAAAGGCTATTTCGCTGCCTCGTTTTAAGCCGATGTCTTGGACCCAGTCTTTGGGTAGGGATATTATGTATGAGCCTCTTCCTGTGCATTGGACTCTTCTATAGCCTAGGTCTTTTTCTGCCAAAGCATTCACCTGATACATGTTTCATTTAGATAACATAGTTCATTAACTTACATATAAATGATTTTCAACAAAGTTATATAGAATACATGCTATTTGATGGGCTAGCTCTCATAAAAAGAGGGGTAAAAACGCCATTAAACACATGTAAAGTAATAATTAGAAACGATAGCCAAGCAACCACAAGCAAGGGTGTTTCATGCACAAGCGACGCTGAACTTCATATTTTCATGCTCACTTGTCCACGCTAAACAAAAATATTGACGGAGTTAAAATAAATGAAAAGAATAATCGCAAAGCAAGAATTATGCATGGGCTGCGGATTATGCGAAGTCTACTGCACAGTCCAACACTCAAAATCAAAAGACATAATCAAAGCCTACAACAGCGAACGCCCCAAACCAATAAGCAGAGTAAGACTAGAAGTAAACAAGCCCATATCATTCGCCATCCAATGCCGACACTGCGAAGACGCACCATGCGTAACCGCTTGCTTATCAGGAGCAATGCAAAAAGACGAAAAAACAGGTTTAGTAACTCATAACCCAGATAAATGCATGGGCTGCTGGACCTGCATAATGGTCTGCCCATACGGCGCCATAAAAATGGATCAACAAGGCAAAGTAGTTGCCAAATGCGATTTATGCCAAGGTCTCGAAGAGCCAGCATGCGTTGCTAACTGCCCCAACCAAGCGTTGATATTCAAAGAGGCGAAACCCTAAATGGCAAAGTACGTAATTGTTGGCGCTTCAGCAGCAGGCATAGGCGCAGTTGAAGCCATCCGAGAAGTAGACCCAGTAGGCACTATAACGGTAATTTCAGAAGAACCTTGTCCACAATACAGTCGTCCAATGATTAGCGACTTTGTCAGTGGCAAAGCAGACTTCAATAAGATGAAGTGCCGAACAGACGAATTCTGGAAAGAAAACAACGTAGAAGCACTTACAGGCAAAAAGGCAACCGCTCTAAACCTTGACGAGAAAACCGTCCAGCTTGAAGGTGGCGAAAAAGTCGCTTATGAAAAGTTGCTGCTTGCAACAGGCGGCAAACCCTTCGTTCCAAAGATGGAAGGCTCAGACAAGGATGGCGTATTCACCTTCACTACCTTCAAGGATGCTGAACGGCTTGCAGCTAAAATTGATAGCATAAACGCTAAGGCGGCAGTAGTCATAGGCGCAGGACTCATCGGCATAAGCATAACCGAAGCCCTCCTGAAACGCGGCTTAAAAGTTACAATGGTCGAATTGCAAGATAAAATTCTCAGCCTCCTCTTGGATGCGAAAGCGTCAGACCTTGTGGAAACTGTCGTTAGGAAGGCAGGTGTCAACATCGTCACTGGCCAGTCTGTCCAAAAAATCTTAGGCAAACCAGGCAATGAAGGCGTAGTCGACGGAGTAATCTTAACCAAGGGTGACCAAGTACCTTGCGACCTTGTTGTTATAGCCATCGGTGTTGTTCCACGAACTGAACTGGTGACAGAAACTGTTGTGAAAACTAACAGGGGAATAGTAGTGGATAACATGATGCAGACAAACGTAACTGATGTTTACGCCAGCGGCGACGTAGCTGAAGCGTACGACTTCATTATGAACCAGAACCGCCTCTTGCCTCTCTGGCCCCTCGCAGTCCTGGAAGGCCAAGTTGCAGGCTATAACATGGCAGGTAAAAAAACCACGTACATGGGCGGCACAAACATGAGCAGCCTAAAGTACTTTGACATTCCCATCGTTTCCATAGGTTTAGCTAACCCTAAGGAAGACCCAGCGCTGGAAGTGCTCGTAGAGCATTATGCGGAGCGCAATGTGTACAAGAAACTTGTCCTTAAAAACAACGTTATCGTGGGCATGACTCTTGTGAACTGCATTGAACGAGCAGGCGTCTTGTTCTATCTTATGAAGAATGCCATAAACGTGAAAAAATTCAAGCAAAAGCTTCTCTCAGACGACTTTGGCTTAGCAACACTGCCAGTAACTTTACAGAGAAAAATGTGTGTGGTGCAATAAAATGAACCGTCAAGATAGAAACATAATCAATCCCTTCGGAGACGACAAGGATTTCGCAGGCTGCTCCATTTTTGGCATGATGAATACGGAAGGTAAACGCTTCTCTTCAAAGGATCCAGTCCGTGCGATAACGAACATGCATGAACGTGGCAACGGTTTAGGCGGCGGCTTCGCAGTTTACGGCATATACCCAGACTTCAAAGACTACCACGCTTTCCACGTAATGTACCTGAGCAAAGACGCTAAAGAAAAAACCGACCGCATACTCGCTTCAAGATTCGACATAATCTACAACGAAGAAATGCAGACAAGACCAGCCAATGTTCAAGACCCACCGTTAGTTTGGCGGTACTTTGTTCAACCCAAAAAACGCCGACCTGAAGGCCAAACGATAGAAGATTACGTGATAGAAGCCATCATGCGCATTAACACTGAAACGGGAAAGGCATTTGTCTTCTCAAGCGGCAAAAACATGGGCGTATTCAAAGGCGTAGGTTACCCGGAAGACGTCGCAGAGTTCTTCTGCTTAGAAGACTACCAAGGATACCTTTGGACATGCCACGGCAGATTCCCCACAAACACTCCTGGCTGGTGGGGCGGAGCGCACCCATTCAACATTCTAGACTGGACAGTAGTTCATAACGGTGAACTCTCATCGTATGGCATAAACCGCCGCTACCTGGAAATGTACGGTTACAAATGCACCATGCAAACAGACACAGAAGTATTAGCATATACAGTTGACTTGCTCATGCGAAGACAACACCTACCAATAGAATTGGTTTCTCAAATCTTAGCAGCACCGTTATGGAGTGAAATTGACAAGATGGAACCCAAACAAGCGCAACTTCTAAGCGCACTGCGCCAAACCTACGGCAGCCTACTAATGAACGGACCATTCAGCATAATCGTTGCTCACCATGGCGAAATGATAGGCCTAACCGACAGAATCAAACTTCGACCATTAGTAGCTGGCTCAAACGGCGACTTCCTATACTTATCGTCAGAGGAATCAGCCATGCGTTTGGTTTCTCCAAACCTGGACAAGTTCTGGTGCCCAAGAGGCGGAGAACCAGTGGTGGGCAGACTAAAAATTAGCAACCCAAAAACTGCTGAAGTCTTAGCTGGAGGAGAAAGTTAATGAAAACTTACTTGATTCCTGAATATTTAGTTGAACGTGACCAAAATCGTTGCATACGCTGCAAAGTATGCGTTAACCAATGCACTTACGATACGCATTACTATGATGAAGAAACTGACACGGTCTGCAGTAAGGAAGAGAACTGTGTTAACTGCCAACGCTGCGTAACCTTCTGCCCAACCCATGCAATTACCATAAGAAAGAACCCGACCGCTAACCGAGACAACGCCAACTGGACACTGGAAGCAATCCGAGACGTGAAAAAACAAGCGGAAAGCGGTGCAGTAATCTTAACAGGCATGGGCTGTGACAAACCGTACTACACTTACTGGGACCGACTACTCCTAAACGCTAGCCAAGTAACCAACCCTTCAATCGATCCGCTGCGGGAACCTATGGAGATTAGGACTTATCTGGGCGCAAAACCAGACAAATTAGAACTGGAAATGGAAAACGGCGAAGTAGTGCTAAAGACACAGCTTACTCCGCAACTTTGCCTTGATACGCCAATCATGTTCTCTGCCATGTCCTATGGTGCCGTAAGCTTAAACGTGCATGAATCCTTAGCCAGAGCAGCCACCGAATGTGGAACCTACTTTAACACGGGCGAAGGCGGCTTAGACCAAAGCCTCTACAAGTATGGCGCTCACACCATTGTCCAAGTTGCATCCGGACGATTCGGTGTACACCCCAAATACCTTGACGTAGGCGCTGCTCTAGAAATCAAAATAGGCCAAGGCGCAAAACCAGGCATAGGCGGACACCTACCAGGCGAAAAAGTAACCGAAAACGTAGCCAGAACACGCATGATACCAACAGGCACAGATGCACTTTCACCTTACCCTCAACATGATATCTACTCAATTGAGGACTTGCGACAGTTAATTTACGCGCTTAAAGAAGCCACAAACTACACTAAGCCTATCTCAGTGAAAATCGCAGCAGTTCACAACGCAGCTGCAATCGCCAGCGGAATGGTAAGGGCTGGAGCAGACATAATAGCTCTTGACGGCGTCAGAGGCGCAACTGGTGCAGCACCCAAAATCATCAGAGACAACGTAGGCATACCCATCGAGTTAGCCATTGCACAAGTAGACCAACGCCTAAGAGAAGAAGGCATAAGAAACAAAGCTTCCGTCGTCGCTGCTGGCGGCATAAGAAGCAGCGCTGACGTAGTTAAGGCTATAGCACTAGGCGCTGACGCTGTGTACATTGCAACTGCAGCTTTGATAGCTATAGGCTGCACTGTTTGCCAACGCTGCCACACTGGCAAATGCCCATGGGGTATTGCGACAAGTGACCCGTGGATTAGCAAACGCATCAACCCTGACATCGCTTCCAAGCGACTGGTTAACTTGCTTCAAAGCTGGAGCTTAGAGATTAAAGACATGATGGGCGGCATGGGCATAAACGCCATCGAAAGCTTACGAGGCAACCGACTAGCACTCAGAGGTGTCGGCTTAACGAGGACTGAGTTAAAGATTCTAGGCGTAAAAATGGCAGGAGCGTAAATGTATGCTTGAACAACAAAAAAAGGTAATAGAAATCGACACAAAATACCTTCCGCGAGTACAAAAGGAAAATAATGTGCTAAAAATCAATGCAGAGGGACTCTACTACAAAGACTTAAACTGCCTCTTAAGACAGGCAATCTGCACCAGCGTTGAAAGAATAGAAATACACAATGTCTGCGGACAACGATATATCGGCACCGACCTTGACACAAACATCCAAATAGACGTTTACGGAACACCTGGAAACGACCTTGCCGCATTCATGAACGGACCAAAACTAGTGATACATGGCAACGCACAGGACGGCTGCGGCAACACAATGAACGAGGGGCAAATAATCATTCATGGCCACGCTGGAGATATAACTGGGCACTCAATGCGGGGCGGAAAAATCTTCGTCCGAGACTTCGTTGGTTACAGGGTTGGCATACACATGAAAGAGTACCAGCGCAAAATCCCACAGATAATCATTGGACAAACAGCAGGCGACTTTCTCGCTGAGTACATGGCAGGCGGAATAATCCTAATCCTAGGCTTAAACCTAAAAGAAGGCGAAAAATGCAAAGCTAGGTTTGTCGGCACAGGAATGCATGGCGGCGTAATCTACAAACGCGGCGACATACTTGAAACAGAAAACGGCACCAAAATAATGGAAGTTGGCAAGCGAGACATCCAGATGATTGAAAGCCTAGTCAAGGAATACTGCAGCCACTTCGGCACTGACCCCAAAGAAATCTTGGGCGCTAAATTCAAGAAAATACTGCCAGTCTCTAAGAGGCCATACGAGAAATTGTATTCTCATTAATTTTTAATTTTTTTAATAAAATAAAAAGTTAGTAGATGTTGCGTGCTTCTTTTCTTTTCTCTGTTTCTTCATAAAAGCGCAGAACTTCATCTATGATTTCGACGTTAGAGAGCAACATGCGCCTGCAACAGTAACGTTTCAAGCCTAAGCTGTCTAAGATGTCGCTTGCGTTCTCGCCTGTTTTGATTCGCCTTGTGAATTCGTCCCATTGGTCTCCAACCAGTTTGCCGCAGGTGAAGCATCTTACGGGAATAATCATTTGTTTTTTCACCTTACCTGTAACTTTTCTGTTCTTTTGCTCGGGCGCCGGCTCCGCCGACCTTTTTGGTTTCTTTAGTTCGGGAGTCTCCAGCAATCATTGTTCGGTCATATTCGCTGAATACTGTACGTAGATGAGTGCTTTTCGTCCATTTCAGTAGTGCGTTTGCAACGGCCATGCGTGCTGCTTCTGCCTGTCCCATGTAGCCTCCGCCGCTGGTTTTAACATCCATGTCTAGTTGTTGCCATATGTCTCCGCCTGCTTGGAGCAGAGGCTCCATTATTTTTGCGCGAGCGATATCTGGTTCGTAAATTTCAACTGGAGTCATGTTTATTCGTACTTTGCCTACGCCTTGTTTAACTATGGCGCGGGCGACTGCGGTTTTTCTTTTTCCACTAACAACTAAAACTTTCTTTGCTGGCATAATTATTCCATCCTATTGTTCCATCCAACTTCTTTTGCCATTTCTCCAAGGGTGAAATGTGGACCCTTCAGATTGGCAGAAGAAGCTTCTTCGAATGTGATCATTTTTTGGTCTTTAAGCTCCATAGGTACGCCCATGAATACTTTGAGTCTTTTGTAGGCATTTTTGCCTTTTGGCTGCTTAAACGGAACCATACCTCTTACGGTTTTTCGTAGGAAACGGTCTGGTCTTCGGTAATGGAATGGACCGCGCTCTGGAGCGCCTACTTCAAGGAATTGCTTGGCTTCTGCCACTTTGCTTTTCTTTTTACCTGAAAAAACGGCTTTTTCAGCGTTGAGGATGATTACTTGTTCTCCGTTTAGTAATCGTTTTGCAACTTTACTGCACATTCTGCCAACGATTAATCCTTCAGCGTTTACCAGTGTGACAGATGTTTTTGTTGTTTGCATTTTTTTCACCGAATAATCTTGATGTTTGCGCCCTTAGGATTTTTCTTTAAGAGCTCAGGGATTGAAAGGTATTTTGCTTTGGCAGCAACAAGTTTTTCCTTCGCTTTCTCAGAAGCGCCAAATGATGCTACTGTTACTGCGTGGTTCAGGCTGCCTGAGGCTAAGATTTTGCCTGGAACAACGATTACGTCGCTTCTTTTGGTGTTCCTGTTTATTCTGCTCAGGTTAACGGAGATGCGTTGACTCCGCGACTTGGACAAGTGTTCAGCTACGTCTAGCCAGATGCCTGCTTGTTTTTCTCTGCTCTCTTTCTTTAGAAGACGGATAAGCTGGACTAATTCTGGGTTTGTGGTTTTTGTTTCTTTCATTGCTGTTCAGCCTTTATTAATTCTTCAAGTTCGTTTAGTTGTTTGCCTAACGTTTTGGAGGCTTCTTTGAGGATGCGTTCTGGTGGAAGCGCACCTGTTGACTCTATATTCATTATGAACGCGTTCTTTTCCCATTCAACCTTCAACGGCGACGGCTTTTTTGGGCAAGCTTCAACACAGTCCATGCAAAGGTTGCATGCCAAGAGGTCTCTGACATCAACTTTTTCATCTTTAATGGTCAGCACTTTCTTGGGGCAGATGTCTACGCATTTTGCGCATTCTTCACATTTCTCGGTTGGAGCGGTTATTTTTGGGAAATACTTGTAAGCACACATTGAAACTGGCTGCCATTTTGCATGGTTTTTGCCTCTTCCGAGCCGCGCGTAAGCTTCAAGTTTTAGTTTTTGGTTTTTAGCCAGTTTTAATATTGGGATTTTGTCTGAGACAGGGATGATTTCAGGATTTTCCGAAATGATTTCTCCCGAATAAACTGTTCTTGTCCCTTCCTTGGCTTCAGCGTCCAGCGTGAGCGTTACTCTACACTGAGAGCAACCGAATTCGCTTTGGCATTGGCATTCTTCAGGAAGATTATAACTGTCCAAGTCAGTTTTCAAGGGAGTGAGCCCCAAGCGATGTGCAATTATTTCATCCTGTAAAATTGAGGAGTTTTCTATCATGACAACTTCATCTATTGCCATGGTGGGTACCTCAGCAAGTGCTATTCTACGCAAAGCGTTCATTAACGGAACATCCGCTTCTCTGACGATTATGCGGAAGTTGGCATCGTTTTTTTCAAGGATTTCTATTTTCACTTGTCTGAGACACTCCAATAAGGTTACTATAATGGCTGTGCGGTTCAATAGAGATATAGGTGCATTATTTCAATTTTTCTGTTAATAAAGAAGGGAAAACGAAGATTAGACTCTTCTTCCTCTTCTGCCGCCAGGCCTTCTTGTGCCGTCATGGGGAATTGGCGTAACTTCTTCAATGCGTTCAATACGGAAACCAAACCTTGCAAGAGCACGTATGGCTGCTTGAGCGCCTGGTCCCGGAGTTCTTGGTCCCGAACCGCCTGGCGCTCGGACTTTAATATGGATGGCGGTTATTCCTTTATCCCGAGCTACTTCAGCTGCGCCGGTTGCTGCACGCATAGCGGCGTATGGTGAAGATTCCATGCGGTCTGCTTTTACGTACATACCGCCACTTGTGCGAGCGATTGTTTCTGCGCCTGAAATGTCAGTTATGTGGATTAACGTGTTATTGTAGGAGCTGAAGATGTGGACGATGGCCCATTTCTCGTTTCGTTTATTACTGGTGCTCAGAACCGTCCGCCTCCTCTTCCGCCTCTTCGGCCTCGGCTAGGCTGCCTAATTTCTGGTTGTTTAGCTACGACTGTTAATCCGACGCGTAATGGGTGGGCTTGGTTTGCAACAGCGCTTTCTGGTGAATAAATGATTTTTGTTTCTTCCTCTTTTGGCACTATGTAGCCGGGAATAGTTACTCTGCGGTTATCTATGGTTACGTGTCCATGTGAGATTAGTTGTCGTGATTGGAAGATTGTTCTTGATAAGCCTTTGCGGAAAACGATTGTTTGAAGCCTGCGTTCTAATATGTCTTCGATTGTTAAGTCTAAAACGTTGTCTAACACGGCGGTTTCTTGCAGGATACCGAGTTTTTTAAGTTTTACAAGCGACTCGTTTTCCATTTTTGCTCGTTCTTCAGGAGTTTTACTGATAAGTGAACGGGCGATGCCTCTGGTTTTTGATAGAGTGGTTTTATGTCGCCAGAGTTCATGCTTGTTTCTTAAGCCGTATTGACCTATAAGTTTGAGCTCTTCTTGAAGGATGTCTTTGCGCCAGCGGAATCGCGGAGTATCGAATTTTTTACGTTGCTTTTTCGGGTCTCCCATGTTTATTTGCCTCCTTCAGCGGGTGGCGCTCCACCAGGCCTCTGCATAAGGGTTTTCTTCTTGACTCCTAAGGCTTTGCCTGCTCTTCCAGTGGTTTTTGTTCTTTGCCCACGAACTTTCAGGCCGTAAGCATGGCGGTATCCACGCCAAGACCTGATTTCTTTGGCTTCGTCAATATCCATTTTTGTTCTTAAAACAAGGTCAGCGCTTAAAAGGTGCATATCTTTTCCTGTTTCCGAGTCTTTTCGCCTGTTAAAAAGCCAAGTTGGCAGGCTATATTTTGCTGGTTCTCGGATAACATCTTCTATTTTTGATATGTCTGATTCTGTTAAGAAGCCTACGCGCAGGTCAGGATTTACTCCTGCTTTTTTTAAGACTGCATTTGAGAGGCTCATGCTTACGCCTTTTATTTGTGCTACCGCGTAAGAAGCCTTAAGGGTACCTTGAACGTCTGTACCCATAATACGAAGTATATAGCGATATTCCTGTGACATGCTAAATTTTCATCCGTTTTTTAACTTGAAGCATATACGAAATGAGACAGTATTTATTTAAACCTTTTTGACGAGTAAACAGTTAACTTTTGAGCTGACCGTGATTATTAATTAAACTTAAATAGAAAAACTTGCAGTTTGTAAAATATGTTCAGAACTATCCAAGTTAAGCTGCCTTTTGAAAACTCGCTTGTGGAAACAGCAGTTGCTTTCAACAAGGCTTGCCAGATAGTTGTGAACTACGGCTCAAAAAATAGGATAACCAGTTAATCAATAACTCGAATTATTGCGTTTTTCTTGGGCAATTTTGTTTTATAAGCGAAACCTAAATACCAATCGCATGTAAGCTAGAAGCAAGAGCATGATGGACACTATAACAATAATTGGCTTAATCGCCGCTGCTTTCACCACAATCGCGCTTTTCCCTCAGTTAATCAAGGTTTGGAAGACAAAATCAACCAAAGACATCTCAACCGGAATGTTCGCATTATATTGCGGCGGCGTGTTTTTATGGTTTGTTTATGGAGTTTACCTAAACGATTTGCCGATTATGATTGCAAACTCCTTAGCTTTCATCCAAGCCCTCATAATCCTAATACTCAAAGCAAAATACAAGTGAAAACATGTTCAGTCAACAAAACTTGAAAAAAACACCAAGCTGATTAAACCTTTTAAATAGTTGCGGCTATGAACTTGCCCCAAGCACTGTTCGCCTAACAAATTAAGCTTGTTCAACCACGTCTATTACGTTAATTGTTGAGTTTATCCATCTCAAATAAGCATTCAACGTTGCACGCAAAGCAACCGTGTCCTCAGCCTCAACCGTTAACATGAGAAATAATCCGTCTTTTTCTAATTTTACCGTGGCTCGTCTTGTTACTGGCGCGTTGGCTTCTGGCATCAAAGCATTAAGAAGCGTTGACAGTTGTTTGTCTGAAGCGAACTTTAAGCGCACATTAGCCTTTGCCCTAATTGCCATTTTAGCATTCCCTATGCTAAAACACGGAGTTCAAAGTAATAAACAAAATCTAACAAAAAATAAAAATTAAAGAAGAGGTTACTCGGTTTCTTCTTCGGTTGCCGGCTCAACAGCAGCAGCCTTTGCCGCTTCCTCTACGGGCAAACCTTTAGCTGCACGCCTAGCCACAACACCCAGCTTAGTCATTGGAGTGTACGCTCCGCCTGCAAAAGTGTACTCGCATTTTTTGCATATCCAAATCCCCACGCTTTCACGCTTTACACGGTTAAAACCGCATTGTGGGCATCTGTGTGGCTTCTTAAGTTCAATCATTACTTTCATGTAGCGTTTCCTAACTGTGGAACCGTAACGTACTCCTAAACCTCGTGTTGGACCAACTTTCTTCATTTTAGGCAACTTTTTCACCAATCAAGCTTCTTGCGCAGTTCTGCTGCTTTCTCCTGAGCAATCTTTGATGCTTCTAAAATCTGTTGCGGTGTGAAATAGCCTGAGCCGCCTTTCTGAATTGCACAAATGTTACCGTCATCATTGAAAGCAAATGAAATTCGCGAGTCCATAACTTGCTCTTCTTCCAGCCAAGGATCAACAATCAAATAATTGTTAATCTTTCCAATAGTAACCGTTATCGGATGACTTTTCATCGGTAACGGAGTGTACCCTTGTTTAATCTTTAACTCGCCATCCTTGATTTCGTAATTAGGCATTTTAGTGTTAAGCAAAGCAGCCATAGCAGCTAAAGCGGAAGCATCAATCAAGTTTCCATCATGATTTAGCACGTAAACGTCAATGAAGACAATGAACACTTTCTTTCCAGGCTCAATGCATAATTTTTCAGTGTCAATAGCTTTTGACTCACGGATGCCTCTGTCAACAACTCTTGCTAACTCAATCGAGTTTTCGTCAGGTGGTCCTGGTTCGAAATTAGGTGATGCTAACGGTACAAGCTCAGCGTTAACTGTTTGTACACCTTCGTTTGGTGTGTCTGAGAATGGTTCGCCAGTTTCAACTTTTACTCCAACAAGAACCTCTGTCTTGCCAAGCAAAACTCTAGCTGAACCTTCAGCGCGCTCAATCAAACCCTGCTCGATCTTGATTTCTCTGTAATCGCGTAAACCTCGTTCATCTAGCCGTTTTCCTTTTTCAATAAGCTGCTCAATCTGCTTTAGTCTAACACGAGTAACAAGCGACGACATTACTCTTCAACCTCCTTAACAACCATGTACTTAGTCTTTAAAGCTTCCTTCTGCATCTCATAGATTTTCTTGCATCCATCCATCGCCATGTTCACCGCTTTCTCAAATTCTTCAGGCGTAAGTATACCATCCATCTGAAGCAGCGTAATCGCATTCAAATTAGGCATAAAAGCTACTGGAACATCTGCAGCACCAAGCTTGTCCTCAGCATCATACAAGTCCAAAACAATGGTGTCATCGATTTTTCCAGCTGCGCAAGCAACCACTAAATCACGCATTGGAACACCCGAGTCAGCAATGGCTAGTGCAGCAGCAGTAATGCTTGCACAACGTGTTCCGCCGTCAGCCTGCAGTACTTCAACAAAAACGTCAACACCTGTCCGCGGATAAAGCTCCAAGAACAAGGCTGGTTCCAAAGATTCCTTTATCACTTTAGAAAGCTCAACTTCCCTTCTTGAAGGCGCAGGTGATTTGCGTTCCTGCACTGAAAAGGGAGCCATGTGATAACGGCACCTCAAAACCATACGGTCTTGCATAGCCAGATGCTTTGGATGCATTTCTCTTGGACCGAACGCTGCGGCTAAAATCTTGTTTTTTCCATGTTCAATATAGGCTGATCCATCAGCGTTTGATAAAACGCCTACTTGAAGCTTTAAGGGTCGAAGTTCATCTGCTTTTCTACCATCCAATCGGATACCTTTTTTATCAATTAATTTTTCAGTTTTCTCATTCATTCTTATTTTCCTCCACTTTAACTTTCTTTTCTTTAAGCAACTGTGTGATACGATCTGTTAGGCCACTCGTGTGGGATTCCTGATCAATTTTTTTAATCGCTTCTATAGCAAGTTCCTCGTCTTCCACGCTTTTCCCAGTGACCAAAATGACACCGTTAAGCCCCAAAATAATTTGGCAACCTGTTTCCTGTTTTATCATGGAAATCATTGAGCCTTTTCTACCGATTACACGAGGAATCTTTGTAGGTGTCACCCTAAGAATTTGCCCACGAGTTATTTTTCCCAAACCTGGCTCTCCAACAGTAAGCTGTGGGTCGTGAGCTCTATCATACGAAGCGATTTTTGCAACAATTAAGTCTCCAGCGTTCAGAACTTGGGATAACTCGTCGTTTTGAGGCTTGAAAGGCCTGCTTAAAACGTCTGATGCACGTAGGAGCGCTGAGTAGGGTGATTTAATATCAACTGTCCAGCCGTTAAAACCAACTTCTACGACTGTTCCTATCACGATGTCACCTACTTTAGGCACATAAAAAGCCCGAAGTGCAACAACATTTACTTTTTTATTATCAGTATCCACAAGTCCAATTCTTGCGGCGCAAATTTTGTTTCCTTCCATATACGTGTTTTCGCCAGCTAAATAATCGCCTTCAGCAAGCAATTCTCCTGGCGTTACAAGCTGTTTTTTTTCAAAGAATATTGGCATAATTTTCACCTATCCTTTTTTTTACTTTTTTAAGAGATTATTTTTGCTTCTCCACTTCCCTTAGTTACGTCGCCAAGTTTGTTTAGCAACGAGGCGTATGATCCAGCAGGCAATTCTAATTCGCCATACCATGAGCCATCTCCACGCCATTCTTCCCGTTTTATAGTGCCCAAAGTTTTGACAGATCCGTAAGCTCTTGCTGAGTATTGGGCAGGTATTTTCACTGCGACTGTTATTTGCTCTATCTTTAACGGCAAAATAGGTCGCAACAGTTTTACTATTTCTTTGGCTTGTTCTTCCACTGGCTTGTACGGGTCAATTGGGTAACGGATTTGCTCCATCGCATTCTCGATGCGCATTGGAGGATGCGGCAGATTTGTTTTCGGGTCAACTGCTTGTCTTGCGATAAAATCGATTATTTGTCTTCTTTTGTCTTCGATCATTTTGCGTCTTTGTTCAGTTGTAAGTTGAAGCGTTCCTTTCTTCAGTATCATGTCAGCAATTATTAATTGGTCTGTGGTTCCGAAGGCTTTGCGCATTGCTTCCTCGGAAACTTTGGTGCCTTTGTTTGCGTCAGAAAAAATTATTTCAGCGGCTAAAACATCGGTTATTCCTGAAATCTTGCCGTTGCGGTAATCCAGTGCTTTTTGGGGTTTTACTAGAATTTCAAAATGCTCGTTTTCTTTTGTTAAACGTGCAACGGTGAACTTTTCACTCATCGAGTTTTCACTTGCTTGAACCCAGCTCTTTGATGTAACCTTCTACAGTGTCGTCGTTTAACATTTCCATTTTCTTAGTTGCTGTAGGTATGATTGCAATCTTTATTCTTGGCGGCAACTGCCTTGCTTCTAGGGCTTTTGCTAAGCATTTTACTGCGAGTTTAATGCTTTTTTCCAAAGTCATGCCTTCGACGTATTCTTCCTTTAGAACTGGTAGGACGGTTTCTCTTCCTGCGCCTAAAGCTGTTGCTTTGTATCCTCTGTAGGTTCCGCTTGGATGTGTCCCGAAAACTCTTGTTCCTGTTTTGTCGACTCCTCCGAAAATTATTGAAACTCCGAAGGGTCTTACACCTGCATGTTGCGT
>Ga0208321_1000725_pt1 | contig 15253 bp, 16 predicted proteins | sample June2015DPH_4_15_FD_184692 | JGI IMG/M metagenome (GOLD analysis project Ga0208321, IMG submission 184692) | Peatland microbial communities from SPRUCE experiment site at the Marcell Experimental Forest, Minnesota, USA - June2015DPH_4_150... | ecosystem: Environmental > Terrestrial > Soil >... | reverse complement strand
CCTCGTGCTCTCCATCGCGAAGGGCGAGATGGGCCTCGGAACCTCCCTGAATACAGCGTTCCGATATATCGGCCAAACGCTCGGAGCACCGGTGGCCGGAGCGCTTCTTTCGACCTTTGTAGGGAGCTACAGCATCGGTGGTCATGTACTTTCTCTTCCGGCCAGAGCCGCGTTTCAGTACTGCTTCTACACCGCGACGGTTGCGCTCATAGTCGTAGGGTTGCTGGCGATATTCGCGCGGGAAGTCATCGGAAAGAAGATGGATGCGAAGACGGAGCCAGAGCCGCGGACGCCACGCGGATGATCGGGTCGAAAGCAGCACAAGGTTTAGGCAAGGACTGAGGACGGTACCTGGAGACGAAGGAAAAATAACGCATACAGAACCACGAGATCATTAGATCATTGATTTGTGTGTGTGGGTCCGATGGTGCGGGCGTCGTAATTTGAACCGTCGTATGTCGTCGTCTTTTGTGTGTGTGGGTCAAAAAAAATAGGATGCGCCTAATCGTCTAGCACTTGCTTCCAGAATACTAGCATCGGATACAGAAACACCAATCGAGACCGCTAAGCCTCAATCACTACGCCCTGAAGAAGCGCAAGAGATCGCAAGACGAGGCCGCTGAAGCCCCATGCTATCCATTGATTCATTCTTGTGAATGAACCAGAGAGCCTTCGAAAACGGCTCAAAATGAGGAGAGCGGGGTCAAAATTGGGCTGTTAAACCCATGATATGGTGGGGTCGGTGGGATTTCACCCTACTATTTCGTGGGGTTAATCTGCTTCCCCCGCTGTCTCGTCGAGCGGTCTCGTCCGGCCTAGAAGCGTCCTTGAGTGGAGTTATTGGCACTACCCTAGTGTTGCTCGCGTCGGGCAGCGATTCACATCTGGTCATGAACACCCAAAAAGAGGGAGAGAGACAGAAGTGTATGTCTCCGAATTACTGTTAGAGCGGGGTTGGTTGGCACAAGTTCTCTGCTTTCGCGGCGGCTCGGTCACATTGCATACAGACAAACTTCGGGTTCCGGACTAGTTCCTTGTAGTCGCTCAACGTCGACCCAGATTCTACCTTGCTGCAGAGATGCTTCTCATGACCTACGTGGGGCTTTTCAAATAGTGGCATGCTCAATCACGCGATCCGAGTTTGCCGGGGCGTTGGTGTAAACTTTCGTTTTGCCATCTTCTGAGGAAGTACCCGGTCAAGTGGTTGAAGAAGCACCTGTGAAAGTACCTGCAAAGCCTGAACTCACGGTCATTCCAAGCGTGCCTGATGGCGTGTGTATGCTGGTGCGGGGCATCATGATTTGAACCGTCGTCGTTCGTCGTTTCGTTTGAATTGTGTGTGTGCGCACCATTAGACCCATACACAATCAAACTATGACGCCAATCGACGGTTCAAATTTGGACGCCGAGAAGAGCAAAAGGAATGGTCAAGACCGTTCCTCTTGTTGACTCCACCCGGACAGGCCCCTTCTCGCCCGCCATTAGGCAAGAGATATGTTGCCTTGTTGACAGAGGGGGAGTGGGGATGACGGACATTGACAATGACTAAGGACACATTCAGCTTTGGCAGTTTGGGAAAGCCCTTGGTTATCATGTTGGTGTTTTGGCTCGTCGCGGTGGTTCTTTGGCGGACTACAGGTAGGATATTCTATCTGTATAACTTCTTGTACATTGGCACCGCAATCGGCGCAGGTATCGGCCTCTACGTAGCACTTCCTAAGAGACAAAAACTCTGGGGTCGTAGGTTCTCCCAATTGCTGGTCGGCATGTACATGCTTGTTTTTCTTGGCTTGATGCAGTCTGAGAATATGCAGATTGAAGGATTCTTTTTCTATCTTTTGGCTGGTTTGTTTGCTGGCTCTGTGATCCACTATTTGGTTGCCAAGATCTTTGGGCCTCTGCTTTTCAATCGCGGATGGTGCGGTTGGGCATGCTGGACCGCTATGGTGTTAGACTTGCTGCCTTTTCGCTGGAACAAGCGTGGAAGACTTCCAAGCAAATGGGGCTATTTGCGCTATGCGTTTTTTGGTCTTAGTTTGGGGTTAGTGCTGACACTGTGGTTTATCTTAGGCTATCGCGTGGAATCTTCGAGTGTGACCGAACTCTACTGGCTGATTGGCGGTAATACATTGTACTATGCGATCGCCGTTCCCTTGGCTTTTGTTCTCCAGGACAACCGTGCTTTCTGCAAGTACGTGTGTCCTATTACCACTGTCCTCAAGCCTCCCAGCCACCTCGCAATGCTCAAGGTTGCAGGTGACTCCGAAAAATGCAATGACTGCGGTGCTTGCACCAAATTATGTCCAATGGACATCCTGATTCCCGAATATATCAAGAACGGGCAGCGAGTACTCTCAACCGAGTGCATACTCTGCTTTGAGTGCGTCAACCTCTGTCCACAAAATGCATTATACGCGTCATTCAGCCTGGACGCCGGAAACCGCGAACTTCTCAACATGAGGTCTTGTGATGCGCATACGAGAGAGACTCTCAGTGGGAAGACTATGCAAGTCCAAGACAGGCACTAACCCTTGGGTGTGTAGTTGACATTGACATCGGTTTCGCCAGACGCAGTATCAGCTGCTCTCGGCCTCGTCGCAGTCGCTGGTGCAGCGACATGTTTAGGGTCAATAGTACTTCTTCACCTTCTCCCAACCGGGTATGATCCAGTGAGGAACGCGGTCAGCGATTATGGAGTGGGCCCGTATCGGATATGGCATCGCATAGCGGTGGTCGCCCTTGCGGTAGCTGGGTTTGCCATGGCCATTGTGTCCTCAGGAAGCACCAGGCCGGAACCGCCAAGTGTCATTGGATTCCTTCTCGCGTTCAGCGTCGCTCGCGTCCTGATTCCTTTCTTCCCAACCGACATGCTCATCTTGCTCATGCTCATCATGCTCATCTTCAATGAGATTAAGGCGTGTTTCAAAATTCGACCGCAATTATGTCCGAATCATATCAGACTGTTTCCAATGTTGTCATTGTGGCCGCGAGGACTGTTCGACAGCCTGATTAATCGAGCGAGCTCACACTCTCGAAACCACGATTTCTGAGAATTGCGCGAGAGCGCAGATGACTAGACCCCACTTGCCTCATGAAGCTGCAATGCATAGTATGCTGCAAGGCCAAGATAGAGTGCAAGCTCTAGGGTGTCTGGAAGCAGGTAGCCGAACGATTTCGTGTTAGCAGCCACCCAGTTCACTAGTCCCGCAACAATGGATCTCACACTTGACATGAATTCTCACTCCTTGAGCGACGCAAACATTGTCTGCGCCTCTCCTCGTGTGTCCTGCAAGTGCCGCTTCAGTCGCGCCTTTGCGCTGTAACTTCGGTCACAGAGGAGGCATGCGTAGATGCCTATCGTGGGTCGTTGATCCCTACTCCCTTCATAGTCCTGAAATGCGTGTGTCATGTCACGCACCACATGTACCTCAGTAACGTGGTTGTTGCCACCTGAGTCGGCGTCGCTGACTTGCCAAAGTTGCGTATGAGATCAGGAGCACGAGCATGGTCGAGATGATCGCCATCACAAGGACAAACCATACTCCATCAGGCAACATACCACTAGCGACGCTGACGGAACAACCGTTACCGTTACACACCAAATCACCCAAGCTACTTACAGAACAGCCATTACAGACCCAAGTCACCAAATTCGACACCTCAGACAACTTGCAGTGAGACCTAGTTCTCGGGAAGATTAAGACGTGTTTCAGAATTTCACCGCAATTTTGCCCAAATCAAACCACTGACTGTGATTCAAGGCCTGCTCCAAGAGAGGCTGCCTCAAAGCGAGGAAGCTCATTGTGATCACGTCCATGAAGTTGAAGCCCTTCTCGATGACCGGACTCCAGGCGAGGCTGCTCAAGAGAAGCTGGATGTTGGCCTGTGGCCGTGCTCCAGCTCTGATCGATCGGTTTTCAGCGTCACATGTGACTTCAGTTCGCTGATATTTCTGCTAACCAAAGAACAGAATTGGGTTTCCGGTGTGCTTCGACACGAAGCTTGTCTAGTATCTGAAAGTGAGGTATAGCAGTACGCTTAGCGCCACGCATGTGAACAAGTCAGGTAGCATGGCAAATGGTCCAAGTCCGAATGCGCGGAAACCGAAGACTCGCTGGAGAAGAGGGTTAGAGGACAACGCGTAGAAAAGCAGGATGACCGAGAACACCATTAGGCCCAAAGTGAAATCCGATTTCACCTTTCGGTAGATGCCCAGATATGCGGAAAACAGAAAGACGAGTAGCGCGACATTGACTGTCGAGAGTACGACAGTGACCCCATAATACAACTGTATATCTCCCGGGGGCGGTGGAAAGGTCGGTCTGGGCTCAAACGCCGGTCTGAGTGGCTCCAGATAAGTGATACCTAGAAACGCTACAAGCAATGCCACCAAGATGACTGTCGCAAAGACAATCCCCGTCTTCTGATTCTTCTTCATACTTGGCTTCACTCTCGGTCGTCGTCTTTAGCCTTTTTCCAGATTTTCCCCACAATCTCCTCAAAGAGAGCATAGTTCTCTTCCATCTGTGACGATAGGAAATAGGTGGTCCCATACCTGTCTCCAGCAGTGACGACTATGCCGTGCTTGCCAAGAATCTCAAGATGATGCCTTATGGTTCTGTAGTCCTTCTCGAGCCTGTTCGCCAGCTGATTCGCGTTCTGAGGAGTCTCCTTCAACACCGCAATCATCTCGGCGCGAGTTGTCCCCCCCTTTGTGCCTGCGATTAGCCAGCCCAGCAGATGCTTCAGGGACGATTCGGTGTGGAAGACCATATCGATTCCGACCTTCAGGGATCACTCTGGCGCCAGTTTTGAACGAAATGCGAATTTGGCGCATTATATGTCTTCCGAGACCATCGCGATCAATTGGGCAGGCAGCCTAACAGACCTCGCGGTCACAATGACGACGTTCGAAACAGTCTCGACCTTTCATGGAATGAGCGTCACATAGGGATCAATTAGTCAAAGATTCGGGTCAAATTCTGAAGAACCGCTAATAGCTCACCGCCTCAAGGCCGAGGACACGGGAAAGAAAGAGACGAACACGCACATGGTTAATGAAGCCAAGTGGAGAGAGAGAACTATTTTCCAATGTGAGCTCTGCGGCCACAGCTATGCAGATCTCGAAACAGCCGAACGTTGCGAACAATATTGCTACTCGCACGGAAGACCCTCGGCCATGTTAACGGAGAAATATCCTTTGAAGCTTCAGCGAAATGGCATCGGGACGCCTGCCAGAAAGAATCCCAGATACAAAACGAACTGAGGTATTTGCTCAAGAAGCGGTGTGTGAAGAGGGAAGAAAATGATCTTCCCGGATGCTGGATTCCTCGTGGTACTAATCTGGGGTTTGATAACTCCGTCGGTGCCCTTGCTGCCTACAATAGGATTGATCGTGGCTAGCATCATAGCGGCGGTTCTGTCTCGACGTTCCTTTCACCGGCAGACCATTGCTTTGCTTTGTGTCTTGGGCATAATGTCCATCCAGAGCCTCGAGCTTGTTATGTTGGCATTGCATGTGCAGGTTTTCATGGCGCCATCCGGCGCGTTTTCGCCAATCCACGACAATACATCGAACTATCTTTCGATCTTGTTTGAGGCAAATCTCTGGTTTGCTGCGTTCGGTGCTGCCGCTGCTGCATTTGTGGCGGTTTATGTTTGTTTTGGGAAATCTCGGTTGGAATTGCTACGCGCTTCTCCTGGTGCTATGCTGGTTGAAAACCCGATGTGGCTCAGTAAGATCGCATTAGGCTTGGCAAATCGGGCGAACGTGAGCTGTCCGGAGGTTTGTCTGGTCGATTCTGGAACTCCGCAAGCCTTCACGGTGAGAGAGAGGAGCAAGTATGTCATCGCACTGTCTGTCGGGATATTGGAGTGTTTCGACACCAAGGAGATTGAGGCCTGCATTGCCCATGAGATAGCCCATATCAAGAACAATGACTTCATGATCAGGTTTCTTGCCACATTGGGTAAGGTTGCCGTCTTTTCCAAACCAGCGAGTTATCTCATTGAAGCAGCAATCTACCGTGCACGTGAGTTTCACGCAGACAAAACAGCGGCGTCATTGATTGGAGGACCAGATGCACTCATATCAGTGCTCACAAAGCTCGGTGAACTTAACTCATGCTCCTCAATCCCGACTACTCCTGGCCCTGTTCGTGCGTGTTTATTGGATCGAAGCGAAGGTATGCGTAGGATCCTGGACAAACATCCGGCTCTTGCGTCTAGGATTAGATTGTTGAACGAATTGAAATCTCCCTGAACACATGGCCTAGGACAAGATTTGCGTGGCTGGAAATTGGCACATACTCTCTGTCTTAGCAGATAGGGCGTCAAGTTTCTTCTTAGTGAGATCGGTAGTCGAACTAGGAGTTCTGCTACGGGCGGTAGGTTCGCAAATAACGATCCAGACGGGCATTCGCCAAGATCACCGCAGTGCCGGTAATTTAGAATTGGAGGTGAATTAGGACAGAAGTTGGGTGCAATTCTGAAAACCCCTCTTATCGTGCGAGGCCATTTCGGTCATGCGAACACAAAATGAAACCAACTACCCCATCGAACCCTCGTTCTGATCCTACTCCTTCAGTTGAAACCTTAGGGGTGACCAAAGTCTACAGAGTCGGTCATGTGGATTATCCCGCGCTTAGAGGAGTTAGTCTCAAAATAGAGCGCGGAGAATTGACTTCGATCATCGGAGCGTCGGGCAGTGGAAAATCGACGCTACTCAACATCATAGGAGCCCTTGACCCGCCTACTTCAGGTCGCGTGATCATCGACGGCATTGATCTGAAGAAACTGGACGAAGACAGGCTTGCTCTCCTTCGAAACCTCAGGATAGGATTCGTCTACCAATCCTTCAACCTAATTCATAGACTCACATCGATTGAGAATGTGGAGATGCCTCTCGTCGCAAGAGGAACCCCAGAGCAAGCTCGCAAAAACAGATCACTAAAGATGCTGAGCGCGGTTGGCTTAGCGCAGAAAGCAAACAAGCGCCCGACCGAACTTAGCGGGGGCGAACAGCAACGCGTCGCCATCGCCAGGGCCCTTGTCACTCAGCCTGCTCTCGTCCTAGGCGACGAACCTACTGGAAACGTGGATTCGAAGACGACTCGTGAAGTTCTGGAGTACATTATTAGAGTTAACGAGACGCTGGGGACCACATTCGTTCTGGTGACTCACAACCCAGAAGTCGCTAACATGAGTCACCGCGTAATAACGGTCAAAGACGGACTGATCGAGAAGGATCAGCACCTTCAGCGAATGGATTCTTACGCAGGATTATGATGCAAATGCGCGCATCTGACGTATTCAAACTTGCGTTCAGGGCGCTCCGTGCTAGAAAGACGCGGAGCTTTCTCACGATTCTGGGTATCATAATCGGCACAGCGATAATTTTGGCTCTCGTCGCTAGTTCAAACGGCCTAAGTACGGGCATCCAAGCTCAAGTTGGCAAGATCGGGGCCAATACCCTTACTGTCAGCTCGGCTGGGCAATTCTTCGGAGGCAGCAGCAGCGGCACGCAAAGCTATAAACTCTCTCAGCAAGATGTGAGTACGATAAAGTCATTCCAAGGCGTCTCGGATGTCATCCCGTATTACAGCCAACGTGGCACAATCTCATACGGAGGCAATTCAATATCAGGGGAACTCATAGGGATTGATGCAAGCACCTTATCCATGATGTATAAAGGGCTGAGCCTTTACAGCGGCAGTCTACCTGACTCTTATGACCCAAGCGCGGCTGTTGTGGGCTACTCGATCGCGTTCCCAACGGGATCAAGCAATCAACTGACCCTTAATCAAATGATTTCCGTTACTCTCGGGGGTTCAACAAGTGGCAGTCTTACTTTTTTGGCGAAAGGAATCTTCTCAGCGTATGGAAGCGTGCTGTTCTCGAATATTGATGAGACAATCTTCATCTCCCTACAGTCCGCTCAACTTCTCCTCAAGACGCAATACTTCAGCGGATTATACGTCATAACCAATAGTGCTGGGGATGTCGCGTCAGTCCAGACAGCAATAGAGACCTATTATGGTACGCAGGTTCGGGTGATGAACGCGGGCTCTATGGTGTCGAGTATTACTTCGATCACGTCAGAACTGGCCGTTTTTCTTGAGGCGATAGGTGGTGTATCATTATTCGTTGCTGCTGTTGGAATCATCAACACTATGTTCGTGTCGGTGATGGAGAGAACAAGGGAGATAGGCATTATGAAAGCTCTAGGATACAAGTCTAAGCAAATTATGGCGCTGTTCCTCGCGGAAGCATCCCTAAGCGGCATCATCGGAGGAATCGCGGGCACTATGCTTGGCTACGTCCTAGCCTTTATGATCGGGGGCTACCTTCCTCTGTCTGGCGGATTCGGAGGTGGCCCACCTGGAAGCAGCGGCAGCAGCGGAGGCAGCGTAACAGCCCCCGTGTTCACTTCTGAGCTGATAGTTTTCTCGTTGCTTTACCCAATCGGAATCGCAGTGCTAGCAGGACTTTACCCAGCCTGGCGGGCATCAAGGATGAACGCAGTCGTTGCCCTGAAGTACGAGTGAGTTCCTCGAAGGAGATGGAGGATAGTCAACGAAATCGAGAAAAGGGGACTAACCGTCTACGTGTGCGAGCTTTGCGGTTCCAGATATGGAGATCTGGAGACGGCGGAACGCTGCGAACGGTACTGTTACTCGCACGGGCACAGTTCGCGTGACATAACACAAAGAACTGTTAAGCCGTTTGTTCGATTTATGAGGTTGGAACCTGGGCGACGGGAGCCGGCCCCCAGAAGATCAGAACCGACATAACCGCGATGAATGTCCCCTTCCTCCTCCACCTCCTCGCTCCGCGTGCCAACGAATAGGCCGCGAAGGTGCGATGAAGATCACGCTGCCTTGCAGTGCTAGCAGTGTGGAGAGAGATTCACGATGTCCATTCTCAGAGACATCTCGAATGGAACCCGTCAGCGACCACGTCGGACTCGAAGCGTAGCGCCATCACCGAGACTGAGGAGGGAAGCGAGTATACGTGAACCCCCGCATGGAAGCCGCACGGTTTCCAAGCGCCAGTAACAACCCAGACTACGACTCCAGCACAGACGACAACGACAGTCACGACTCAGCACTTGACCACCTCGACCACTCAGATAGCAACAGCAACTACTACCCAAGTCGAACTAGGTTCGGGCATCGGGTTTGCCTTCGTGGGTATCGGAATCGGGGTTGGGGTAGCGCATCAGGAGGATATTGTCGCATAGGATCGAAACGTTGGCCAATTCTGCGGCTTGGGCTTCTCCAGTCAACGACGTTAGGAAGACCGTCAATGCCTTCTCCTTGCCCATTCCTGAGCAACTCAGGTCGAATCCGATCTCAAACCTGTTGTTCCTTACCGGGTTGAGAGAGAATGGGTAGAATCTGCAGATCAGAGGTCGCACTCTGTAAATGGAACATCTTGAGCTTTGAAGAAAAATGCATCTCCCACCGAGTTTTCTCATCTTCCTAACGTATGGAGATGAGCCTCCAGAGGAGGCGCTGAATTCCTTTGCCGTGAGCTTTGTGAAATCCGTGATCTGATTGATGTCACTTTGCGCGAGTAGTATGTTCCTTATCCGCCCTGGAAGATCGCGGCAAGACTTCGCACATCGAACACATGTCCATCTCAAATGAACAGGGTATTGGACCTCTCCCTCTTGTGCGGTGAAACTGCCTGAAGCTTCTTGCCGAGGATTGGATGGGCTAGACTTTCTCCGAGTATTGTGTCCCATGTTCGAACCTTCGTGGATACGAAATCGTTCCGGGAGCACTAGTCATCAAGGCGGGACAAACATTTCTCCACGGACAGCGAGGCACATGTAGTCTCTATCTTGCCTTGACCCGTTTCACGACTGGAGGTCTCGTCTTCTTGAGGACCCTGTAGCCGCAGAATGGGCATTTTATCTCGGGATCATGGCAAGCTGATCTAGGGTGAGCTTCTCGCCGCAGCTAATGCACTGATACAGTATGCCAGTCGGAGACTGCTCTTTCTCCTCGCTCATCTAGATCACTGGGACACACGGTTCATGTGTGAGATTAAAGGCTTGATCATATGCTCACGACGTATGTGACCGGGCGACTCGGGATGGCACCTCTCGCGGACTATTCTCGCCCTCGTTATTTCGGGAGGTTTGAGAGCGTACTGCTTTGCACCGGTGCTAGGGCTCGTTCTCGCTTGCTGTACCAGACGACAATTGCCACCACTACGAGCAGTATAGCAGCCAAGATTCCGGTCATCAGGGGCTCACCCTTCAGCTGTAGAATTAGCGGCGCGAATAGAACTGAGATTAGGTTGATCACTTTGATCATGGGGTTCAAAGCAGGTCCAGCGGTATCCTTGAGCGGGTCGCCGACGGTATCGCAAGTCACGGCTGCCTTATGCTCCTCCGAACCCTTTCCACCGTAGAATCCGTCTTCGATTTTCTTTTTTGCGTTGTCCCATGCTCCTCCAGAGGTTGCCATGAATACTGCCAACAGTTGGCCGGTCACTATGATGCCTGCAAGGAACCCACCAAGGGCCGCTTCATGCAGCAAGAAGCCGAGTGCAATCGGCGTCAAGATTGCCAACAGAGCCAAGCTGAAGAGTTCACGTTGAGCCGCAGACGTACATATTCTTACGACCTTCGCGTAGTCGGGAGGTGTCTTTCCTTCAAAGACTCCTGGGACTTTGAACTGTGAACGAACTTCCTCAACTATGAGGGAGGCAGCACGTCCGACTGCTCGAATCGAGATCGAGCTGAATAGGAAAGGTAGAGCACCTCCAACTAGCAAGCCGACGAGCACCAGCGGGTCAGCGATGTTCAGACCGATCTTCTGGAGGCCTGTGGTCTCTGTGTAGACGCCGAAGAGTGAGACCGCTGCAAGCACGGCCGAGGCTATCGCGATCGCCTTTGTTATTGCTTTGGTTGTGTTGCCAGCTGCGTCGAGATCGGCCATTATCTGGCGAGCTTCAGGCTCCAGATGCGCCATCTCACCGATCCCATTAGCATTATCGACGATAGGACCGTACGTGTCCATTGAGACATTGTTACCTGTCAGCGTGAGCATGCCAATTCCTGCAAGTGCGACTCCGTATATTGCATAGATAGCCGAGGAACCTGCAAAGAATAGCACTGACCCAACAATTGCTATTGCAATCACTACAAGAGCCCAAACAGCACTTTCGAATCCAAGCGCCAGCCCCTCAAGGATTTCAGTTGCAGATCCCGTTTGAGATGACTTCGCGAGTCGGTCGATTGAACGTTTCCTTGGATTCGTGAAGTGATCAGTTATCTTGTTGAAACATATCGCTAGCAGAATCCCGACAGTGGTTGCAAGGAAGACGCGCAAATCGTGGACGTAGAATTCCGCCAAGACGAAGAAGCTGGCAATTGAGATTACCGCGGAGAGATCGTAGGAAAGATCCATTGCTTTGAAGGCGTCGCCTTTCGTGAATCTGTCTGGCCAAAGGGAGACTGCGTAAGTTCCTATTATTGTGCTTACGACTCCGATGCCGCGGACGAGCAGCGGGAATATTATCCATTTGATGTCGAATGGTGTGAGCGCGAGGCCCAGAATCATGCAGGAAACTATTGTGACTTCGTAGGATTCGAATATGTCAGCGGCCATTCCAGCGCAGTCACCAACATTGTCGCCAACCAGATCAGCCACAACGGCCGCATTCCTAGGATCATCCTCAGGTATGTTCTTCTCAACCTTCCCAACAAGATCCGCACCGACATCGGCGGCTTTTGTGTATATACCTCCGCCAACTCGCATGAATAGTGCGAGGAGTGTTCCTCCGAATCCGAATCCTAGGAGAACTTGGGGGGCCGATTGCCGGTATATCATGAAGATTATCGTTCCTCCGAAGAGCCCTAGTCCGTCTGTCAACATGCCGGTTATGGTTCCTGACCTGTAGGCGATTTTCAGAGCGCCACGGAATCCTTTCCTTGCGGCTGATGCCACCCGGACGTTTCCCCTGACGGCCATGTTCATCCCTAAGTAGCCGACCGAGGCAGAGAAGACGGAGCCCATCAAGAAGGCACCGGCTCGACCAATGGAGATGTTGAATGGTCCGCCCACGAGCGCGGACGTAAGATAAAGCACCACAACCAATAGGGCGATGAAAGGCACGATTGACTTCAGCTGCGTCTTCAAGTAGGCATTCGCACCATTCAATATGGCTTGCCAGACTTCTTTCATCTTGCCCGAACCGGAATCCTCGCGTCTAATCTGGCGAGAAAGTAGGTACGCATAGACCAATGCCGCTATTGCGATGATGAGAATAGTCCAAAGCGCCATGTCTTCAAATGCCCATGCCAAGCCTATGCTCACATCCCGTTCGTGCAAGTTCGACGATCCACTAATTCAGTCACATAAAAGCTCTTCTTGAACAAGCAGCTGTGGAAAGTTATCTGTTTTCTTATCTGATGTTTGTGAGTGTAGAATACAAGGACATATTGCACAACTCTGGATTCGCGAGAGAAGGAGTCGTGCAATCATGCCGGAGAAGCCTAGAGACGAACTGAAGCTTAGACACTGGTGCATCAGAAAACTCCTGAAAGACGAAGACGTAGAGACCATCCGACTAACTGCCAAAGTGTCGAGAAGAACCCTCTACTATTGGCTTGAAAGGTTCCAACGGAACGGAGGGGAGGGACTGATCGACAAGCCTAGAAAACCCCACACAATCCACCGCCTAAACTCCAGCACACTCGAGAAGGTCATCCAACTCAGACAACAGCACGGATGGTGCGGTCAAGCCATCTCCGCCCACCTAAGACGAGAAGGCGTAGAAGCCAGCAACGGATCCATCTACACGATACTCCATAACCACGCCCTACCAGTCAAGGCATACGCGCCTAGAAGAAGGAGAACCTACATACGCTTCCAACGTGCGCACCCAGACAGCCTCTGGCAGACAGACATCAAATACTACGGCAACCGATACCTCATAGCCTTCTTGGACGACTGCTCCCGCTACGTGCCAAACGCCATCCTATGCAAGCACGCCACAACAAGAAGAATCCTGAAGCTTCTGGCTCAAACCCTAAGCCGTGGGCGAATCCCCGGACAGATCCTGAGCGATCATGGCACCCAATTCTACAGTGAGGATGGAGGAAGCCAATTCACAGCCTACCTAGAAGCCCATGGCATAGAACATATCATGGGTTCCATTGGAAAACCTACAACGCAAGGCAAGATAGAACGTTTCTGGCAAACATTCGAACTCTACTATCCAAGATTCAACGACATGACACAATTCCTCGAACACTACAACTACGTCAGGCCGCATCGAAGCCTAAACTTCTTAACTCCAGCAGAAGTCTACTACTCCTAGCTTGTGCAAAATGTCTCTGTATCCCGCAATCTGATGTTTGTGAGGTTGGCGATCTCGATGTTGTAGCTGAGGGTTCTGAGGTGGAGCTCGCGTCTCTGGGCTTTTCTCTTGCGGCTGGCTAGGTGGTTTCCGTAGCATCGTTTCAGGGCGCTGTAGACGGATTCCGCCTTGCTGCGTTGGTGGTACCGTTTGAGGAAGGAGGCGACAGCGCGAAGGAGGTTTCTGGCAAGCTTCAGGTCGTTAGTCCAAGAACATGTTGCTCAACTAGATTCCTTCGCCAAGCGAGCAAGAATAGGCGACACGACACGGTCGGAAATAATCCTGTCCAGTTTCTGCTCGTCTGGTAGGATCTGAAAGCCTTCGAATTGGTCAACCTCGAGTACGTGGAAGTCAGTAATGGCTTCGAGTCTCTCAAAGATGCGTTCTGTTCGGGCGGCCTGCTCGGTCTTTCCAAAAAGGACTGAGAAGAATGTGGAGAACTTGTTTGATTCTACGAGTCTTAGGAGTCGCCCGTACAATAGGTCTCCTTGCGAAGACCAGTTGTGCGTGGTTCTTATTTCGACTACGTTTCGAAATCAAGCTAAGACGGAACAGCGCGTGCTGGCGACAGCAACCACTCACCGTCTCAACTTCGAAAACTCAGGCAAAAGCGGCTCAAAATGAGGCAAATCGCGTGAAAATTGGGTTGTTGAACCCATGATATGGTGGGGTCGGTGGGATTTGAACCCACGACCTCGCGGGCTCCCGGGCTGCAAGGAACCTCCCAAGCCGCGAAGCGTAGACCAGGTAAGCCCGCCGCTTTGCACGATGTAAGTCGGCGTCTAGCCCACGACCCCGTTGCGCGATGAGAACACACAATCTCAATAAAAAGAGTCCGAATCGACCGCTTACCACTGTTCCAGAAATGTGTGCTGGCCTAGTTTTGTATTCTTTCGGAGACTCGTCTCAAGTCTAGCTCTTTGAGGCAAGGAACGCGGCCAGTACGAGGACCACGCCTAGCAGAAGCATGATGATTCCCACGATCAGCCAGGCCAGCCAGGATGGCACTATCGTTGCAAGCCATTTCACAACTCCGATAGCCAGGAAGATCAAGCCAATTATGGCAATGAGCAACCCCGTTACGTACAAGCCGGCCAGACGTAGGACACGCCTGACTACGCGCTCGACGTATTTCGTGACTGAGCCCATGGTTCGCTGGGCTACTGCGCGGACGATGGTTTCAATTAGAGACGACTTACTCGTTTCTGACATCGGTCGCGCCTAGTTTTTGGATCCGGACAAAGCTACTCCGAGCGCCATTCCCACAACAAAGGCGACGCCCAACGCCAAGAGTGGGCGTTCGGTAACTGTCTTCGCGGCCTTCTGCTGAAGATCTTTGACTTGAGCTCGAAGCTCCACATAGCGTGCATCTATGTCCTTCTGCAGAGCCTTGAAATCCTCTTCCATTGCCTTGATTTCTTCGGCATCTGCATCTTTGTTCTTCGCCTTCGCCAAGTCAGTCGCCGGTGGATGATCGTGTCTCACGCGGATAAGAACGTAGCGCAAGCCTGAGTGATGTCAGGATTTCCTGTGACCGCGCCTGGCGCTCGCTCCCACCAGTATGCCCATAGCGAAGATGAGTGCTGCGACAAGCAGGGGATTGTCTCGCATGATGTCGCGCATTTGCTTCAACACGAGTTTCGCCTCGGGGCCTCCCATCCCGAGTATCTCCTCGATTTCATCGTCAGAATAGTCGCGTTCTTTCTCTTCGCTTGCCATTGCCGCTGTCACCCTGAGTCATGGGATCTTCGCTCATTTACATTGCGGTCAGGGGCTCTGTGGATCCACCATTCCATCGAAGTCGCAAGATACTTGATCGGAAAGAAACCGGTGTCCGTATGCGCTTGGACCTCCACGTTCGTTCATGACACAAGAG
>Ga0208321_1000711_pt1 | contig 15612 bp, 22 predicted proteins | sample June2015DPH_4_15_FD_184692 | JGI IMG/M metagenome (GOLD analysis project Ga0208321, IMG submission 184692) | Peatland microbial communities from SPRUCE experiment site at the Marcell Experimental Forest, Minnesota, USA - June2015DPH_4_150... | ecosystem: Environmental > Terrestrial > Soil >... | reverse complement strand
ATGAATGAATAAAAAAAGAAGGGTGCTAAGTATCCAAGTTTACCATGTAAGATGTAAGGCTCTAGAAAGAAGGCTCTTTACTAAGGCTCTGATAGGATACTGAGACTAAGGCTGGAACTAAGAACTAAAGCCTAAAGAACTAAGAGACTAAAAAAAGAGAGATACTAACTTTGCTTCTCGCTTAAAGCCACTCCCACTATAGCAAGAACTAGAGCCACAAAAACTAATACTATTCCTATTTCAGAAATAATCATAGCATAACCAGAGCCAAGAACATTAGGGAGATTAGCATTAAAAAGAGTATTACTAAGAATAGGATACACAGCGAGAACTTCGCAGACAAAACCACATAGGAATAGTGTCAAGGCTACTAAAACTAATTTCTTTTCTTTCTTCATTCTATCACCACCTTATCACTCCATACTAAACTAAACTAAAAAAAAGAAGGGTGTTATGTGTTTAAGTTTTCCTATAGAAGAAAAAGGGGAAGAAATAGCTAGTCATTGTCTAACTAGCTTTCAACATTATGTGGAAAGTGCAGAACAGAAGACCATAAGTTTCTGCCATGAATCATCACTCATGGGTGTTGATTCAAAATGCCTTACTATCATATTCAAATAAAATACAGAGAACCTGATCAAAGCTACATAAACACTGATTATGAACTGGACTTATCAGAAGCAGATGCAAAGACCTTTGGCGAGCAATATGTGGAAGGGCTTGTTCTGTTCAAGCGCGCGCGCCATGCCGTACAGAAAACTCTAGCTAGACCTCAAAAGACAGCTAATCTTAAATCTGCACACAACAGAAGATAAACGAATAGGTTTAAACATAAGTGAAAACTTGGCGCGTGCCTTCTGAAACGTTCTTAGAATCTGCTTCGGCTAGGCAGGGTTGTCGCTTTCAAATGTCTCACCGGAAATAGAGTCAACCCATGCGCCATCTATGCGAAGTTTACAGTTCTTGCCCATATTCTCAGCGCGGTAATCGTCTCTTCCCCTTTTCTATAAGGCTTCAACTCTGTACGGGTGAAGCATCACAACCACGCAAATTGGCGCAAAACTGAAGTGCAGGCAGTACTCTGATGGTTAGGAAGGTGTCGATTCGTGGAAGACTGTGTGTTTTGCAGGATAGCACGAGGCGAGGAGCAGGCGAGCCGCATCTACGAAGACAAAGACATCTTGGCATTTCTGGATGCAAGGCCCGTCAATGAAGGGCACACGCTCGTAATTTCAAAGAAGCATTACGAGAACATATTTGAGATTCCAGACGAGGAACTAGCAAACATTTTCAAAATCGTGAAGAAAGTAGCCGCCGGCATCATGAAGAGCGAGAAGGCCGCTGGAATAAGAATAGTTCAAAACAATGGAAGTGCAGCTCACCAAATCGTATTTCATTTTCACGCCCACATCATCCCCGAGCATGAGGGACAGACCTCGCACAGGATTCGTGAAGCTTCAGACGCGGAGGAATTGGAACGGATTGCAGCCAAAATAAGAAAGTTCATGTAGCCCCAAGCGCGCGTCAGCGCACATGGCCTCGCTGTAGCATACATGTCAAAAGACCGGCGTATTCAGCAAAACGCGGCCTATGCAGCTTACATGAGCAGCTTCCCTGAAGAGAAATGGAACTTGCAGGGATGAGGCCGATCTTCACTTGGTCGATCTTCTCGTCTTCAATTTTGAGCGTCCGCGTCTGTCTTGTTCGGATGGGTAGGTTACACGGGTACAGTTTACCTTGGCCCACGGTGTGGTTAGCGCGCGTTGTGTGAAATAGCGGTTTTTCCATCGTTTTGTTACAAAACACCGTTACAAACCTGTTCCAAACCATTTTTTAGTAATTCCTAAAAAGACAATTAACGTTCCATGCTTTTTTGAAGGATTTTTCGACTTTTGAAACAGAGAACAATTCTCGAAGGAATGAGCTTCTTTTGAGGAACAAACGATGAACTGCTCCGAGAATACGGTTCAAGTTCAGTATCTAGTGATTTGTGCAAAAGGCTTCTGACACGTTTGCTGTAGAAACGAGGAACGGCTGGAGAAACTGAACTGAATATGGGCAGTGCGACTCTTTTTCTGCTCGAACATCGAAAAGAAGCCTCCTGCTATTAGTACCCTCTTCGCGCGCTAAGGGCGTCGGGCGCTGGAAAGACTACCTGTATGGCGAAAGAAACCACATAATCCTCAGTTTTGTAGCGAAAACACTCCTAACCTGGCTCGTGTTTGCAGGAGTATTTATGCCGCATTAAGCATTATTAACACAACTCCCCTTTTTCTCTGTTGCGTTGGCTCTCAGCTCAACGCGCGGGTAAATATTGTAGTCTCCAAGCATGCCCCACTTTTCAGTCTTATTGTGTCTTTTGTCAGAAAATGTGAAATGCATCTGAAATGCACTAGAACTGAGCGCGCTAATTGCGATATGTTGCTGTACCACTTTCATGAAGCTTCAACTGGCGTTTTGCACTCTTCCCCCAGCTTTAGTTTTGTTTCGTATGGCACGGTGTTCATGCGCGTGTTTCTTTCGCATCATTTTGTTTTGATTTGGGTTGCAGGAAAGCTTGGGAGCGGCTATGGTCACTGTTGTATTAGGTGGGATTGAGGAGGTTATCCAGACATTTCCCCCGATAACAGCACCCTTCCCGATGACTGCTTCACTTCCCAAAATGGTCGCTCCAGAATATATGATAACGTCATCCTCTATCGTTGGATGGCGTTTTTTGCCCCTCAGTCCGGAGATTTCTGCGCGGGAGAAGCTTTTCCCGCCGAGAGTGACCCCTTGATAGATTCTCACGTTATTTCCAATCTCGGAGGTTTCGCCAATCACGACTCCGGTTCCGTGGTCTATGAAAAAGTTTTCCCCGATTCTTGCGCCTGGGTGTATGTCTATGCCGGTTAGCGAGTGGGCATGCTCGCCCATCATTCGAGGTATCATCGGCACTTGTCTGTCGTAGAGTTCGTGGGCAATACGGTACGTGGCAATAGCATAAATGCACGGGTAGCTCAGGATGATCTCCTCAAGACTTTTTGCTGCTGGGTCGCCTTCGTATGCAGCTTGAACATCAGCCGAAACGCGTCTTTTTATTTCAGGGATGCATTCAAGAACATCCTCCGCGACTTTTTGCGCCCTTTCCTTGCAGATATCGATGGGGCATTCTTTTTCTTTAAGGCAGACGTATTTCAAGCTCTTGATTATCTCTTCTTCAAGGCGGGTGTGTAAAGAATGCAACGTGCTGCCCAAGAAGTACCAGATGTTTGTCTCCGTGAGTGAGGTATCGCCTAGCAAGTTCGGGAAAAGAATTGTCATGATGTCGTTCAGAATTCCGACTATTCTCTGCTTCGAAGGCAAATCTCCCCCTTTCAAATGCTGAAGATCGCCGTATGAGGCATAAGCCGTCAGTAGCTTGTCCGCAATTTTCGGCAGAGTTCGTTGTGACCAATAGCCATCTGACCTTTTAGAGTTCTTATTGTTCTTCTGTAAGGTCGATTCTTGTTTTGAGAATTGATCAGGATCGCCTTTTGCGGCTTTCCCCTTTTTTCCGGTGTGTCTCATGAGTAGTCACTCTCATTCTGTTTGGAATAGAGGAGTGCTGAGGTAACGTTCTCCCGTATCAGGAAGAACGACGACCAAAAGTTTACCTTCGCTCTCCCCTCTCCTCGCGACTTCCAGTGCCGCGAAGGTGGCGGCTCCAGAAGAAATGCCTACGAGTAATCCTTCCTTCCGAGCAAGCTGCCTTGCCGTTTCAATGGCCTCCTCGTCTTTTACCTTTATTATTTCATCGATTAGTTCCATCTTTAGGACATCGGGTTTGAATCCGGCACCGATTCCTTGAATCTTGTGAGGGCCCGGCTTGCCTCCGCTGAGAACTGGCGAGTTGAATGGTTCGACTGCGATTGCTTTGAATTGTTTTTTCTTGGGTTTTATGTACTCGGCAACGCCTGTTATGGTGCCTCCCGTTCCAACGCCAGCAACAAGAACGTCGACTTTTCCCCCTGTGTCGTTCCATATTTCTACAGCCGTTGTCTCCCGGTGGATCTTAGGGTTTGCTTGGTTCTTGAATTGTTGTGGCATAAAGGATTTGGGTGTTTGATTCACCAGTTCCTCAGCCTTCTTGATGGCTCCTTTCATCCCTTCGGCGCCGGGAGTCAGAACGAGTTCTGCTCCATAGGCTCTTAGAAGATTGCGCCTTTCTACGCTCATCGTCTCGGGCATCGCAAGAATTAGACGATAACCTCTCACGGCGGCCATCATTGCAAGACCGATTCCTGTGTTTCCACTGGTTGGCTCTATGATGACAGTGTCTTTCTTGATGAGGCCCTGCTTTTCGGCCTCTGTGATCATGCTTAGGCATATCCTATCTTTCACGCTACCGCCAGGATTTTTTGATTCAAGCTTTGCGACAACGGTACATCTAAGGCCGTCCGCTAGGTGATTCAGCCTTACCAATGGTGTGTTCCCTATTACCTCCGAGACATCGTTAAAAATCCTCATTACCAAAACTCAGCCCCTTGTAACGCCGATGTTATGAAAGACATGCCTTTAAATCTTTTCAGCCGCGCCTTAGAAACCATTTTTGAGTATGCCGCCGAAGGCAAACGTTGCGAAGCTCTTCAGGAGGCAAAAGTGAATCCTTTTAATGTGGAGGAGGATTAGCTGCATGCGTGCGCGCGCATTGACGTACGTTCCAACACAGTTTTATCCATTTGCTTCCCTCAGAACCTACTATTGAAACTCAAGTCTCTATCTTTCCTCATTTACTCAATTAAGAGCCATACTGACCTCGCGAAATTCTTTTGACGACCAACTGTCAGCAAATTGTGATTTTGACCAGTTTTGCAGAATGTTGAAAGAACCATCAAGTGTAACAAATTGAAATCGCGCGCGCCTTGTCAAGGAGATTACAAGAAAGTTAAACCCCTGCCCGCCCTGAAAAACCTCGATCCATCGCCCGCCAAACGCATCATCGAACCCTTGCCCAACAACACCCCTCACCAGAGCCTCACGTTACAAACATCAACCATCCCAACGCAAAACCACCAACTGCCCAGCCGCTCCGAGAAAACAAGGCCTCAAAACCCAACAATGCAGCCAACACGCCACAACAACTTTTTCTCCCTCAAAAGCCTCGCGGAATTGAGTAAAAAAAGCACCGAACCAACATGCTTCAACATTGTTTTGACACTCAAAGAAATCACGGATCGAGTACTCAAACACAAGGCCTCACAAGCCAACATACCCACAACAAAAAATGCAAAGTGTCAACATGAATAGGAAGACGAAGCTCAGCAACGCGCGTTTCGCAGAGGCACATTCTGAGGCACAGATTCAAGGTAACGCCTTGTAGACAACGTCTGTGACACGTTCAAAAGGTCTGCCCAGCACGCCGTACCCTCTTCCCCCGAGGTATTTCCGCACGTAAAACTGTGCCATGCCCTTGAAAACGGCGAACTTTAGCTTGTTCTCCGAGAAAGAAGAACGAAACAGCAGCTTGTGCTTTACCAGATGAAAGCCTTCAGGCTCCATCCAATCCTCGCACACCATTCGGTCCTTCACCCTCCCAAAAAGCGGCGTTCCAGGAATCGGATACGGAAACGTGAAAGAAAGATAGTCCAAAGGAAGAGAAGACGCAAAATCAACCGTGTCCAACACGGTCCCATCGTCCTCACCAGGGTAGCCCAGAATGAAGAACGCGCCAGTCTGAACCCCAACCTTCCTGAAAACGTTGACAGCATCTCTAGCCTGTTTCACCGTCGCCTGTTTCCTCATCACCTTGAGGATTAAATCATTACCGGATTCGATTCCGAAAAAAACTCTGACGCACCCCGCCATCTTCATCCTCTCCGCCACCGCCAAATCCACGGTGTCAACCCTGGACAGACACTCCCAACCCACGCGGACGCGCCTGCGAACCAGCTCATCACAGATGCTCAGCAACCTGTTCCGGTCCAACGTGAAACAGTCATCAGCAAACCATATCCTCTCGTAACCCAGCATCCGAACCGCCTCAACCTCATCCACCACGTTCCCAGCGGTTCTCGACCTGAACCTGTTGCCGAACACGGGCCTGCTGCAAAAATCACACTGGAACGGACAGCCCCTGGAGGTCATAACCGACGTGGTCGTGTAACCGAACCTCTTCATGTAGTAGCTCTCGTAAGCTCGGTTGTCAAACATCTCCCTGGACGGAAACGGAACACAATCAAGATCCTCTATAAACCCTCGAGCAGACGTGAACCTGACTTCGCCTTTCATCTTGAAAGCGATGCCCGGAACGTCCGCTAAACCTGTGCCGTCCTGCACCGCCCGGGCCAGCTCGAGCATGGTCTGTTCGCCCTCGCCAATCACTACCACATCGAAGGCGGAGAGGAACTCTTCTGGAGCTGACGTTGGAAGCGGACCGCCGGCGACGAGAAGCTCACAGTTCTTCCTGAGAAGCCCTGCGAACTGAAGGGCTTTTTCCTTCATCGAAAACATCACCTGCACGCCGATTATCCGCGGTTGCGAACGCCTGATCCGGTTCAACGCTTCTTCCTCGCCTGCAAACGTGCAGTCCACGAGTTGAACCGAGACGCCGTGACTTTTCAGGTGGGCAGCTATGTAGCCCAGTCCCAACGGTGGAAACCTGAAAATCGAATTGTCATTCGAAGGCTGAAAGTACGGGTAGACCAGCGTCACCGTCGTCAGCGCCATTCACCGGCCAGAACGTCAATCACGTACTCAAAAACATCAACCTTGCGGCTGATCTCGTAGTCCAGGCCAACCCAGTCCAGAGAGCCTTCCAGAAACTCGCGGCCTCTGCGCAAGACGCCGCCTCGAGCGTTCCAGAGGCGGAAGCCGATTTCGCCCGTTAAGGTTTTTAGGCAAGCCCATTCACCGCTTGTTCCGTCCCAGGCTCCTATCTCGCTGTCCATCAACTCCGTGCCTGTGGAATCGGTGTATTTCCTGAAGAACTGTGAGCCTTGTTCGTTCAGCATGAAGATTCTCTGAAGACCCTTTTTTTCTAGGCTTTTGAAGTCTGCTTTCACCGTTATGCGCGTGTTATCGACGGTGTAGGTTACTGTGACGTTGCCCATAGGCGCGGCTTTTGGAAAGGCTTTGCCGATGCTCATTTTTTCGGTGAGGCCCTTCATGGTGAGAAACCTGAGTTGCGGATGCTTCTGGTACACGTGTGCGAAGTGTTCGATGAAAGTGCGGGCGGCACGGTTTTCCAGTGTGACGTTTCTGAAACTGTTTCTGGCAACCCTGTCCATCGTGAACTCTTTGCAGATGATGCATCGATGGCCCCGCGGGGAAACGTGCAGTCTTGAGGTTCCTGAAAAGTACGTTTCGTCAGAGTACGCGAGGACGGGGAGGCCGAAGCCTGTTCCTTCTCCAACTGCTTCTGTTCCGTTGATGACGAGGATGAGGCCTTTCTGCAGGTCGGCTATCTTCAGGTTGTGCGGCTTCGTGCCCGAGTAGATGCGGAGTGACACAGAGTCTGAAACGGAAACGGTGTGCATATTAACATGCGAAAGGTTGAGAAAGGGCTCTTGAGTGGCAGGCGAGTTCAAAGACATCCTGAATCACTTGCTTCGCCATTGGACGGTTGCGTAACCTCATTTGAGCCCAGCCTTTCTTAAGCTTTTAATACTCAGCGCACACTGAGTTTAATTGTAATCAGACTGCAGGAGGGAATGTGGATGGAGAAGAGGTTGAGGGTCGGTGACGGGTTTAGGGATTTTAGTTTGGAGGATCAGAATGAGGAGGTTTTTGCTCTTTCGAAGTTTAGGGGGAAGAGGGTTCTGCTTTCTTTTCATCCGTTGGCGTGGACCTCTGTCTGCGCTGAGCAGATGAAGTCTCTGGAGAAGAACAAGGAGGCTTTTGATTCACTTAACACGGTGGCCGTGGGAGTGAGCGTGGACACTGTGCCTTCGAAAAAGGCGTGGGCGGAAAGCTTGGGCATCAAGAACACGAGGCTGCTGTCGGATTTTTGGCCGCACGGCAGAGTCGCGGAATCGTACGGGATATTCAGGAGTAAATACGGGACGTCGAAGCGTGCTAACATAGTCATCGACGAAAACCAGAAAATCGCATTCGTCAAAGTTTACCCGGTTGGACAGCTTCCGGACGTTCAAGAGGTCATCGGTTTCCTGAAGAAGCTTTCGTAGACGCTTGTTTCTTGAAGTAGTTTTTCAGGGGTTCCCAGTACCAGTCTGTCCATCCTTGTGCGGTGTCGGCGGCTTGTTCGGCGGGGACGCCTGAATGCTTCATGATGATTTGTGTGCCGGTTCCTGTTTTTTTGAGGGTGAGTTCGAGGGTTGATGGGGGTTGGTCTTCTGGCCAGTCTGTGGTTTGCCATTCTTGCACTATTTTTTTTGCGGGTTCGAGCTGCAGGTTTTTTCCTGAGATGTATCCGTCCCACGCTGTGAATTTTCCTCCGACCTTTGGGTCGCAGGTGGCTTTGCTGCCGGTGAACTTCGAATGCTTCTTGGGGTCGATGAAGGCTTCGTACACTTCCTCCGGCGTGGCGGGCACGGACACGTTCTGCCTTATTGTTTCGGTCTTCGCCATGCTGGGCACCTTACTTTGTTGTATGGAATTGTGGTGCGGGGCGGTATGTAAGTGTTGGGTTTCTCATGCTGGCGTGCGAGCCCTTGTGTTTGAGTACTCAATCCGTGATTTCTTTGAGTGTCAAAACAATGTTGAAATCAAGCTTTTTTTACTCAATTCCGCGAGGTTTTTGAGTAATCAAAGGTGTCGGCGTGTTGTGTTTCTGATGGGTTGCAGATAGGTTCATATTGTTGTCACGGATATTGTGTTGTTGGCGATTTCATGGTTGCTCGCAAGTTCACCGTTTTCTTGGAGCCTGCAGAGGAAGGCGGCTTCGTAGTTAAGTGTGGGGAGCTCCCGGTCGCCACTCAGGGCGAAACAAGGGAAGAAGCCTTAAAAAACATAAAGGAAGCCATAGAAGGCTACTTAGAAGTTATGGCAAAACTTTTGGGCAGCAGGATCAAAGGAGAAAAGGCTGAAGTAATTGTCGAAGCTCCCTCTGCTCTCTTGGCGTGAAGTTGCAAGAAGCCCTCACAAGTGCTGGTTTTCAGGTTGCACGGCAGAAAGGGAGCCATCTAATCCTCATAAAAAACGAACACGCGCGCGCGGCTGGCGAGATTGCCTCATTAGTCAAGGGGTTAGAAGGGTTCAAACCGCCCGAGAAACCAAAGACAAAAGAGATGTTGGCAACAGAACTTTCAGACTTGCTCTACATGATATTCGTTTTGGCAGAACATTACGACATAGAGCTGGAAGAACCATTTGTGGAAACTATTAATGGCTATTTGTCAAGGTTCATAACGTAGATTTGTCGTCGTCAATAAAAGCAACCTCTATCACTCTTTTTAAGTCAGTTTTTGGTTTTGCGGAAAAGCTATAGCTGAGAGCTATAAACTACAGGAGTCGAAGACATATTGAACGTAGAAATACCAAAAGAAGGACTGGGGGAAACGACATGAAGAATACTGAATGCACAATCTACCTCACAACTAAGCACGGCAAGACACAGAGTTACCGCAAAGGGAAGAACGGCTGGACACAAACCAGTTCAAACGGTATAGTCCGCCCCCTCACCGCAGAACAACTGTTGTCACACATCTTGCCACCACTCGCAATCGGACATCTTAGCGTTAGGGTGGAACCCGATAATAGAGGAATAAAAGGAGAGGTACTCTTAGAGGGGCGGGACACATCTCAAACATGGTAACTCTGAGAGAATTGAATGAGGCTGTATTGAGTTTTCTTGTGAATGTATGAGATAACACAGTTATGTTTTTTATGTTGAACAGTTTAGACATTTGGTTTTTGAGCCAGTTTGACCCGTTGACTACTTCTTCCTTTGAAAACATTCCATGCAGATAGCAACTATCTTAACGTTATGAATGGGTTGACGCATGACTAGACCTTTCGCGAATACAGTTACGTAACCTAATGGTTTTCCGCATTTTTGGCATCTAACTGGTTCAGCTTCATTCATTTCTTCACCACTAGAGCAATTCTCTATCAGTCCTTTTAAGCCAGTTTTTGGTTTTGCGGAAAAGTTATATCAGAACCGAAAGAGACTGCGTTGTTAGGCAAACGGAGGTATTATGAGTGATTGGTATAACGGAAATCTCCGCAATAGTTGCAGCAGCAGGCGTGTTGGTAGGTGTTGTTCTGACTGTTCAGGAACTTAGACATCTTGTAAGGCAGAGACAAACAGACCTTGTAACCAGACTCTCCTATGATATCTCTACAAACAAAGAATTCTTAGAAGCGTTCGTGGATACTCTTGAGGTTGAGTTCAAAGACTACGATGACTTTGTAAAAAGGTTTGGAAAACCCATTTCTAGAAACCAGGTTCCCATGTCGTTCATGATGATGGGCAACTTCTTCGAGCAAATTGGAGTTCTTTTCAGAAACAGGCTCATAGACGCTTCTCTGATTAGTCAACTTTTTCCCATAGACATAGTGTGGGAGAAGATGAAACCTCTCGTAGACGGCATGAGAAAGGAATATCACAACCCAGGATTTTTTGAGTGGTTTGAGTATCTCTACAATGAAATGAAGAAAAGAGAACAACGACAATAGAGCATTCTTCTATCAGTCCTTTAGAGCCAGTTTGACCCTTGATTTTAGCGTTTTCATGTTCTAGGCTTTCAACATGTTCCTTATGTGTCTCGGTCTTCACTTTGTTCTTCTGGCGATATGATATGTCAATCCGAAATCCTACCAAAAGCAGGGTCTTCGGGAGCAATTAGTGTCGTTGGCTATACGATCGTACAACCAAGACTGCAAAAGGCAACAGGGGGAGTTGATACCTGCGGCGTTCATAACCTCCACCGGATGCCAGGCTTATTTGGCGGATTAATCGCATTAACATTGGTTGCGTCTCCATTATGGCAACTTACTGGCGTGATGATATCGGTTATTTTTGCCATAACAATGGGCATGATTGTAGGGTTCATAGCCTCCAGATTAGGCAGAAAAGAAACTCCGTACGAAGACAAAGATGAATTTACTTTACCTGAATAATTCTTCTTTTGCGCGCTTGTCCTTTTCACACTCACTCACGGCTTGAGTGCGTGTTGTGGGTAGGATAGAAGTGGCGTCGGTGACCGTGATAGTGTTGTTGGTGGACAAAACTTTGCCCCAAACCAAACTTTTTACGTGGTTGTGGCTTGAGGAAAGAGGCTACTGAAACGGCAGTGTACACGATTCAGCATGCAGCCCATTATCTCTGCAAAAGAGGGGATATAGCGGAAATCAGGGCATAATAGGGTACTTATAGAGGTAGTATCGGAATCGAGTATACGGTCGCGTCAATTCCTTTTCAAGAATCTATCATAGGATGGCTGTATCTTTTTTGAGACGTCTTTATTTTTTCTTATTTGCTTTTTTAGCGCATTGGGCACTGCAATATTTGTTTTTGTTATCTAATGTCGTAAAGACTTTTCCGCAAATTGAACATTTCTTTTGAATGATTCCCATTCAGTAAACCTCATTACTACAGTTACGATTCAACAAATATAAGATTGCGTTGGGTGGGGGTAAAGTTTTATCTTTCTCTCTCTTACTTACTTATACTTACTTACTCTCTCCTCACACACACTGTATAGGACATAACACACAATATATTATAGAAAAAAACACACACAACACAACACACGACACTGCTCAGTCTATGATTTTGAGGAAAAGTTATAGCTGAACCGAAAGTAACTGTGTGGATTGGTGAGTTGAGTTGCTTGAAGGCAAAAATGTGAATCTGAGGGTAATGGAGAAAGAGGACCTACCACAAATTACAGAATGGTTTAACAACACTGAATTCCTCGGTGAATACATGGGTCCGTTTGAAACGCGTAAGGCTGAGATGGAGAAGTTCCTCGAGAGTGCCCTTTTCGAAACGAAGGGTTTTTTCATCGAGAAGAAAGACGGAAGCAAAATTGGTTACATTTGGCATTTTAACATGCTTAATCCCTATATGAAAATGCTGGAACTAGCCTATGGTCTCGTTCCAAGTGAGAGAGGAAAAGGCTATTTCACTGAAGCTGCACAGCTAATGGTGGACTATCTGTTTCTCTCGAAGGATATTACACGAATAATAGCAACAACCCACACCAAAAATGTAGCTTCTCAGAAGGCCCTAGAAAAAGTTGGGTTCAAAAAAGAAGGCACTTTGAGAAAAACCTATCTACTCAGAGGAGAATGGACAGACATGTTCATCTTCAGCATTCTCAGAGAAGAATGGAAAGAACCAAAAATACTGACAAAAACCATTTGAAGAAAGCCAGTCTCCGATTCCACAGAAGAGCTATAGCTTGCGAAAGACCTCTTGTGCTTGGGTTTTAAAAAGGAAGGTCGCCATCATATTCTTTTATTATGCATTATTCGTTGGTTCATTATCCGAAGTTTGAAAGGAAGACTGAGGAGAATATCGAGGCTTTTCGTAGAAAATATGATTCATTCGTAGATTGTTGGAAACCACACATACCGTTCATATTCCCAGTCCCTTGTAATGAGATTGAAGAAGGAAAATTCACAGAGCACGTTGAAACCGTATTGAAGAAATGGAAACCTTTCCACATTCAAATAGGAGGCTTTACGAAATCTTGGGACCACTGGTTGCTTCTTCTAATGAAAAAAGGAAATGAAAAAGCAATTGCCTTGCATGATGAACTGTACACTGGCATTTTGTCGCCTTACCTAAGGAGAGATATTGAGTATATTCCCCATATTGGTATTGGCTTGTTTGTTAAAAAAGACGCTGGTTACAATGCTCTTGACCCAAGAATAGTTGACTTTGATGCGAAACTGTATTCCCAAGCATTGAAAGAAGCGGAATCCCTCAAGATAGACAGCTTTGACACTGTTGATAGACTGGTTCTGAACAAAGTAATCTTGAAAGTACACACGTCTCTCCACATAGAACGAACGGTCGTCAGTTCAAAAGAAATAAAGCTATAATACGCCCACGAAATAGAAGACACTTCTATCAGTCTTTTAAGCCAGTTTTCGGCTTTGCGGAAAAAGCTATAGCTGAACCGACTTAAACAGTTGGATTTGTCTCTGTATTGAGGAAAGAGCAAGGAGGCGATATTCATCATGGAAAGGAGTTTAGAAAATCAACCCTTCAAGAACCGTGAACACGTAATGGCTGAAATCAGAAGATGCGCGTTGATGGGTCTCATTTGTCAATATCTTAGCTTCCTATTCGTTGCATTAGGAATCATTGGTGATGCCCTAAACGTTAAACTTGGCTTAGAGTCAATGTCTTGGTTTTTGCTGGCAATTGTTGCTGGTCTGAATGCCATAATTGGTCACACGCATACAGTTGTAGCTAAGCATCTGCTCGGCATAGAAGCCGAAAGCAAAAAAGGCAAAATTGAACTACTAAAGCAGTAGACATTAAGACTGGACTCAGAAGACTCTCATCAGTTTTATTAAAGCCACTTTTTTTGGTTTTGCGGAAAAGTTATAGCTGAATCGACTTGACTATTTGGATTGGTGTTCAGATTGCTTGAAGGTAAAAATGTGAATCTGCGAATCATGGAGAAAGAGGACTTACCACTAATTACAGAATGGTGTAACAACATTGAATTCGGCGGTGAATATCTTCGTCCGTTGCAGATGTCTAGGGCTGAGATTGAGAAGTCAGGCGAGAGTACCCTTTTCGAAACGAAGGTTTTTATCATCGAGAAGAAAGACGGAAGCAAAATTGGTCACATTTGGCATTTTAACATGCTTGCACCCTATGCGAAAATGCAGGAAATAGGATATGCTCTTGTTCCAAGTGAGAGAGGAAGAGGCTACTGCACCGAAGCTACGCAGTTAATGGTAGATTATCTGTTTCTTTCGAAGGACATTGCTCGAATACAAGCATCAACTCACACCAAAAATGTGGCTTCTCAGAAGGTTCTGGAAAAAGTTGGGTTTAAAAAAGAAGGCACTTTGAGAAAAACTGCTCTAATCAGAGGAGAATGGACAGACATGTTCATGTTCAGCATTCTCCGAGAAGAATGGAAAGAACCAAAGATACTGACAAAAACCGCTTGAAGATAATATTTGGTTTTGCGGAAAAGTTATAGCTGACGTTAGACGATTTCTGTAACTTCAGTTATTTGGCTGATTTGGAAATCTGGTTTGAAGTTCACGTTTTTTGCATCCTGAAATGTACTAGACCCTTGTCGAACCAGTATTGTCACCAATCCGATTTCTCTTGCACCTTCAAGGTCGCTTATTTCGTCAGCGACAAAAACACATTCCTGAGCTTCGAGTCTGAGACACTTAAGAGCTTCATGGTACATGCGTTTATCTGGTTTTCTCACTCCTACTTGATATGACAGAATGATACAACTGAAGAAATCATCCAGACCTAAAGAGTGTATCAGTTTGTCTGTCCCTACTGCACAATTTGAAACCAGAGCCAATTTGTATTTCTCTTTTAGGACACCAAGCGTTTCAAGAACCCCACCGTATAGTTTATATATTGTAGCCGAATGGTTGTTTCTGACTTCCTGCACGTCATCCATCAATTCTGGTCGCTCGGGGATTCTTAGCTTCATGAGCATCAGACTCCAAAATTCCTGGAGAGTTTTCAGTTCTCCTTTCGTGCTGTTCCCATAGATACTCGTTAATACAGAAGATAGGTCTTTCAAGCGTCTTTCATACCCATATTTCTTAAGGACTAACACAAGTGCCGCTTCATACTCTCTATTCTTCATCTCATCACGAAACGCTAATGTTCCACCGAAATCAATGAGAATTCCTTTCAAAGTCAATACTTCACAGCACTTCCGCAGAGCCGCTAAACTCTTTCGAATCTGGTCTTCTTTCTATCTTCCACAAAATAAGTGTTTTTCGAGCTATGGAAAGAACCAAAAATACTAACAAAAACCGCTTGAAGCACGGATTAGCTAACGTCTTTCTGTTCTACACTTTCGACATATTCCTTAAGAGTCTCGGTTCTCTCATTATTTATTGGAGATACCTATGTCAATCGGGAATACGGGAGATATCTCCGCACCTTAGCTTTTTGCACTATTGTCTCCAGTTGATTTCTTGTGCTACTCTTTCGACATAATGTTGATTGCTAGTTAGACAATGACTAGCTATTTCTTCCCCTTTTTCTTCTATAGGAAAACTTAAACACATAACACCCTTCTTTTTTTTAGTTTAGTTTAGTATGGAGTGATAAGGTGGTGATAGAATGAAGAAAGAAAAGAAATTAGTTTTAGTAGCCTTGACACTATTCCTATGTGGTTTTGTCTGCGAAGTTCTCGCTGTGTATCCTATTCTTAGTAATACTCTTTTTAATGCTAATCTCCCTAATGTTCTTGGCTCTGGTTATGCTATGATTATTTCTGAAATAGGAATAGTATTAGTTTTTGTGGCTCTAGTTCTTGCTATAGTGGGAGTGGCTTTAAGCGAGAAGCAAAGTTAGTATCTCTCTTTTTTTAGTCTCTTAGTTCTTTAGGCTTTAGTTCTTAGTTCCAGCCTTAGTCTCAGTATCCTATCAGAGCCTTAGTAAAGAGCCTTCTTTCTAGAGCCTTACATCTTACATGGTAAACTTGGATACTTAGCACCCTTCTTTTTTTATTCATTCAT
>Ga0208321_1000707_pt1 | contig 15717 bp, 12 predicted proteins | sample June2015DPH_4_15_FD_184692 | JGI IMG/M metagenome (GOLD analysis project Ga0208321, IMG submission 184692) | Peatland microbial communities from SPRUCE experiment site at the Marcell Experimental Forest, Minnesota, USA - June2015DPH_4_150... | ecosystem: Environmental > Terrestrial > Soil >... | reverse complement strand
ATCTTGTATTTCGTGGCCTCCGCTTCTATCTTGAACCGTTCCGTTCCAACCCCTCCGATGGCTGCCCCTATGCCCTCCGTTATCTCTCCTGTCTTCTCGCCTTCGAACTTCAGTGCTGCATCAACCATCACAACCATCGTGACTTTGCCTGCGTTTTCCTCGATCAAAGTTCGAATAGCGTCCCCAGGTTTCCCTACGTTGCCTCCTGGCCCCTTGGCCTTCAGAGCCATGACACGACGCCCTTCGATTGTTGTCTCTGCAACCATGACATCCTTGTCGACTTCACGCTTCTCGTGATCTCTCATGAGTCTCGATGCTACCAGCGCTCCCGCTCCGTCGCCAACTGGTTGCCCCAGAGCGAACGCCTTCGCAGCACCGGCGTATGCCTCCGCCTCTTGCATGATCAGGGGCAGAAGCATCTGAAGCTGCAGTATGATGTAGAAACTCGAAGTCTTTTTACCGAGAAGATAGAAGTGCCTAACCACCTTGTAGAGCAGGTTAAGCGCCCAAGACGCTTCGACCAAGTTCTCAAGATTGTTGGCCTGCGCATCTGTCGCTTCGGGAGCAATCTTCTTCACATCTGCCTTGAACTTCAGATCACGCACATCCAATAGGTGATCTAGTTTTCCGACTATCCCTGCTGGATCCATATCCACGGGACTGATGAAGAACTGCTCAAGAAGGCCAGAGAGAGCAGGCGACGGGTCGTCTTTCGGCTTTCCAACCGCTTTTATCGTTCGTAGCGCTAGAGCCTTCGCATCACTCCTAATGAACTCCAGCTTCCTCACGGCACCGTCCAGCTGGAGGATCGCTATCCGACTCTGTATCTGCTGACCAAAGAAGAATGAGGCGAAGATCATCCCGAATATGACGAGGTTCATCAAGTTCGAAAGGAGACTATTTCCCCCTCCGGTCGGAGCGAGCTGGAGCGCTACGTCAAATATCAAATCGGCATCCTCGGCTGATCGGGCACTACGATTAGGGGCCGTTATAAACATTCATCGATGGTTCCGGCAAGAAATATGATGATGGAGTTGGCAGCTGTCCAAGTTTCGCGTGGCCTTGCGGAACACACTACAGCCTGAATCGCCTGGGAGATTCACTTCCGTGTTCGAAATGGGAACGGGTCCTAGCTCCCAGCTATGGCCGCCAGCTCCGCGCCATCCTTAGTCAGGGAATAATTAAACGTTGAGGGAGGGTTTTGCGTGATAACTTCTCGTGGCTACCCCCGCTCTGCGCTAACCATCTATCTGCGAGTGCACCGCGACATAAAGGACTTCACGCACCATAACCGTTTTGGCAACAAGCACCGGATCCTTCAAGAATCATAAATAGAGAAGCCAAGGTCTGAACTGTTCTGAGTCAATTTGAAGTGAGGAGTCTTGATATTTCGGAAGGGATCCCCAGAGACGATTTCACTCGGAGACACGTCAGTCGACCTAATCGCATCTGTTTCACAATATCCTCGATGTGGTGGCGACTCTGAAATCCGCGTTCTTCAGAGACACCCAGGCGGCTCCGCAGCCAACTTCGCAGTTGCAATGGCCCGACTCGGTATCAGTGCAGGCCTCATTAGCAAAGTGGGCGCCGACGAAACGGGAGAGTTTCTGCGCAACGGTCTTAGGCGAGAAGATGTGGATGTCTCACACCTAAAGCAGGAAAATGGGGCAACGGGAACAATCTTCGTTATCGTGGACAAAAGGGGTCAACGAACGATGTTGTCCTTCAGAGGAGTCAACGTGAGACTGCTGCCAGAAGAGATACCGCGAGAATACATTGCAGGCTCTAGATTGCTGCATGTTTCGGGATATTCGCTTGTTCGCGCACCACAATGCGATGCCGCCCTCACTGCCATGAAGCACGCAAAAGAGGCAAATGTGCGAATCAGCCTAGACCCGTCGCCCCTAGTTCACCTTGCCGAGCGCAAAGTACTCGCTGAGACTCTGGAGTTCGCCGATGTACTACTTCCGAATGAGGCGGAGGCCAAATACCTATCTCGCAAGAAGAACATCAGAAGCGCGGGAAGAACTCTTTTGGAGAGAGGAGCATCAATTGTGGCCATGAAGCTCGGAGCGAAGGGCTGTCTCGTCATGAACGAGCATGAGGAGTTCCGAGTACCGCCGTTCAATGTGGAGACGATTGACACAACGGGCGCTGGGGATGCATTCAACGCGGGTTTCTCAGCAGGATATCTGAAAGGATGGAACCTCAAGAGATCGGCCGACTTCGCGAACGCAGCAGCCGCGCTCAAGACAATGAAGGGCGGTGCCAGAAACGGTCTTCCCCGAATAGGCGAATTGGAGGCTTTCATGCAATATGAACACAACTGAAGGTCCAGTCTCATTCGACAAGATCTTCCACACCCGAAAACCTCTGATTGGAATGATCCATCTTCCACCTCTCCCGGGGTCTCCACGGTACAAAGGCGATGGTATCTCCGGGGCAGTGAATGCTGCATTACGTGACGCGAAGGCTCTGCAAAAAGGAGGCATCGACGGGCTGCTAATAGAGAACTACGGGGACTTGCCGTTCAAGCCAACACCGACCGATCCTGAAACTGTGGCCTCGATGACAGCCATCGGGCAAGAAGTGTCGAAGCAAGTTGACCTTCCAGTAGGGGTGAACGTCCTTAGGAATGGAGCTATCTCCGCGCTCGCGATTGCCCATGTGATTTGTGCACGTTTCATTCGAGTAAACGTGTTTGCTGAATCTCTCATTACAGATCAAGGTATCATAAGCACGTGTGCACATGACCTGATGCGGTTCAGGAAACAACTCGGTGCTTCAGACATCGCTGTCTTCGCTGACGTGCGCTCCAAGCACGCGGTCCCGCTTGCATCTAGACCAGTCGAGGAGTCAGCTCGCGATGCGGCATATCGAGGAATGGCTGACGCACTCATCGTAACCGGGCTACACACCGGTGCTGAGCCTGACAGGGATCAGTTGCACCGAATTAGGGTCAGCGTACCCGATCGGCCCATCCTTGTCGGCAGTGGACTAACGGGTCGAAACGTAGCGAAACTGCTTAGAGAAGCTGACGGCGCAATCGTGGGAACCTACCTTAAAGAGAACGGTGTGATCGAAAAACCGGTCGATGAGGGTCGTGTGAAAGAGTTGGTCAGAGCCGTAGCACGGCTTCGACAAGAGTAGCGAAACAAGATGCCTGATTGACGTCAACTGTCCAATAAGAAAAGGGGGAGAGGGAGAAATCGGAATGCTGCGATGGTGTTCTAGAGGTCGTCGCAGACCCAGAAACCGCCGCACCACTGAAGAAACGCTATGAATTCCCATAGGTGGAGTTGAGTTACTGCACCAACTGTAGGAGCCTTTACTGGCTCTACTGGCTTTGGTTCTACATCGCCTTTGGATCAGGAGCCCTACGGCATTATGGCGATAGCCAACCATGTTGGCTTCCCCCAATACGCTGACCCTCAACCAGACCCTATATGGGGCTACACCAGGGTTGACGAACGCATTCTGGAGAAGTTCAACTGCGACTTCAGGTATCTCACAGTGGGCAGCTGGAGTATCAGTGGGGATCCGAAGGATTGGCAGTCTCTTCCGAACGGGTGGATTCAGACAGGCTGCGGCGTGTTGTGGAAGCCAGGCTACGGCGTTAGTAGGCAGGGTGTTCGACGGATGACGGTTGCACCGGATGATCAGCAACCGGCGGCGAGATTGAAGACGTTGAAGGACATGGAGGAATATCCGTACTGGGTCAAGACCGACGAGAAGAAGACACGGGAGGCTTTGGAGGAGAAGGCAAGCGTGGCGGGTAGGATCGCCAAGAAGATGCATGAGGAGACAGATTACGCGATATCAGGTGGGGGGGTTCGGATATTCCGCAGAGCAGCATTATCGTGTTCGCGGTTTCAGTCAGTGGCTTATGGATATCAAGAAGAACCCGGAATTCTATCACGCGTTCGCGACGAAGCTGTGGGAGATAGGCAGGGACCTCGCGGAGATCTACCTCAACCAGGTTGGCGACTACGTTGATAGGGTGAGCGTAACGCCAGGCGATCTGGGGACGCAGCGTGGCCCGATGGTCTCCCTCGAAGATTTCAGGGAGTTCGTTCTACCCTACGTGAAGAAGAGCTGTGCCTTCGTAAGGAAGTATACGGGCGCGCGGATTTATGCTCACGCATGCGGCTCAATCCACTTGTACGTTAAGGATCTGGCTGAGGCAGGGTTGGATATGATAGGCCAACAGATTACGCCTTACACGTTCCGGATGGAGCCTGAGAGGCTTCATAGAGACTATGGTGACGTGATGACGTTCTGGGGGGGCGTAGACACGCAAGTGGTGTTGGTGAGATATACGCCGGATCAGATCAGGGATTGGGTGAGGAGGGTCATTTATGGGTTGGCACCAGGACACGTCGTCGCATCCAACCAATGCCATACAGGGCGACGTGCCTCCTCAGAACATATCGGCTGCGAATGAGGCCGTGGAGGAGTTCAGCAGGACTGTATACGGAAACGACTAGTCAGCCGTACGAGAACTTGGCCTAACATTGCACATGAGAACTAGGCGTGCCTGACAGATTCGTTGACGCTTTCGGTGATCGAGTACCATCATCAGTACTTGCTAGACGCTACACTTGCTGCTGTTCCTCATCTATGTACTCTGATATGTCGTTGAGAACGCTGGGGTTCAATGCTTCAAGTTCTACCTGAAACAGTTCCCCGTATTTTCCGTAGAAGGATTTGGCTCTGGGGTCGGCCGCAATCCTGTAGACTCTCTCGAGAGTTTGGATTGTGTCCGCGATTTGTGATACCTCGTTTCTCAACTCGCTCAATTGACGTACTTTGTTGTAGAGGCCCTCTTTGACTGACTCGCGTTCCTTTCTTGTGTCGATTACCTCAAGTAATTCTTCGTGCCATTTCTTGGTGTTTCCAATGAGCTCGGCGACTTCGTCTTTGACTTCTTGTCTGAGACGACTGTCAACTGTCCGGATGCGGTAGTGACTGTCTGACGGCCAGCGCTAGTTTTTCTATGTCTTCCTCTGTGTGTGAATATGAGAATCCATGATGATAGATGTGTCTAGGCAGAAAGCGAATGCCTTTATCCTGTAAACGCTTTTGAAGTCTCAGGAATTCCTCCCCCGTTCCGCTGTCTGAAGAGATCGCTTCTCTGTAGTTGGTGACCTCATGGTCGCTGAAGAAGAATGTGAATTCTCCCCCGAGTCCTTCAACTCTTATGTGCGAATGTAGTTCGGTGGATATCTGCTCAACGCTCGTTCTGAGCTTGTCCGTTAGATGATTCAGATGTTTTGTCACTTTGCCATCTCTTAGTTCAGCCATGGTCGCTTTGCATGCTGCTACTGCCAGATGGTGCGCATGAAACGTGCCTCCGAATATGACGCCTCCGAATCCTCCAATGGAGCCTCGTTTCGTGTCAGGACCTGAGATTTCGAGTATCTCCTTCTTTCCCACTACTGCAGCGATTGGATAACCGTTCGCGATTGCTTTTGCGAATGTCGCGATGTCCGCTTCGATACCGTAATATTCCTGTGCACCTCCTGGTGCGCCGCGAAAACCAGTTATCACTTCGTCAAAGATCAGAAGTACGTCGTTATCTTGCGTGATCTCCCGGACTGACTGAAGATAGCCTTCCTTTGGCATGATCGCTCCGCAATTGTGCATGATTGGTTCCATTATTACGGCGGCAATGTTCTTCTTGTTCTTCTTGACGATCTTCTCCATTGCGTCACTGTCATTGAACGGGGTCACCAAAGTGTTCTTGATTACGTCGCGCTGTACAAACCCAGCTGACTCTGGAATCGTGCGGGGCGTCTTCTTAGGTCCTGCTTTGTCCAATGGTGGTCTGTAACTGGCGCAGACATAGTCGTAGGTCCCGTGCCAAGCTCCCTCCAACTTGAGTATCTTCCTCCTTCGAGTGTAGGCTCTGGCCATGTGTATTGCGGACATTACGGCGTCAGAGCCTGAACCTGCGAATCTAGCCATCTCTGCATGCGGGATCATCCTTACTAGTTCCTCAGTTGTGCTCACAGTGAGTTCAGACTCGTATCCGGATGCAAGGCCTGACTCCATTTGCCTCCTGACTGCTTCGTCTACTCGTGGGTAAGCGTGGCCGAGCACTATTGCACCATGGTTGACGAAATAGTCCACGTACTCATTTCCATCCAGATCCCAAACCTTGTTGCCCTTGGCCTTCGAGAAGAAGAGTGGATATGGCTTCAGATACCTGGCGTTGCTATGCACTCCTCCTGGAATCACCTTGCCTGCCCTTTCAAACATCTGTTCCGACTTGCTCAATGACATCACGCCGAATGACATCACAATATTGGCTCAATTCATATGACCTTTTCTGAATGCCAAGCCCCGTATTGCTTGCGGATTGGTGATGCCCGCTCTCTCTCGTGCTCGGGCCTTTTGGTACCGGTGCAGACGTCGGCTGAAACAGAACACATGATCGGTGACAAGGAGATTTCTCTGATTAAACCCACCGCCTATCTCATCAATACAGCAAGAGATTCCGTGGTGGAAGAGAAAGCACTCATTGGGGCTCTGAGAAGGAAGAACATTGCCGGAGCCGGACTGGATGTATTTTCATGACGTTTGACGTTTTCGGATAGAAGCCGAAGCCCGCCTCGGCCTCACTGCGGCTCCTATGGAAACGGTACTGGGGACTCGGGAGAGAAGAGAAAAGCGTTATTCTTTTTCCATGAATTACGCAAAAGAGGCAAACAGGGTTCTAGTGCTACCTATCTTACCAGGAGGGTAGGTTCCTATGATTGTACCTGTTGTGTCGCGCGACACAATTCCATGCTTAACTATCCTTTGAGGGAGCTGGAGGGTCCTCGATAGTTCTACGACCTCTGCCTTACCAGGAGGGTAGGCTACTTTGGCTAGCTTGGAGTATTCTGGCCCGTACCCGTCCACTGCATAGTTTTCCGGAGAAGTTATCGTTACCCTTCCGTGGCACTCCCATGAAACGACGATTTGTCGCCGACTTCTCTGACGATCCGAGAGCACGACCCGCTACAGGAGCCAGGAGACGCAAGCGCTAGCGCTCTGTCAAAAAGGGGGTTCAGCGCCCCTTTTTTGCCCAGCATCTGTGAGGAAGATTCAAGATGTTTGGAACAGATTCGCATATACAACGCAGAACTCCGCTGGAGTTTGGAAACCCCGATCGAACCGCAATCGCTTAGAGGTTAATAAGGTCCAGCTTCAGGTTCGTCTGGCTGAGGGTACTTGAGTGGATGAGGAAAAAATCCTAGACGCAATTGATGGCATGGAAGATGAGATTGTGAGATTTGCTCGGGAACTAATTCAGATCCCGAGCGAGGTACCTCCGGGAAACTACGAACCAATCATAAACTACTATACTAACAAGCTGAAGCAGTGGGGAATAGAACAACGGGTCTTAGAGAAACCCGGACTCGCTAGACGCAAACCGAACGTGCTTGCGACTCTCCCAGGAATGGACGGCAAGCGGACTCTCATATTCTCATGTCATCTCGATACCGTACCCGGCGGAGATGGGTGGGAACCCTTCAGCGCGACAATAAGGGATGGCAAGATTTTCGGCAGAGGAGCTATGGACTCTAAGGGCGCAGTAGCGGCTTTTACGATGGCAGCTAAGGCCTTGAAGGACTGCGGGATCCAAATGAGAGGCAATTTGGAAGTTCTGACGTTTACCGATGATGAAATTGGAGGAGAGGATACCTGGCACTACATAATAGAAAATCAACTCGTGAAGGGCGACTACATTGTCAGCGAGGGTGGAGGACAAGCGATAATTACGAGAACATCAAGCAGTGTCATGGTACTCGAGATTATCGTGTACGGGAGAATGACTCACGCCCAGACTGCACACACACGATCACGGGGCATTAACGCAATATGGAAAATGAACAAAGTCCTAAACGCCCTGGACCGATACAATCAAGAGTATGAGGCAAAGACCTCTCGGATTCCAGGTTTAGAAAGATGCTACATGAACCTCGCTCTCGTCAACGGCGGCATTCCTGGTATATGGAACGTTTTCCCAGACAAGTGTTCTGTGCAGATCGAATTCCGAATCGTTCCAGAATATAGCCCCGACGACGTGGTCGCCGAGATAAAAGATGTGATAAGGCAATTGCAAGATCAGGATCCCGACCTAACTGCTGATGTGAGGGAACTGTGGAGAGTGCCTGGATACAGCGTCCCCGAGAATCTCCCCCTCATACAGAAGCTTCAGTCAGCCATAGCCAGAGTCGCTGGGAAACGCGTTCCAGTCGGAGGAATCAACGGATTCTTACCATTGGGGCACTTTCAGAAGATCGGAGTTACCGGTGTCAGTTGGAATCCGGGCCCCTGGGAAGAATGCAACCTTCATCAGAAGGATGAATTTCTCAAAATCAAAGACCTGATCGACGGAACTAAGATTGCTGCATTGACCGCGATGGATGTCCTGCAATAGTGAACATCTTCGATCGCGCGGACTCGTCTCAAGAGACCCTTAGACGAGCTATGAGGTAGGAGTGCGCCTCAAGAAACTGCTTGACAGGTATCGGAAGATTATGGATGAAATCAATGGCGAGCGAAAAGCGGGGCCGATGAGGAATAGACCTTACGGTCACTATCTAAACACAGACTTAGCAACACGTGAGGCAGTCGTGTGTCTAGATTGCGCGGGGCCGCTTCGCCATCCAATCCTTGCAGATTCCCAGACCGTCCAGCGCGTCTTTTCCGAATGCGTCTGCGCCCACCGCTGCGGCGAGTGCGGGAGTTGTGGCAGCGCCACCGATAATCGCCTTAACATCCTTCCTAACACCCGCTCTCTCTAGGCTCTCTAGAACAGCCCGTGTCCCTGCTGCGGTCGTTGTCAGAAGAGCAGAAATCGCCACAATGTAGGCGCGAATACTCGCCACTTTTTCGACAAAATCCTTGGCAGGCACGTCGGCGCCTAGATCGGTCACCGCAAAACCGCCAGAGCTGAGGAAAGTTGCAACCAGATCTTTGCCGATATCGTGAATGTCACCTTCGGCGGATCCAATTACAACCTTGCCGGAGACAATGTTGGGTTCATCCTTTACGTAGGGTTTCACGATGGCCATCGCCGCTTTCATCATCTCACCAGCGACCAACAGGTCCGTCAAGAAGTAATCACCTTCGCTATACTTCCTTCCTACCTCAGCCATTGCCGTAGACATGGCATTAATGACGTCAATCGGCGGTACGCCTTTCGTTACGGCCTCCTCGACTAGCTTCTTGACCCTTTCGATATCGGATCCAACTATGGAATTCGCTATCTCCTCCAATACTGTTCTGTCCATTTCCGACACTCTCACTGGGTCATTATTGGATATTTCCCGTATTTTTTCGCCGCTCTTACTAGAGCGATCACGTTGTCCACGGGCGTCTGCAGGGTAATTTGGTCGGTCGTGGATAGGATGAAACCTCCAGAATGTGCGCCTGCCCTTATGTTGTCCACAACTATCTTCTCCACTTTGTCAGTGGATGCCAACTCAAGCTCAAAAGGCGTAATGTTACCTCTAAGACAAACATCGCGGCCTATCTCACTCTTCACCTTCGCAAGGTCGCAATCTCCTTGAGGAGGGGGTTCAATGGGTCCAAGACAATTCACTCCAGTATCCCTTACGAGTCCTAGGAGTTTCGCGCATTTTCCCTCGAGGAAATACTGTATCTTGACCCCTGCCTCTCTGGACGCTCTGGTTAGAGGCTCGCCAATGTATCTCTTCCAGTCCTCTGGACTTATTATTGTATAACCGTCGTAGGTGCCTCTGAAAAAGATGAGATCTACTTGGTAGTCTCCGCACGCGCTTATATAGTCTATAATCCACTTACCATACATCTTCATGTATTTGTCCACCGTCGCCCTGCGCCTCCAGAAGTCCAGTAGACCGTCTTGCATACCCCTCATCGTGAGCCAGAAAGCCATTGGAGAATTACACCGGACTGCAACTATACCTTCATCTCCGACCTGGTACCTAGCTTGCTCGTACTCCATGAAATCGATCCTTGTCGGGTCCCCGAGAACATACTCAACCTTCTCCAGATCGTCCTCAGGGTCGTCAATCATGTACTTCCTGTTGTCTACGCCGACCTTACCGGCAAGGCACACGAGCTCTTCGGTCAAAGGGCCTTTTGGAGTGTCATAGGTCTTATGAATTAGAATCCCCCTCGGGTGCCTATTCACCTTGAACGATTCTCTGGTAGTGTTTTTCGCGGCGCTACACGGAGCGAAGAGGATCGCATCCATGCCGAGTCTCCTATAGGCTTCCAGGTCAGATCTCCACCTGGGGATATATCCCTTGGCTGGAATCTTTTGCTCTAGCATTGACATACGTGACAGATCGTCGAGGTCTAGTCCAAGGACTACGCTCGAGTACCATCCGATGTAGGGAGCTATTGGCACAACGTCAGGCTCTCTGTGCTCTAGAGCTGCAAATATCCTCTCTCTTGAATTCATTCTATCGTCCGCTTCTTCGGAGAATCAGTAATACCAGGTGTCGCTCGCTTTCGCTTTGATTGCCCCTATAGTAATTGCAGTCATTTACATTCACCGGATGCTTGTCGACACTGCTGCGAAGACCCCAAACTCCGCAAGGCATTATCTTGATGAGTCAGCATATGAATTGGTCTGTTTCACCAGGCCCTAATCCGCTTGTTCAGGGTGTCCTCCGGCTCGTCGGCTCAGGCGTCGTAATTTGAACCCTCACGGGAGATGACTGATTGTGTGTGATTTTGTGAAAGACGTTGTGTAGTGTGTGTTGGCTTGTTTAGTGCGTCGAGACCCTGGTCCATGAGACCGAGTATGTGACTGGGCTGAATCCTGAGCTGCTAAAGAACTGGGCTCCGCGTCCGGATGAGTGAGCGCAGCCTGATGCCAGCCCGTAAGCGAGAGGGAAAGATGAGCTCGGTAGAGCTAGATGCAGGAGAGCGGAACTGCGAAACTTAACTCGATCGCTGACCATGCGAAGAACGGCTGGCCTTGGATAAACTTGGGATCACCAACCAGGATCACAACATCTTTCATGAGTGGGTCAGCTGGTGCGCACACAAAGAACTACTCTAAACGACGACGAACGGCCTCTCCTACTCCTGACTCCGATCGTTAATGGATTCCTCCCCTAACGACCAAGCAGGCGGACGTATACACATCGACCAGGATGCACATTCACAGACCATGACGGGCGCAACGAGGAGCAGGCATTTTGTGTGCGTAGGTATCATGGTGCGCACACACAAATCCTCAGGACGAACGTTCAAATTCGGGTGCCTGACACCAACGTAACATACAGACAATAATACCAGTCACCGGTAGTTCCCGTGCAGGCTATCCGCCCAAATCAGGTTGAAATACCCTAGGGTGCTGAACAGGGAGCGCCCGATCTTATTCTCCTGCAAGAAGGACGCAGATGTCTAGCCTACACGAAGCCCTCTGTCAGCTGCTCAGCGCGGATGTGGTGTGCTTGGTCGATGCTGAGGCCTTTTTCTATCAGGCTGAGCACGTCGCCCTTCTCTTCCGGGAACTTGTATCCGTCGTGGTCCTGTCTGAACAGCCAAACATGCTCAGAGTCTGTCCAGAGGGACGGGTTGATGTAGTGGTCGAAGCAAACCTTGCTTGTTACCTTCAGGTCCTGAACTAGAGCCCAGAGCTCCCTCAGCTCCTCATGCGGCGAAAGCAGTTGGAAGCTCCCGTTCTTCCATTCGTCGAAGAGCGGTGAACCCTCGCGTGGCACATAGCGCCTGATCCTCACGTAGTCAGGGTTGATCTCGTTCAGGACCTGGGCTGTGCCCTTCGCGTTCTGTTCAGAGAGGCTTCTTCCGCCCAGGCCGATGATGCAGAACTCTGAGAGTTCGAAGTCTGCTTGCTTCACTTTGTTACCGGCTAGGATATGCTCCTGGGCTGTGACGCCTTTGCAGACGCGTTTGAGCACTTCGTCGTCGCCAGACTCCAAGCCCACATACAGCCTCGACAGGCCGGCTTCACGAAGCTGTTTCAGCTCCTCGGAAGTCTTCTGTGTCAGCGTCTTTGACCGCGCGTAGGATGTTACCTGCTCGACGCTGGGGAAGGTCTGTTTCAGATACCTGAGTACCTGCAGCAGTCCTGGGGTCCGCATGATCGGGGTGTCGGCGTCCTGCAGGAATACGGTTGCTCCACCTGAGCCAAGCCAGTTGAAGACTGAGACGATGCTCTGGTAGTTCCGCATCTCATCTTCGGCTAGTTCTCGGAGCTCCTTCCCGTACAATGTGTATGGATCCAACAACCGAGCAACCCACTCCATTCCGTCAAGCCTCCTCGCCAGGCTCTGGAGGGATTCGCTAATCGCCTTGGCCGCGTCTACGTCCCTTAGGATCTCCGCAGGGGTCCTGAGCTGGAACTTCTCGCGGTTGTACGGGATTCCATAACAGAACCCGCACATTCGCCACGGGCAGTTGCGTGTTGCCCGTATAAGAAGCGAGTGTCTTCCCCCCTCCGCCGTCGGCCTAATCGGGCCCATCTCGAACGAGCACTGCTTCATTCCTTCAAGTTCAGGGAAGCTCAAGGCACAGGATTCTCCCAGGGTTGATCAATGCGGTTCCCGAAGAACCCGCCAGAATCTAATTTAAGGCTTCCCGGCTTTCGGGCTGCCTGACGAAGCCTCGATAATCAACCAACTGGGCTTTTCCTGGGTGCTAAGGATTCCGAGTGATGCATGAGAGCTTTCGATGAGTCTGTAGAACGAGACTGCCATCATTGTCTTACTTAGGATTCATGGAAAGCGTGTTCCCGGAAACATGAGTGATTTACCTGGCTCGAACTTGATCATCGTTCGATTGATTTGTGTGGGTGTCTTGGTGCGCGCCACCACCCCCAAAATAGCCGAACGACGACGATTCAAATTCCTATGTCCGCAAGGGGCACACGTAGAGACGCAAACGACGATGGACGGACTCTCCTAACGAGCTCGTGAATCCAAACACCTGATATTTGCATCTGTCCTTCTAATGCGACGAAGCAGCTAAGGCCTGGCTTTGACTACACGGATCTATTATGGACTGTCCACCGTGGAACGGTCAAATCATACACACAGAAAGACCAGAGGTTCTTCCTGTTCAAGGGCTTCCTGGACAGTTAGCTGGAGGTCCACTTCTGTTTTGCTCGCTTAGTTGTCAAGAAAGAATTCTTTCTCCCAACTCGTCGCGTTCACGCGCACGTGCGTCGTCACTTCGGCTGATTTGTGTGCGCGTGCACCAAGGTATACACCATACACACACAAATCCATAGTAAATCTAATTAGCTCCGGGAAAAACTCCACAACGACAACGAGGCAGTCCACGGATGCGATACGGCGCTGGCAAATACCAATATGAGCTGGTTGACGACTGGGCAAAGCTGCCGAAAGGCTGGAGCTTCCTGGACGTTGGCGGCATTGCCATTGACAAGGAAGATAGAGTCTATGTCCTGAATCGTAGTGATAATCCTGTAATCGTACTTGACCGTGATGGTAGCTTAGTTCATTCTTGGGGTAAAGGATTCTTCAAGCGCGCTCACGGCAGCTGCCTTGGTCCGGATAACTCCATCTACTGCACTGGTGATCGAAATCATATCGTGGCCAAATTCACGCATGATGGGCAACTTCTGATGACGCTGGGTAATGCAGGTCAGGCTACGGACACAGGCTATGTACGAACCTTTGACTATTGGGAGAGCCTGACGAGAATAGTTCGTGGCGCACCACCGTTTAACCGCCCGACGGGGGTTTCAGTCTCGCCGAAAGGTGAAATCTATGTGGCTGATGGTTACGGCAATGCCAGAATCCACAAGTTCTCCGCTGATGGCAAGTTGCTGCTATCGTGGGGAGAACCAGGCGGCGAGCCGGGTCAATTTCGACTTCCCCACTCAGTGCGGGTAGACAAACGAGGGCGGGTATGGGTGGTTGACCGGGAAAACCACCGCATCCAAATCTTTGAACCCAATGGTAAGTTCCTCAAGCAGTGGACTAACCTTGTCCGTCCGACCGACCTTTTCATAGATAATGATGACATTGTGTACGTTTCCGAGCTATCCATGCGAGTCAGCATATTTACCAACGATGGCAAATTGCTAGCGCGCTGGGGAAATCCCGGCGTCAAGAAAGAAGAGGCCCTTTTCCTCGCTCCACACGCGATCGCTATTGACTCCCATGGCGACATCTATGTCGGGGACGTCTCCATGACGGCTATGCAGGTCGACCGAGGAGCCCGAACCATCCAGAAATTCGCAAGAACAAAATAGGCTAGCCAAATCTAAGAAACGCGAGACTTAAGGTTCAGGTCATGCGCTCCTTCAGGCTTCTGGTCGTTAGGTTCTAGCTGTTGTCTTGACGTTGTCTTCAGCACAGAATGCCTTTGGCCTGACGGAGTTGGCTCATGATGATGGAACGGCCGAGACTGGTACCAGTTCATTCACAGGCAGTCTTCTTGGCTTGGAGCTCTCTCTCCCTACTGGCTGGTCGGCGGCGAACCTCCTGACAGCCAAGTACTACATCTTCGACAATAACCTGGCGACCTTCACGGTTCACATTTTTACGGTAGCGCAGGAGTCACTCAGCTTTGTTGTGACACCGCCGTGGATCTGGGAGAAGTACAACTGCCGAACCTAGCTGTCCGCGGCCATTCATTCTAAATACTCTCCGACCTCCACTCGCGATGAGGATCAGAACGTGCATAGTGTAACGAATGCAGAGATCTCCCAACTAGTCGCTTCGGTTGACTATTCTGAAGCGCTCACCCTCATTGCTGGAGAATCTCAGGTGCGAGCTGTCTGTAAGGATGCAAAGCGATTCGGTTTTCGAGCTGTGGTCGCTTTTCCGCAGTATCTAGGCATTCTGGTGGATGAGCTCAAAGGCTCTCGTGTCCGACCCCAGATCCCGGTAGGCTTTCCATGTGGCGGCACCACGACGCATGTGAAATGCGTTGAGGCGGAAGAAGGTCTCAAACGCGGCGCCACGGACTTGGATATGATGATGAACCTTTCCGCTTTCAAAGCAGGTCACTTCAACCGAGTGGCTGAAGACATAGCTGCTGTGATGGAGGTGGCCGAACCGTTCGGCGTCCCTGTCAAGGTCATCATCGAGATCGGTGCATTGACTGACCCAGAGATCACAACAGCAGCTAGACTGGTAGCGGACACCGGCGCGGATTTCATCAAGACCTGTACGGGATTCGGCCCCGGTCGGGCGACCGTGCGCGCCGTCCGGCTAATTAAAGAAACAGTTGGCAACCGAATTGCCATCAAGGCCTCGGGGGGTATCGCTTCAATAGAAGACGGCGTAGCACTAATGCGGGCGGGGGCGACGGTTGTTGCCCTTCGTAAGCAGTTGGTCGAACAACTCGACGTCCTAGGTTGGGGGACATAGACTATCGGCGAACATGGAAATGAGCTCCTTTTCTGACCAGATTGCCTTTTCGCTAGGAGACTCTCCCCATATTGGATCAAATTATGTGAGTATGCTGGCGCCCAATTATCCCCTCCTGTGAAGCGGGGTTCGTATTCCGGCGTCGTCCGTCGTTCGTTATTGGTACTTGTGTGTGGGTCAGCTGGTGCTGGCGCCTGAATTTGAACCGTCGTCGGTCGATCGGGATTGATTTTTGTGTGCACCTCCAGACTCGCACACAATCGGGCTTGTTGCGATCACTATATTACGAGGACGTCAACTGCGCAGGACGAAACGCTGACTACTGACAGGGCAGCGACGGAAGGCAACACGTGCTTGA
>Ga0208321_1000702_pt1 | contig 15873 bp, 19 predicted proteins | sample June2015DPH_4_15_FD_184692 | JGI IMG/M metagenome (GOLD analysis project Ga0208321, IMG submission 184692) | Peatland microbial communities from SPRUCE experiment site at the Marcell Experimental Forest, Minnesota, USA - June2015DPH_4_150... | ecosystem: Environmental > Terrestrial > Soil >... | reverse complement strand
AACCGTCACGACCTCTTACCACAAAACTGCTATATTTCTCTCCACGAATCCGTGCTATACAACGATCTCTGAGAAGCATTTCGGTACTCAAGAAGTTCCCCTGCATGGGTGCCAAAGTTCCGCTGATGTTGGTGATTGGCGCACGAATATCAACCGTACCATTAATCCCCAGGGCAGAAGATGCATCCACGATACTATCCGGCGAGGCAAGAAAGACATCTGCAATGATTCGGATGTTTCCGCCCTTGCCTTCATAGGCATTGGCAATAATCTGACTGTCATTCAAGATGACATATTCTGGGTCGATGGTGATGTTGCCTCCTACAGTATCAGGCCCCCCTCCGACGCTTGCAGTGATCTTACTATCAACTAGGCTGACTTTATATCCTGCATCCACCTGGATGTTACCCCCATCAGTGTATTTTGCTTCCGTCGTTATAGAGCTGTCTTTCAAGAGTAAGGTATTCGTGACTTTGATACCAATATTCCCTGCATATCCGGGCCCTGAACTCTCAGCCGAGACCGTGCCCCCGTTAAAAAGATTCATACGATCTACGGTCAAATCAATATTGCCTCCATTCCCGGAAGTATAAGTCTGGCTGGTAATCAGACCACCATCTTGTACCTGCACATTCCGAGCTGTGATTAATAAATTCCCGCCGTCTCCTTTTGCACCAACATCACCCAGGAATGAACCATTTGAACTGGTACGGATGGCTGAACTGGCGCGCTTAGGATCTGCACCGATAGAAGTCTGGTATCCCATGATCAGGGCATTGACACCTGAGATGAGGACATTGTCTGCGGTTATTTGGATTGTACCAGCGTTGCTATCAGCGAACGTTTCAGTGGTGATCCTCCCTCCATCCAACAGTTGCAAACTACCAGCTTTTACTCGCACATTTCCCCCATTTCCACTACCAGACGTTTGAGAAGCAATGCCCGAAGGATATATGCCATAGTAGGGGTCAGAGGTAGCTCCAGATACCAACACACTACCAGAATTAATAACTATGTCGCCCCCATTCCCTGAGCTTTCTGCGCCTGCTTTGATAACGCCTCCGTTCAGCAGTTGCAGATTACCAGCATTTACCTGTATGTTCCCAGCGTTGCCCGCCCCTGTTGAACCAGAATAGAGAATGGCTCCGTCCGTCAAGAGCAGACTGCCCGATGTTACGCGCAAACCGCCACCGCTTCCGCTCCCATGAGCCCCTGCATATAAGCCTGTAGGGTAGCCTTCTATCGTTCCGGAAAGAATCACCTGATCTGCATTGACGTTGATGGAACCTCCTTGCCCCTCCGCCCAGCTACTGGTTGACATCTGGGCTCCGCCTCTCATGTCCAAAGTATTGGTAGTAATATTGATATCACCGGATTTCCCGCTCCCAAAGGTATAACTGTACATGCCCACACCAAATCCCGCAAAGGTGCCTATATCGAAAAGTACATTCTTTGCTTTTACGATGAGACTCCCCGCATCCCCTTGCCCCAATGTCGCTGAAGAGATCTGAGAATCCTTGACTTCCATACTATCGGTGTGGATAGCGATATCTCCCGATCGACCGACTCCAGTGGCAAGTGCCTGTATAAACACCCCGGTGGAGAGATTCACCTGATCTGCATTGATATATATGGAACCACCTTGGCCATCCGCGTTTGTAATGGTGAAGATCTGGGCTCCTCCCTTCATTTCCAAAGTATTGGCAGTAATATTTATATCACCAGCCTTGCCGCTCCCAGAAGTTTGGGCAGACATACCCACCAGCCATTGTGTGTTTGGGTTGCCTGCGTCGAGGAGTATATTCTTTGCTGTAACAATGGTAGTCCCTCCATTCCCCTGTCCCCATGTCTCCGCATCAATGAGGCCTCCGCCGTTAATCTGAAGATTTCCTGCTGTAATTTGTATATCCCCTCCGCTTCCGCTGCCGCCCTGAGCCAGGGAATATATTCCTGTGCTGTCGCCTTGCGAGCCGGAAAGAATAACCTGGTCTACAGCATTGATGTAAATCGAACCCCCTTGGCCATCCGCGTATGAATTGGCTAAGATCTGGCCCCCTCCACTTATTTGCAAAGTATTGGTAGCAATATTAATATCACCAGCTCTCCCGCTCCCGTAGGTATCGGTATGCATACCTCCGCCATTGACGACGAGGTCCTCTTTTATGCCAATATCAATGCCCACTTTAGCTCCGTCTTTATCCCCCGTGGTATCCGCAACAATATAGGAGTTCTCTATGAGTAACTTCCCTCCCCTTATGACTACTGTTCCATTTCCACTTGAACTGCTTACGTCAAGGTATGTCGAATTTTGGAGATTAATTCCTCCAAGGCGGTCGAATGAGGACATCTGGACATCTGGAGCATCCCGGGACTCAACAGGGATGACCTCGCCTGGGGAAGCAACACTTGCAATATTAATCCGGCCACTCGGTGCAGCGATCTGACCTCCAGTAATATTGATATCCCCGCCGATTATCGAAAGGGTCTTGCCTTCCGGAACACTAAGATTGCTTCCTTGTATGGAAATCGCCGCCGGGCTGCTGCTTAAAAACCCAAAAGCGGCCACTGGAGCTGTCGAGAGGGTGGATTCCTTCCCTAAATCGGCATAGAACCTCGCCCCATCTGCCATGCGCAGATAATCGGCAGTACTCACGTGAAACGAACCGCTAACACTCAACGCCGCGTTGGGCCCGAACAGGACCCCGGACGGATTGAGGAGGTAAAGATTTGCTCCCGTAATTTTCGAGCGGAGAGTGCCATCAATGATGGATTGCTGGCCTCCCGTAATCCGTCCTATGATGTTCGCAATCCAGGATGCCCCATTGAAACTTGCCGCATCTCCTGGCCCTACACTGAACAGACCAAAGCTATGAAACTGATTGGTCCCTTTGATTGTCCCCCCATTGATATTATAAATATTGCCCGCCTGATTTATTGTGGTCCCCATGGTTCCATCTGATGTGATGGTCGAGGCGGCATGACTGAAAGTGATTATGGCAGGATGAAGTAATAACCCACTAATGAGGAAAGGGCTCAGGAATAGTGTTATAAAATGTTTAAAACGGCGGTTCGTAATCATTTTTTCCTCCCATCTTATCATTCAACATGGTTAGGAGTTCTTGATTTGTTGATATCCTTCTGTTCAACGTAACCGTTTAATAATATTGACTAATTACCACCTCCCTACTTCTACCAGATTACCCTAAAAATAAAAATACCGACCTAACCCTCGGTTCAACCTTCGGCAGCTCGGCCATCTTTTTAAAAGACCCGCCGCTTTCCGCCCCTCTCCTCACGAAGGGTTTAGCTTTATCGGGTGAGCCAGTTTAATTGATTTACTTTTTATCAGAAAATGTTGAATTGTCAATCGAAAAAAAGGGCTTGTGAAAATTATCTTTTTGAGGATTATCACTGGAAATCTGGTATTCCGATATGGAATCTCGACTTGATGACTACAGGAAGAAAGAGTTAAAAAAGGGGGTTGTTTGCTTCACATACGAAGGGTGAAGGCCAAAGTCCCAAAGGTTGTTGCTTTCCGATTGGAAGAGAGGATAACGGCCCGGCTTCAGTTAACGCAAAAGCTATGCGTTTATCTCTCGATGACTGTTTCTGGCTGCCGGTGACCTCATTAGAGCAAGCTCTGAAGCTGCATCGCCAGCATCATATCGCCTTTCACCTTAAGCTTACCCCCCATGAAGGCCGTGATGCCGTCCAGCTTACCCTCAACCATGTCCGCAAAGTCGTTGGAAGCCATGGTAATCGTGATGTTTGACGAAGCGGAAGTGCCCTCGCTGACCGCGGCTTTTCCATCGGCAATAGCTATAGAGTAGATTCCAGGATCAGCCCCGCTGATATCGAACTGAAACACAGCCTTCATTCCCGCCAGTTTCGCGGGGTTGGCATCCATCCTCTTCTGCATCTCGTTAAAGATCTCCTTAGTCGTCATCTCTGTCCTCCTCGTTTCTTGTTGAACGGAATGGCTGATTGAAATCTACACAATCTCATGGAAGGTGTCAACCATTGATTATATCCACCCTTCTCTCCTGTTTTAATCTCTGCGGTCACAGCCATCCCAGGCATCAGGGAAATATCCTTATCTTCGAGAAGTTGGAAAACCAACCATTACTGACATAAATCTAAAAAAGGCAGGGCCATTTCTGACCCTGCCTTCATTTTTGACAATTGAATATTGATTTACTTTTTAAAGAACTTATTCCTCCCATATCCTGCAAGCCCAAGTAGCCCAGACCCAAGAAGAAGCATAGTAGCAGGTTCGGGAACCGGCGTGTATTCGACATTGTCCACCGAAAAGCTTGTGGTGCCGGCAAGATCGTAGCCCCTGACGAACAACCTCGGATCTGAAGCCCAGTTTGGAGTCCACTCACCAACCCACTCACCAGGCTGACCTGGTGTCTTCCAACCTGTACTCTGCCACCCGCTATCAGGATCCAGTGTGCTGTTATAGTAGAAAGTTACCTGCGTCCCATCGTAATACAATCCAAGCTGGCCCTGAGTGACCCCCGTGTTAACATAATGGACTTGGATTTGACCGTTTTCGATATAATTTACCTCGAAGACTCCTACAGGGGTATTCCCAACCCCGTTTTGATCCCGTATGATCCTGACAAAATTGTTCTCTGGTCCCAGACCGAGGGCTGCGAATGCACCGTTGTGGCTGCCGGGAGGCTCGAGATTGGTGGAGCTAAAATCATAGAACTCCATCCTGAAGAAACCGGCTCCAAATGTACTCTTCGACACGATCGACCCGACGGCATTCGTCGCATTAAAATGCAGCTTACCACCGTATTGAGAGAAGAGACCTGAAGTAACAGATGTGTCCCATTTGGTGCTATCAATCTCATTGCTATTAAAATCATCATAGATATATGCCTCTGCTGCAGTGCAGAACAATAGGGATACAGCAACAAACACCGACAGCAGGTAGATCAAAATATTTGCATGTGAGCGCATATAGCCAGATTCCATAAACCTACCCTCCTTGTCATTAACTTTATCTCTGGCCCTGCCTTTGTCCTCCTCAAATCAAAGATAGATTTCCTTCTGAGTTATAAAGGACGGATTGACTCCCCATTTATTTCTACTTCAACGAAAAAGATATCATTGAGGTTCAAGTTGTTGCCAAAATATTTTTTCCCCCAATTTAAAACCGATTCCTTGGTTATTCTCTTAGGGTTCCTTCTCCTTTCTGGTAGCACCCCGATTAACTGATAACCTTTTATTGGATCATGCCAGTAGAGTTCGTAACCTATCACGTTCTATTTCCCTCATATGTTCCTCTTCCAAAGAAGAGGATAACTTTCTCAAAGACACTTGCTACCCTGTAAGCACTCTCCTTTCCGATTCTCTTTTTGAGCCAGTAATAAAGGCATAGATTTTTGTTAATCAGGAAATTCCTCACCCATCTCTCCCTTGAGTATTAAAAATTTATTTACTATCTTAGTTTTATGTTTGATCCTGTGAGAAAAATTATACCTCCTCTTATTATTTAAGAGGCAAGACCTATACCAAATGGTGTCAAACCTTCTATTCATGTCAATTGTTGCAAATGGATGATAATTCATGACAATTCAAATAAATTTTTTCAAGTTTCCATTAGTATTAATGAAAGCCCAAAATAGAAAATGTTTTCACAAAAGCCCCGAATCACTTCCACTAAAAGAGAAAAACTTTTCCCACTCGTTTTTGCCGATTTCGACGTAAACTATTGTGTATTAAAAGAAACAGTTAGAAACTCAACTTGATGGAGGGCCAGGTTTCAAAAGATCACACACGACAATTTAGTAGGAATAGAAATCACCTGAGCGTCAATGACTCATCCACATACTTAATGAAGGGTGAGATGATTACATTGATCTTCTTCCCTGAGGCAGGGTCAGAAATGGCTCTGCTTTTTTTTCTTGCAAAGAATAGTCTGCACGGGATGATGCAACCTGTGCCCCAGTCATTACTTCCTGAAGTCCTCGGAAGTGTATGAACCTTTTCCATGCAATGTTTCAGATGGAAAGCCTCAATCATGAATGGTCAGAATAATAACTTTGAGGGATTATACACACGCAACATAGCATCTCATTTTTAGAAAATTATTCGAAACAGGGAAGTACCAAAATTGTGATAACCAAAAGATTTTAATAAGGAGTTATAGTGGGGGAAGCCCATGACTTTCCTGATTTCTCATTGACAAAAAGCACCTGAATAGGTAGGATTCTTCCAAATAACAAATTGCAGTATAATTATTGTTTGGCCGACAGAACATGTTGAAAGGATGATCATATGAGCGAACAAGACGAGACGGAAGTTCGGTTTGAAGGAATCGTCCGCGCTTCCTGCTACCTCCCTGCCCTTCAAGGGAAGCAGTTCCTCGGGGCGATCATTAAGTGTGCCGACGGAAGGGAGTGGGTGATCGACTACGACGAGCAGTCTCCGTTTCATGCGTTCGCCGATCGTCACGTTGTGGTTTCCGGTAGACCTTACACACCCGAAGGCCAGCGCATCGGTGGTGACCAGATAGTTGGGCACTTCCGCGTCTCGACCATGCGACTTGTCGAGGTGACGCCTGAGGCGGAGTTCGTTGAAGTTGGTCCGGCACATCATCTTTCTGGTCGATTCGAGCGTGGCACGAGTGACACCGGAGAAGCCACGCTATCCTTCGTTTCTGCGAATGGCGACACCTTTCTGGTGGCCAACGATCCCGCCGGGGCGGCCATTGGTCGCAGTGTCGATGTTCTGGCTTATGCCGTCGAGCCGTCGCCATCGAGTCCGAGCCCTCCCGCGCAATATCTCTGGATCATTTGCCCATGCTCGCCCGCGGATCTTTGGGAGTGGCGCGAACGGCGCTCGTGACGGACATGTCAAAGGTTGTTGTCAGGAGGGACGTGGGTTCGAATCGTCGGGAGTCGCGACTGCGCTGCTGGGCGGCAAGCCCAGATGCTTGGTAAGTAGATCATCAGAGAGGGAGCAATTGGTGACAAATTGGTCGAGACTAAGGATTGCAGGATGCCTGTTGGCAACGGTAGGTACGTTTTGGGTCGGAGGCAGTGCGATGGGACAGGTCAGTCAGCAGAGAAATCAGCAATATGAGGGATTTATCCTCATTCAGCCAGGACTTGAGAGCAGGGTCTTCAAAAGCGATTTGGACCAGAAGGAGTTCTACTGGGTCGACTATGGGCCGGACATAAATACAAGAGCGATTAATGAAAAGATGATCAAATTAGATAAGGTGACCCTTGCAGTATGGGTTCAAGTCGAAGGAGAAATGGAATCGGGAGGCTCCTTTGGGCATCTAAACCAATACGAGAAGCGCCTATTGATCAGGAAAGTAATTAAGTTCTCCTCCGGCCCCGTTGAACAATATAGAGCAAAGCATAGGTGATGGAGCCGTAAGAAGTTTAAATGGCTTGGTTGTGAGTGAAAGGGTGGTGAAATTATGAATTTAAATTTCTTTTTGTTTGCGGGATACGGGCTTATCTTGTTTGGAACCTGCGGTATGGGTATCTCAGACGCCGAAGGAAAAGAAACTCAACCTGCCCCTGCCCCGGTTGTTAGCAATAAGCAGGTGCTGGTCGACACCTTTCGCAATCTCGTGCGCTATGCGCTGCTGAAGACCAACCGGGACGTGGAGAAACTCGGTGTGACGCCGGGCAACTTCTCCGTGGATGCCATGGACGAAAGCCTTGCCGCTCGCGCCAACGCCGGGATCTTCGGGGAGCGGAGCGCCCTGTCGATGACGAGGCTCCTGGAGAAAGCCCACGGGCCATCCTTGACCTTTCACTTCTACTGGAAGGCTCCAGCCTCTCGGGAACCACTCGAGGCAGCGTTCGGTCTCTCGTATGAGCCGGACGGAGACCTGAAGGTGAGGCTCCTCTGGCTTGGTCTGCCCGAGCGGGTCCCGATTTCGCCGCGTGTCGGGGTTGTCGACGGCCGCAAACCGCTCGAAGAGGCGGTCGCAGAGCTGTTGCGCTTTATCGATAGGGGCCGACTCGCGCCGTACCCTCCCCCTAAGTAGCGAGCGATGCGGGTTCCGCCTGCCGCATTACTCATAAACCTGTTTGGTCCACCGCAAGGCCCTTGCTGGCCCGTTTCCAGAAAAGGGGCTGAAAAGATACAAGAGATGGCCGCCCTCACATCTGGAACTGGAGGAACATCCGAAGAACGATGAACAGACTAAACCGGATAAGACGAAAATCGGGTATGCTTGGCTCTTATGACATCGAAAGATGGACTTGTATCTAATGTGGAGGAGTGTTTTGATCTTCGGCCAGATGTGAAATAACCGCTCCTCGGTGCAACTACAATACCAATTTTAAGAGCAAAGTTACACCTCGGTGCAATTAGGAACGAGTTAGCGGTCATGCTATAAGATACCCAAATAATCTAAAAAACAAAATGGATAAGGTAACACTATTTTATTTAGAAAGACCTGATATTAAAATATCAATGGAGATTTATTTTAATGATAAAGACCAGTTATTCTTTGACGGATATGATATTGGTAAATCTGTTGAAGAAGTTTGGGGGGACTCTGATTATGAATATACTTATACTATAGATCCAGAGGAAGTCAATAAGTTCTATCAAATTTTTAATTTAAAAACTGGAGATAAATCTGGTCTATTACAATCATTGAAAGAGCGTTTCAGTGTTAATGAAGCTTATTCATTATTTGGCGACTTTATGAAAGCAAATAATATAAAATATGAAAGCTTTACTTGGACTTGATTAAATTATTGAAAGCACGAACCGCTAACAAGGGCTTAGCAAGAGCGGGGCTTCATTGCAAAGTGAACCTTCGTGCAAATAAATTTATTTCACGCAATATATAAATTGTGGTTTCTAATCCCCGCCCTCGGGAAGCCGGGCAACCGTTATACGACATTTCAAACCGTAATTGTTAGCTTTCCTTTCTTTTACTTATCAACATTAGTAGGTGCAATCGTTAGCCGGGAATTAATCTTGGACTGTCAGGCAGATCACCTGAGCGTCAATGACTCATCCACATACTTAATAAAGGGGGAAATAAAAAACTCAATCACCCTTCTCTCTCCTGTTTTAATCTCTGCCGTCACCGCCATCCCGGGTGAAATGGGGATATCTTTGTCTTTGACCCGAATAGTAAAACGTTTCGGTTTCAATTTAACTTTGTAAACCAGACCAATCTTTTGATCCTTGTTCGCTTATACTCGATTCCCTTTCAAGTATCTTGAAGAATTTAGGCAGTATGAAAGGGAGGCAAGGGAAAATGAGAAAGGGTTATGGAAGTAAATCTTATCGGAGATATTTATGGCAAAACCTATTGACCCCAAACAAATCGTTTCCTTTGAAGAACTCCTCATGTCCCAGGTTATTCAACAGGAGGCTCTTACAAGGTTGCTTATAGAAAAAGGGATATTCACCAAGGATGAGTTTCTTGAGATGGTGAGTGTGGTGAATAGGGAGATGAAGAAAAAGGAAATTTAGCAGGAAATTTAAGGACTGGGAAAAAAGATGCGAGACCCCCATGTAAAATCTATTCGCTATCGACTTGATACTGGCAAAAGCGTATCCTACGAGAACCCTCAACCAGTTGAGATACAAACCCAACAGTTTAGCATAAGGTTAGACAATGGAATCCTAACCTCTGGGTTCAAAGAGCATTATCCTTCAATCGAAAAAGCACGGTCTGCTGTCGAAGGATTTCTGCGGGCGTGGGAGATTGATGTTGCTTTAATTAGGGGTAGAGGTGAATTTAATTTTATTTATGAGGATGCACAAGTGATCGATAGAAACCCTCCTCCTTCTAAATCAATACAAATAGAAGTAGGAGAATTCATAATAGCACATGGTGTTGTTAGTGCGGAACTCCATGTTACCCGAAACAAATATCCTGAACCTCCAAAACTTTTCACTTTGACACCTGATGTCGAAACTCTGTGGCATCGATACGAAGGCTATCTTCAAGGGAAAGAGCCACTTTTGTCGATGGCTTATTTTTGTCTCACTTTTATCGAAACCATTTCTGGTGGTAGAAAACCCGCAGCCATCCGTTACAATGTTGAGTTTGATGTATTGAATGAATTGGGGAAACTTACTTCCAGCAGAGGCGATGCAAAAACTGCTAGGAAAATAAAAAGGGGGAGTGGCCTTTCTCCTCTGTCACCACAAGAAATTACCTGGATTGAGACTGCCGTTAAAGCTTTGATCCGAAGAGTTGGGGAGTGCAGCCCAGGTGTTTTGCTGCCGAAGCTTAAAATGTCCGATTTACCAACAATGGTGTAACCTACTCCATTAGTGAAGGTAGTAAATCGGGAGATGAAGAAAAAGGCGAAATGAGAATGTGGACAACGAAACTGAGGCCATCTATAGCAAAAAGAAGAAAGCATTTAAAAGAATTTTGTCAGATTTTGGATGCCCTACCTATAAATTTCAGATTTAGATTTAGAGATATTGTGAAATTTCATCAATCACCTTTCCCAAAAAATTCTTCAAAATCATCTCTTGCTCTTCTAGGGATACCTTATTAAAGCGCTCGAATTTACTCTCATTTAAACAAAAAGAAACTTCCCAATCGTCTGTCTCGATGTAAAAATAATCTTCCTCTTTCTTTTTCCCTCTGTATTTTAGATAAATATTTTTAGACCAATCTTTTTCAAAGGCGATGTAAATAGTGGGAGGTTCTTCTCCATAATAAATCCCCAAAAATGGGTAAATAGCCTCCTTTTTTTCTTTCTTTTTTAAACTGAAATACTGTCCAGACCAATTTTCTCCGTTCGCACGAGGAAACTTACAGAAATTGACCTCAAATCCCTCACGGTTAAATTCTTCGATAGTTTTTTTAACCAGCCTGTTAAAATAGAAAAGAGAAATTAATGTATCGAACCGTATTTCTTTGAGTTCCATAATTGAGCATACCTCCTTGACGTATTCGATATACCCCTTTATTATGTCTTCCCACTCTTCAGGGAAGCTTTTAGCACGCAACTTATTTTCCAGATGCGTCGTGAACTCCTCCCACGTCCTTGGGTCGGTGAAATTATTATCTTTAGCTTTTGCCCTTGTAGCTTCATCAATCCTATGGTTTGTCACCAATCCCAATTTTCTAATCTCTCTTTCCCTCAAGAATTTTAATTTTCCATATTGTTCAATGTGATAGTTCCTATCATAAATCTTGCTTTCGATAAGAAATACAGCATCCCCGTTTTCAATGGAGAAGTCAGGGCGACCACTTTCCCCCAAGGAATCCTCCCTGTTAATCTCGGTAGGCTGGTCTGGATTAAAATCAAAGTTAAAAAAATCTGCGAACACCTTTAAGAATACCTCACAATTCCTTGCCATTGCCCAAGTTACATCAGAGAGATCATTCTCTTTATACAGTCGCCCACCCAGATCCCTAAAGAATCCTTCGAGCATTTTTTTTCCTCCCAGTCGCTGCCAATTATACCAGAGGGGTTAAAAGCGTCAACATCTGTGCGAATTCTTTTAAGAGGAAGACCAAAAACAGCAGGATAAAATACCGCAACAATTCCAACTTGATAAAATGTCGTAACAAATTGATTTTATTTACAAAATACCATTGTTAACTTGGGGACGGTTCTCATTTTATTTTGTGATAACAAATATATATAAACTATTTTCTTGGCCCATCTCTCCTTGTCCACCGGGTATCAACTACCGGTCTTTCGGAATTATTCCTATCCTTCCGTAAATCCTCGATTAAATGACCCCTCCTAATTCAATTCCATTACGAGGTGGAAATAAAAAAAGGACTGGGCTATATTGGTTAAGGCTAATCCGGGTGGCAATGGATAGTTATTGATGGTAGAAGGCGCATAGGGAAGTCAGGGAGAACAAGAGGCAACAATGGGTAAAATAACAGAGATTTTTCCGAAGTGTCTCTTTAGCTGGGAAAAATTAAAGGAAATGAAGGAAAATAAAATCGAATTTTGGGCAGCGGATGGCCTTAACTTATTGCGAATAATCGAAATTGACGAAAAGCAAAAAAGTTTTTATGTGGTTAGCCAATTAGGAAAAATGACATGGCCCTTGAAATATCAGAAGTTGGAAGAAGTGCATAATAAAATTCACAGTGGGGGAATAACTATGCTTTCCTATGAAATTGATAAATTGGTTCCAACATGGGGGAATTACATCGCTGGTTTATTGAAATATCTTGGTTGCGATAAAGTTTAACTTTTACTGTAGTTCTATGGAGGTTTCCATGGCAATCCGCTTTGATCCCGAATAAGTTGTCTCCCTTGACGAACTCCTCATGTCCAAGGTAGTTCAGCAGGAAGCCCTAACCCGACTACTCGTGGAGAAGGGAATAATCACCAGGGAGGAGTTCTTAGAGATGTTGAAGGTTGTCAATAAGGAAATGAACAGGAAAGAATTATGAGAAATATCCTAATTGGAATAATAATTTTTGTAACAATATACATTTTCTTGTTTTTGCGCAGGGCGAAAAAGGAGAAGGGACCAGAAAAAATATCCCGATGTATCGAAATACTCGGACTTAAACCAGGTGCCTCACAGGAAGAAGTAAACCAGGCTTATAGAGATTTGGCCAACGTCTGGCATCCTGACCGATTTGCTGGTAATCCACGCCTTCAGAAAAAAGCGGAAGAAAAAATAAAAGAAATTAATGCAGCATACGAAAACATTAAGTCTTTTTACTTCAAAACGTAAAGTCGGTATAAGGTGAAAATCGTCTCACTTGATAAGCTCCTCATGTCTCAGGCAAAAAGAATAAATGGACAAGATAAGAAGCAAGTGGGATTTTTTGATTCAATGCAGACCTCATGTGAAAGGCATAATAGGGAATGCTAAGTTGCTTGGAGGTCGCATCAACCACAACAGTAACCACGAGAAGATTTTCAACTTCATTACTACAAAGGGTTCTTTCTCTTATAATGAAACGACGGATGAATTCAAGAGCAAATTGCAGATTCGTTAGGACAGACCAAAGCAATGATCAAAAAAGAGGCATAAAGGGGAGCGATCAGTATGAATAGAAAGAATAATCCAAAGATGGAATTGGTTGATTTTAACGGGATGCTTAAAAGGGTTAAGAGAATTAAACAGAGAAAATCAGGAATGTATAGGAAGCGGAAAAGAAAGTGAGTTGAGATTAGGAAGTATGCCGACTAGAAATGCTTTGAACAAATCTTTCGGATTTGTGCGAAAGATGTTTTTCCCTCGATGGGATAGAGACCACCGATGGGGAGTCAAGAGGGTGTGGCATTTGCCTGCACAAGGCAGATGTGATCGTTCTTCAAAAAATATTTTGCTCAAAGATCAACCTTCCCAAGAGGATGAACTTTACTACCTATTGATCCATGAAATTTGTCATGCTATCTCTTCACCTTATCATGGGAGGCGTTGGCAAGAGCGAATGATGAAATCAAGTGACAAAGCAGGCAAGATAGGTCGTAGAGAATTGGCAAAAACGCTTGATGAAGAGGTTAAAACACACAGGCAGATACCTAAAAATATTGACCGAGAGGCTTATGATTTAATTTACGATGTGGTTACGGCTTCCCCTTACATACGGTTCAATAATTTGATCATTCGTGTTGCAAAAGAATATGGAATGTATCCCAGAGAATTTAGGCAAAGATTCAAGAGGTGTAGAAAGATTTTCAATCAGGCCAAGGGATTTATGAAAACAGGTTAGACGAAATCGGTAGTCCAACGGGAAGCCCTCACCAGGTTGCTTGTGGAGAAAGGGATATTCACCAAGGAAGAGTTTCTTGAGATGGTAGAGGTAGTAGATAAAGAAATGAAGAAAGGAAAAAGGAGGGGTTAGTTAATGATAGTCTATGTAGTTTTCTGTAAGGATTACGAACATAGGAAAGGTGAGTTAATGGGCATGTTGGTAGAGAGAAGGAAAGATACGAGGGGAGAGACCCAATGGGAATCTGGGGTAAAATGGGCGAGGCAGGCGTTTGGTCACTTGGTTAAAGATAAAAGAGACATCTTCGTTTTCCCAAAGGAGATGGAAATAAATGACGATAAGGGATTGCTGGTAGAGAAAGGAATATATAGTAAGGAAGAGTTTTTAGGAGTGATGAAGACGATAGATCAAGAGATGGAGAGAGAGCGAAAGGGCGTCAAATAATCGAAGGTGGGTGTAAAAATGGCTCAGAGAGCGAATTTCCCGGATGACATTTTCCCTTGCAAAGATTGCGTTCTTCTCGTTCACCGAAGATACGCGAAGAATAGAAGGGAAATTAGTGATTCAATGGATACATTATTAATTTGCGAAGGCGGTGAAGTTATCAAAAGAGAACCTATAAGAAAAATGAGTCCAGAATGCAGGTATTGCAAAGGTTATTTTTACTATGAAATGAGTTTAATTTGAGCAAAGTTCTTTAGGCGAGAGTTCGAAATGGTAGTCTATAAAGTCTTTCACAAAAATTATGAGACTTGGAGTTGTGGAACCGAGTAATGAGAGGAGGAAGATTATGGGGAAAATTATTGTTATTTATCACAGCCAGCAGTATGGGAATACTAAGATTCTTGCGGAAGCGCTTGCGGACGGGGCTCGGGAAGCTGGGGCTGAAGTTAACCTTATTAACACCAACGAGCAGAGGCTAACCCTAGAAGAATTTTTGTCCACCGATGCGGTTGCGATCGGCACCCCTGACTATTTCTCATACGTCGCGGGCACAATCAAGACCTTTTTTGATGATATGTACCTGTGGGATCAGTCAGGAAAGTCTGTCAAAGGAAAACCGGCTGTACTTTTCTTCTCCTGCGGTGGTGGCGGGAAAGTGAAGCAGCCTTTCGAATCCCTTGCTCAACGCTTCTTCCAGCAGGTGGGGGAGACGGTAGGAAGTGAACGTCCCATTAGCAACGAAGCGAAGAAAAAGTGCCTCGCGCTAGGCAAGGAACTTGTGAGAGGTCTAAGTAACAGGACTTCCAAAAAATAAACTTAATTGTTCATAAGGTATAAAATAGGTAGAGACTGGTCCGCTTCCTCGTGAAGCAAAAAGGAATAAATGGAAGAGATTATTAAAAGCAAGTGGGACTTTCTGCTTCAGCGTAGGCCAGACATACGCGGCATGATAGGAAATACTAAGTTGATTGGAGGTCGCATCAACCACAACAGTAACCACGAGAAGATTTTCAACTTCATTACTACAAAGGGTTCTTTCTCTTATAATGAAACGACGGATGAATTCAAGAGCAAATTGCAGATTCGTTAGGACAGACCAAAGCAATGATCAAAAAAGAGGCATAAAGGGGAGCGATCAGTATGAATAGAAAGAATAATCCAAAGATGGAATTGGTTGATTTTAACGGGATGCTTAAAAGGGTTAAGAGAATTAAACAGAGAAAATCAGGAATGTATAGGAAGCGGAAAAGAAAGTGAGTTGAGATTAGGAAGTATGCCGACTAGAAATGCTTTGAACAAACCTTTGGGATTTGTGCGAAAGGTGTTTTGAATTCGGGGACGGTTCTCATATTATTTTGTGATAACAAATATATACATAAACTATTTTCTTGGCCTCCCCCTCTTTGGCCTCTGAGATTCCACCGCCTTCTTCTCCATCTCTCTCCGAAACCCCTCCATTCCAATAACTCCCTCCCCCATCTTATCCCTTATCTCCTGCTCCTCCTTATCTAATATTTCAACTCTTGGCATGTTTGTTAACCCCTTGTTTCTTGACTCTCTAATATTTCAAATAATTATTCTGTATTTTTCGTAATCACTGAATTAAACGAACAGCCGTCCCCATGGGGTAAGATGACTTTAGTGGACACCAAAGTTGAGGTAAAATACTAAAAGACGGAGGTGTCAGAATGGAAAGGATTCCCAGAGCGATCTACACGAAGGAGCTTCGAGAGGAAGCAGTGAAGCTGGTAACGGAAGGCGGA
>Ga0208321_1000701_pt1 | contig 15970 bp, 10 predicted proteins | sample June2015DPH_4_15_FD_184692 | JGI IMG/M metagenome (GOLD analysis project Ga0208321, IMG submission 184692) | Peatland microbial communities from SPRUCE experiment site at the Marcell Experimental Forest, Minnesota, USA - June2015DPH_4_150... | ecosystem: Environmental > Terrestrial > Soil >... | reverse complement strand
CCCGTTACTTTTATGACCCGGTCGTTGGCGTAGATACGTTGGACTGTCATCTCTCCCTTCGTCATGGTTCCAGTTTTATCGCTGCATATGACGCTGGTGCTTCCAAGCGTCTCCACGGCGGGCAACCGCTTAACTATGGTGTTGACTTTAGCCATGCGATACATGCCAATGGCCAGAGCGCCAGTTACTATGGCAGGTAACGCTTCAGGAACCGCAGCAACTGCTAGACTGACAGCCCAAAGGACCATGTCCAAAATGGGGCGCCGTTCGAGAACTATGCCGACTACTCCTACGCTTATAGTCATAATTATGGCTATGATGCCTATCCACTTGCCCACAATTGCCATTCGCTTTTCCAAGGGTGTTCGCTCTTGGGGCGCGGCTTGGACCATTTCGGCGATTTTGCCAAATTCCGTGTTCATGCCTGAGGTAGTGACGACGGCTTTGCCTCTTCCGTAGACGATGATTGTTCCCGTGAAAACCATGTTGTGTCTGTCATTTAGTGGCGTCTGCTCAGCTAGTTCCGAGGTAAATTTATTGACGGGCGCTGACTCTCCAGTTAATGATGCCTCATCCACTTTCAGAATGAAGACTTCCAGAAGCCTTGCGTCTGCAGGAATCTTATCGCCAGTGTAAAGCAAGATGATATCGCCGGGAACAAGTTGGCTGGCTGGAATCTTCATCTTTTTTCCTTCGCGAAGAACATTGGCGGTGGGTGCAGTCATCTTTTTGAGGGCTTCAACTGCTTTTTCGCTGCGGTACTCTTGAGTGAAACCTAAAACTGCGCTCGCTATTACGATGGCTAGGATGATGACGGCGTCGGTTGCTTCGCCAACAGCCAGAGAAAGCCCTGTGGCTATGAGTAGGATGATCATGAGTACGTTCGTGAACTGTCCCAGCAAAAGTTTCAGGGGCGACTTTCTTTTCTCCTTCTTCAACTCGTTGGGCCCATAAATGCTGAGACGCATTTGGGCTTCTTTTAGGGTTAACCCATCAGCGTTAGAATCAAGTTTTCTTAGAGCTTCATCTATGCTTAGAGAATGCCAATTCTTTGATGTCTGCCCCATTTCCACCCTTTCTCTTTAAGTGCTTTATTTTAATACTCTTTTCTCACAACCTTGTTTAGATTGATTAAACTGGCTTATAAGAAAACTGCAAGCAGATAAGCCAACAATTTTGTAAGAAGGAATTTACCTAAAACTTTAAGTTGTCTTACCTATCACCAAAATAAGTATACAAGCGTGTCAACATGAAGTTTTGCTTAGTCAGCACTAGTCCTAACGAGGGGCTGGACGAACGGGAAAAAAACAAATCAATCGCTGCATTCCCGCCCCTAAGCCTTCTCTATTTAGCTTCGGCTCTAAAAATAAACGGCGTTGAAGTTTCAGTACTAGACCAGCCAGGTCAAGGCTTAACGGTGAATGAAACCGTGGATTGGGTCATGAAGGAGAACCCTGATGTTTTAGGTTTCTCAGCGCTTTCTACCTCAGGCAAAACGGCGGCATTAATCAGCAGTAAAGTGAAAGAGAGAAACCCCAATATCACAACTGTTCTAGGAAACCATTACGCTACCTTTAACGCACATCGAATCCTAAAACGATACCCATCAGTGGACGTTATTGTACGGGGAGAAGGCGAAAAACCAATCACGCAATTAGCGGACTGCCTAAAACACAATGAACCCTTAAGCAACGTACTTGGTATTAACTACAGAAACAACCATGAAATAGTCTCCACACCCGACCAGTCTTTAATTAAAAACTTGGATGCTTTGCCTTTTCCAGACCGCAAACTGATCAATGTTGATTATCACTGCATGATGGCAGGAGCAAACGTAGCGCCTAAAAAGTTCACAAGCATAGTTTCCAGCCGAGGCTGCGTTTACTCGTGTCGCTTTTGTAGTTGTACAGAATTCGCTCATAACGTTTGGAGGGCTCGGTCAGCCCAAAACACTCTTGAAGAACTGGAACTGCTCGTAAGCGAAGGCTACAAACAGTTAATTTTTGTTGATGACAACTTCACATTGAACCCTAAAAGAACAATAGAACTTTGCAAAGGCATGATAAAAGAAAAAATGGAATTTCAATGGATATGCGAAGGAAGAGTAGACAACTGCTCAAGTGAACTGCTAAAAGCAATGGTGAAAGCGGGCCTCAAAATCCTGTATTTCGGCATAGAAAACGCTAACCAAAGAATACTTGATTACTTTAACAAAACAATCACGCCGCATCAAACAGAAACCGCTGTGAAAACCGCCCGTAAAGCAGGCGTAGACGTGATTGTAGGCTCCTTCATCGTTGGCGCCCCGGACGAGACGAGGCAGGAAATCCAAAACACTATAAACTTTGCCAAACGCCTACCCATTGACCTCCCACAATTCAACATTTTAGGCGCACACCCAGGAAACGACATCTGGAACGAGATGGAATCAAAGGGCTTCTTGAACGCGGATGAAGATTGGGAGACTGGAGTGGGTGTTTCAAAGATTTGCCCAACCGCCGTGCCCTGTGAAGAAATAAAACAAATGATTCACAAAGCGTTCATGGAGCATGTCCGCCGACCATCGTATCTGCTGAGGCAAGTTGGAAAGACACTGCAGAGTTCTTACCGGAGGAATGTTGTTGCAAGCAATCTAACCCGAATAAGCGACATCATAGAAGGCACTAGTAGCGTAACGTAGCCGCAAAGTTTAATGGAGCAATTAAAGAATTATTAAAATCGCTTCGAAGAGAGGCTTTTTCATGAAGTTTGAAACCAAAATCATAGAAATAATACCAAGAACAGCTGACGTAACCAGCTACAGGTTCCCCCGACCCCCAGAATTAACTTACAAGCCAGGACAATACTTTTTCATAACCATAAAACAAGGCGACAGGGAGTTAACCAAGCATTTCAGCTTTAGCAGCAGCCCAACAGACAAAGACCACTTCGAATTCACTAAAAAATTCACAGACCACGAATACTCAATGGCTCTAAAAGCCGCCAAAGTAGGCGACTGGGCAAGAATAGACGCACCATACGGACAATTCACTTTCGAAGGCGAATACCCCAAAATCGCATTGCTTGCTGGAGGCATAGGAATAACCCCATTCATTAGTATATGTAAGAATGCAACAGACAAACGCTTGAACTCGAAAATTACGCTTTTCTATGGCTGTCGCACAGAAAACGACATCGCCTTTAAGCAAGAGCTTGAGAAGATGCAGGAGCAAAATAAAAATTTAAAGATAGTTTTCATGGTTAACGAAGTCTCAAGCCAATGGAAAGGTGCAACAGGCGTGATTAACGCTGAAATGATAAAGAAAGAATTGCCCGATTACAAGGATAATCTATTTTACGTATGCGGTCCGCCGCCTATGGTTAAAGCAATGGAAACGCTTGTTGAAAGTATAGGGTTGCCTAAGACTCAGTTAAAACTGGAGTATTTTACAGGTTACCCATAAAAGAAAAAATTGTTACGGGTAAAACCTGCGGGTTGTTCTTGGAAACGGAATGGCATCTATTATGTTATCTAAGTCAAGCATCCACGTCAAAAGGCGTTCTAGTCCCATGCCAAAACCAACATGAGGCACCGTGCCGTAACGGCGCAGGTCAAGGTACCATTCGTAATCTTCAGGTTTTAAGCCCTGCTCTTTCATACGTTGAATAAGCACGTCCTTGTCTTCTTCTCTTGCGCCGCCTGTGCTGATTTCGCCTATTCTTGGCACCATCATGTCCACTGACATTGCGACTTCAGGGTGGTCACGGTCCATTTTACAGTAAAACGCCTTAATCGCCGTTGGATAATCATAAACAAAGAATGGTTTGCCGAAATCTTCCGCTAAAACCTTCTCGTCCTCGTAACCTAAATCGACGCCCCACGTTAACGCTGGATTTTTCACTTTAAGCCTATTGATTGCTTCAGCGTAAGTTATGCGTGGAAACGGAGTTTTCACCGCTTTCAGCTTATTTATGTCAGCGCCTAACTCAGCAAACTCTTTTTGGCATTTATCGCCGATGCTTTGGCAAACATGCGCCATTAAGCCTTCTTCAAACTTCATCAAACCATTCATGTCAGCGAAGGGCCATTCTCCTTCGATGTGCCAATACTCAGTCAAATGCCTGATCGTTCTGCTTTTTTCAGCTCGAAACGATGGAGCGATGCAATAGACATTTTCTAAAGAGTAGATTAGAATTTCAAGGTAAAGCTGAGAACTCTGCGTTAGGTAAAGGTCTTGATCAAAATATTTCAAGCCGAAAAGTGTTGAGCCACCTTCAACTGCGGCGGAAATAAACATTGGAGGTGAAACCTCGGTGTAATCTTGGCTTTTGAAGTATTGGCGTGCTGCTTCTAACACATCAGCTCGAACCTTCATGATTAAGTTCATTTTCCTGCTGCGGAGCCAAAGGTGACGCATGTCGCGGATGAATTCTTCGCTTTTATCTTTCGATATAGGGAAGGTTTCTGCCAAACCGATAATCGTCATGTTTTCTACGCTGATTTCATATCCGCCAGGGGCGCGCTTGTCTTGTTTAGCGACGCCTTCCAGCGAGAGTGAAGATTCAATTGTTAATTTCTGTGCCTCGTTCCAGCAAGGGCTAGTTTTTTTAACAGTACACTGGATTACTCCTGTTGAATCGCGGATTAATAGAAAGATTAGCTCTTTTCCTTCACGTTTACGGTAAACCCAGCCGCGTAGAGTTACTTTCTGGTCTGTGCAGCATCCTTCTAATACTTCGCCTATTTTTACCAAAGCCATCTGCATCAACCGTTTCCATTAAATACTTATTTTCAAACCTAAATGCCTATCGATTTCAAACTTTTGGCATTTAGATAAACTTGATTAAAGAATTGTTCTTTTAATAAAGTGTTCTATCTAGAAGCGAAAGAGCTTTTAACCTGTTTGACCGCCTGCGAGGTTTGCTGAGGCTCTGGAACACTCTTAAGGAGAAAAGAATGCAAATTCTTGACTATGACTACTACCCTTTGTGAATTTAACCAGAGCCTTCTCAGCCCTTCTCTCTTCTCCATTGTTTTTTTAAGACTAAAAAAGGGGAAAGTGAATTTTTGGTTGTGCGTTATTATGGCCGTTTCTTAACTGCCATCAGTATTAGAGCGCCAACTATAGCTATTGCAACTATTATTGCGGCTGCTGCCACGGCAATGTACATTTCAGTTGAAGGCAAAGGATTCGCTGCCACTGGATATGGAGATGCTGTTGGCGCTGCAGCGCTGGCAACGAAAGATGACTCAGCAGAAGATCCATAGTATGATTGTGAACCTGCAAAGGTGGCGATGACAGTGTATGAGCCTGTGATGTCAGGTGTCCACGCGAAAGTGAACATGCCGCTGGAATCGCTTGTGGTGGTGCCGATGTTTCTGTAGTTGCCGTTCGCGTCGATAACGTCTATAGTTACTTGGACGCCGTTAACGTTTGTGGGAGTCGGAAACTGCTCGTACACGTAGCCCATCCAATCGCTCATGTTAGCATCGGAAACAGCTGGAACACCGTTGGGAAAACGCAGCTTCAAAGCGTCTTGTTGTGTGCCTGGTGAGACATCAGTCACCGTGCCCCGTATAACTAAGCTGTCTCCCACCGTAACACCAGTCATAGGCGCTTGCACGGTGATGGCACTTGGACCTTTACCGATGGCGTATATTTGCTGGTCGTAGCCGTTCATAGACACTATTATGCTATCTCCGATAATTGGATATCCTCCCCAGTGAGTTCCACGGAACAAACCATCCTCTCTCCAGATTAGAGCGCCTGTTGTTGCGTTGAGGCAGATCATTGGTGCTCCCGGCGGCAGAGATTGCTCATAACCAGAGTGTTCAGTAGAGGTAAAGTAGAACATCCCATTTGCGATGAACATTGGATAAAGAGGCCATTGGCCCCAAGTTGCGCCCTCAGCGTAGGGGTTGGAGGCAGTATACGTCCACAGGAGGTCGCCATTCGTGATATTATAGCAGTACAGTACTCCAGCGTAGCTTCCTTGGTAGAATCTGCCATCATAGATCGAGTCTATCATTCGACTCCCAGTGGCACCCATCCCTATCAGCAAATAATCCAAATAAGTACTCTCCGGCTTAGTTACCCATAGATACTGACCTGTTTCGGTGCTGAAGGCATAATCTTGCACAGTCTCTTTTTCACCTAGGATGAGAACGCCATTCTGAGCGTAGTCACTTGTAGCGCACCAGCCTACGGTTACGTTCCCTGCAGCCCAGGCAGCAGGTGGCGTCCAAGTCGCATTGTACAGTAACTGTCCTAAAGTCTCTGGCGCTCTGCTTACGGCCCATAAGTTGACTGCCGTAGTGCTGTAAGTCCCACCCATTATTCTGTCGTCAAGAACTGATATTACGCTTCCCGGTAAACCCTTTGGTATCGTCACGTTCGACATGTATCCGTTTAGCCCTAAAGGTGTTAAATAGCTGGAACTAGGTTGCATATTAGTAGTTGTCCCAGTTAGACCTGTCGCGTTAACAATCTTTCCCTGAGGTTCCCACTGTCCCCAGCCCATAGAACCGATGTCTGTGCTTGCATAGAGCGCTGGTATGTTGGTTGAGTTCCACAGAGTCATCCAGCCATTTGCCTGATTAAGAGTGTATATTAGTATTTCACCGTTTGGACCATACACTGTGCTGCCTGAAGGAAGGCCATATAAGGTATACATATAGTTGCCAGTAATAGGGTCAAATGCACACCAAATAGTGCCAGCAGTTGAAGGAAGACCCAAAAGGGGACGCGTACCAGCGTTAGCGGTTGCCCACAAATAGGCGTAAGAGCCAAAGAGATCGATTGAATTCCAGTTAAATATTTGCCCGCGTGATAACGTTAGGTTGTTAAGCAACGTTTGAGTCCATAGAGTTTCGCCAGTATGTAGATTTATGCAAGTATATTCGCAGGTCGTTGATACGCTCGAAGAGTCACGATAGTAGAGGTTTCCGAGCATGATAACGCTCCCTAGAAATTTGCCTTCGTATGCATCTCCGGCTGACATTCTGTCAAGGGTAATATTTGACCAGGGGCTCAGCGATCCTCCTACAAGACCTGCTGCCTGATTTAACGAATGACTCCACAATACATGAGGAGACGTAGGCGCATTGTCGTTACCGATAGCGATCCTGTTATAGGTGGGAGCCAAGTTAGAAGCTGTTAGCCAATTTCCTCCAATCGCCGCCCAGGAATTAAACTGATCATTTATCGGGCGCGTCCAGTAGTCGGTTGGAAGTGGGACGTTTGGATAAGACGGTATTGGTTCCTGCTGCACAACAAACGTCACAACTGGGCTGTCGCTGGCTAGCATCACCGTATTTAATGGAATGCCATTACCCGAGTTTGGGTTAGTCTGTTCAGGGAAGTGCGACTGTAAAGTGTAGTTGCCGACCATAGTAGGTGTATAATAACACCATGATCCACCCGTCGAGTCAGTTTTGAACGGCCCCAGCGTTGCATTGGTACCATCAGGACTTGTGACCGTCACAGTAATCCCAGTCCACGAATACAATGTGGATGCCGTCTGGTCTGTAATTCCAAACCGAAATAGCGTTTGTTGGCCGACACCATTGGGATTAGGCGTAGCACCAATGAAGGCATAGGTCATCTTCGTTCCGGCTCCTTTAGCAGTTGGTAAAGCAACAGTAGAAATAGTCATAGAAATCATCAGAATCAAAGCAATCATAATAGTCATAGTTTTATTTTTTAGCTTTTGCATTTTTCTTTTCCTCAATTTTATTTTGTATTGAGCAAGAAGCGTAAGTGCTCTCGCCCAATAGAGCATTTTCTGTCTCCAACTTACTTATAAAACCTTGCAAATAGTGAAAATATTAGAAATTGAATGGTGACGACAAATATAAAACTTGCTGAAAGATGGTGATTACGACAAGAAACGAACAAACACTTTGCCTTCGAGATAAATTAAATTAAAAAAGAAAGAGGTATTGCAGCCGCCGCTAGCAAGAGAAAAGGCAGTTGAGGCCACACAAACGCGTAAAGTAAACCAATCAGGACTTGGAAAACAGCTTGCATTATGAACATGAAGAATTGCAGGCAACCAGTAGCTGTGCCTCTTAGGTTTCGGGGCACCAAATCACCCATTAAAACTTGATAGCTATTTAACTGTAACAAGTTGCCTAAGCCAAAGAAGAAAAAGGCCAGCAGGAGCATGTTAAAGTCTGCGTTTATAAATAAAATCATGCCTGGAACATACAGTAAATAGCCAAGTATCAAGAAGCGTTTTCTTCCCATGACATCCATGCTTAACCCTGCGACTATGGCTGGAACAGCGATACTTAGATATCTAAAAGTCATAACGATTGCCCATTGCGCTAATGAAATTTTAAGAACTGAAGTGGCATAAACAACAAAGTAGGTTTGGCAACTAACTACTAACCCGTTTATGATTATGATGGCTAAGAAAAGGTTGAATGCAGATTTGGGAACCTTTCGCCAAACGCAAATGCCTTCCTTTACTGATTTTGGATAATCCCGCAAAGCCCTCATGAAGTTTGGTCGACTGCTCTCGCCAGTTGAAGACAATGTTTCTTTTAAATTGAGAGTCCATAAAGAGCGCCTTTTCTTCAAAAGCGATTGTTTTATTTGCCCGCAATTCTTAAATCGCCCTTGCAATGAGCATATTTGGATTAAGCAAAATGCAAGGCACTCGCGAAGGAAACTACAAACTAAAAGCACTAAAAATTTCGGCTATTGCAATCTTTAGCGTTGTAATAGTTGAGGTTTCAATAGGCTTATTTGTTAACAGTTTAGCTATACTCAGCGACGGCTTGCACGCATTACTTGACGCCGTATCAACTATCATGTTATTTTTTGCGGTTCGTGCTTCGATCAAGCCTCCAGACGAAGAGCATACTTACGGACATGAAAAGTTTGAAACCATAGGCGGACTCATAGGTGGCTTAGTCCTAATTGCCGTGGCATTCTTAATTTTTTACGAAGCCGCACTAAGATTGATACATATCACGATGATTGCTCAAGGCGTAGAGTTTACAGGTTTCATCGCTATCGGCTACGCTCTTTTTATTGCTTCTTTAAGAGTTACGATTTTCAGGAAAACCCAGCACATTGAAAGTCCCTCTATGAAGGTTGGTCTTTACGATGCTATTTCAGATTTAAGCTCAACTTTGATAGCTCTGCTGGGGTTTGGCTTAGCTACCTTAGGCTTTTTTTACGGAGATGCCGTAGCATCAATCTTCCTTGGAATTATGCTCAGTTATTTGAGCTTTAAACTTGTGAAATTCAGCGTGATGGAACTAAGCGACACAGCATCAAAGGAGCTTGTTCAAAAAACAAGAAAAGCAATTCTTTCAAATGAAGGCGTAGTGAAAACCGAAAACCTCAAAGTCCGAAAAGTAAGCTCTAAAATCTTCATTGATGCATCCGTACAAGTTTCAAGTATCATGAGCTTGGAAGAAGCGCATTCTTTAGCCTCAAAAATAGAGGCTGACTTGAAAGTAGCCCTTGGCAACGTTGACGCCACAATTCATATTGAGCCATCTGAAAAAGAGACTAAAATGGAAAAGCTAGTTGAGAAACTAGCGACGGTTGAGGGCGTGAAAGAAGTGCATGAAATCTCAACCATTTACATTGGCGGTAAACTCTATATTACCTTGCACGCGTACGTGAACCCTGAACTGTCAGTTGAAGAAGCGCATAACATCGCTGAGGCTATTGAGCGAAGAATACACTCTGAAATAAAGCCGCTTGAAAACGTCACCGTGCACGTTGAGCCTTCAGGCGTGGCGGTTCCAGCCGCTGAAGTAAATGAGGCTCAGCTTAGAAAAGTCGTTTACGAAGTTGCCAAAGACATCGCTGGTAATCTGCGCATTAAAAGGATAGTGACATATGCTTCCGCGGGGAAACGTTACATTAACATTGACTGCTACTTCACCAAGCAGGTTCAAATAAAAGAAGCACACAAGATTGCCTCACTGGTTGAAAAGGAAACTAAGGAGCATTTTGCAAACGCGGTTGTTACTGTGCACATGGAACCAGAATGCGCATAACGTACCCTAAAAACCCGTTTTGTTCAATTTAAATTAACTTTCGAGTGTTTTAAAAACAAAAAAAGGAAAGGAAGATTTACTTTCTTTTCCTGTACGTGTATGCACCGAAAACGATCGACACTGCGACTAATAGGACAGCTATGGTGACTGTAGCTTGGGCTGAAAACTCAGGTATTGTCGGTGTTGGTGTGGGCGATGTGCTGGTCGGACTGAATACTGGTTGGTAAGTGTAGGTGTTTCCGTAACCGTGATTCACATTGTACGGGTTATCTGTGGGAGTATCTGTGAATGAGTATGCACCGTGAGTAAGTGGATAGCCTCCAATAACCCAGTGATCAAATATCCAGCCGCTGCTTGGCGTTGCAGTTAGATTAAGTTGAGTGGCATTTTCTAAAGCATATGTTCCTGGTGCAGGGGATGTGGTTCCTCCAACTGCAGCCAAGACCACGACAATTGCGGCAGCACTTGGATTTGTTACGGTTACCCCTCCGGGGGGTATTTGTATTGGCTGGAATATTGCTTGGACGGCATAGGTGACGCCTCCGCTTACAGTGAGTGTTGTAGGATTATTAGTGTCGATAGTGCCGCCTGTGCTAGTTATAATTTCCCAATTCTGGAAAACAAAGTCAGTACCGGCTGTCGCTGTTAACGTAACAACTGTGCCGTCATTATAGGTAGTGGTTCCTGCGGCTGGATTCGTTGTTCCGCCTACTGAGGTTAAGATAGTGACAGTGGCTTGTCCTTGTGCCTTAACGCTTGCGATGTTCGGATTCATGGCCATTAGTAAAAGTGCTGACGTTAGTAGAATCAAAGCAAAAACTTGGAAGTTTTTAGATTTTAACAATTTTTGTTATCTCCCTAAAAATTTCGAATGCTTACTTCGTTATAGAAAGTGAATTTGATATATTTTTAACTATGTGATTGTAGTGCAACAGCAACAACAACAAGTTAACGCTTGGAATTTTTGAAACCGACTGGAGTGGAAATAGCAAAGTTGAAGTTAATTAGCTCATAAACACTTTAATGCTTATCATTATATACTAGCTTATGTAAGTAGTTAAGAGTGCTATGAGAATGCTGTCTCACTCAGCCATAGTTAAACTGAAAGCTATTCTCGTTATTGACCTTATTATTGTAGGTGCGGTTGCAGGGGTCTACCTTTACCTCCAAAATCAAGGCATGATAGCAGTTGCGTCCAAGCCAGCTGCGTTTACTCTAAAAAACCTAATCATTGACCCTTCTCAGGTAACTGCGGGTAATGCAGTACAAATTTCGGTTAATGTAACAAACATCGGCGATTTGGCAGGCAACGAAACGCTAAACCTTGTAATCAACGATACAGTTAAAGACGCAGCAAATGTAACTCTTGCAGGCGGCGACTCTGAGATATTGCAGTTCACAGATATCGAAACCATGGAAGGCAATTGTACTGTCAAAATTGGCGATTTAACGGGAAACTTCACAGTTAAACCCGCTCCGCCAGAGTCAAGCCCAATAATCTTATCCAATCTAAAGGTTGACCCATATGAGGTTTGGGCAAACCAAACAGTTACCTTAACTGCATCCGCCAAAAACCCCACCACAGAAGCGGATAATATTACTGTTAAAGTAACACTTGATGGTGCAGCGTTAGAAACTAAAGTTATTGAATTGAATGCAAGTGAAACAGAAACAGTACAATTCACAGTTAACGCAACAACAGAAGGAAGGCACGTCGCCAAACTAAACACTCTCAGCGGACCATTCACAATCGTAAAGACTGGCTACCACACGCTCGAAATTGCCAGATCAGGCGGTGGCTCCAAACCCTTAACCTTCACCCTAGACGGAGAAACACATGACACTCCATATATTGCGCTACTGCCAGTAGGAGAATATACCGTATCTTGTCCAAACCCCTTCGACGTTGGAACAGGCATTTTGCAATTTACCTCTTGGAGCGACGGACCAACTAGCGCAACAAGAACTTTCACATTAGATAAATGGCTAATACTAGTTGCAACATACACTGTAATCAGCGGATATGCATCATGCCCGTCACTGTACACCTGGAATGGAACAGGCTACTCTTACGTCACTGATGTTTCAAACTCGGGATGGCTAGGATACATAGGCTCCATAAACCAAAATGGCAATATCATTTTTAGCGGAGGAAACCCACGGGATTACGTAAAACTTGACAAAAACCAACTAGCGACAAAAACCATCAATGGTAACAGCTACTATGACATGGTTATTTCTCAGGAATGGGATGAACTCTTCTACTTAGACTCAGCTACTTTGGTGGTTGTTGACCACCCAGTAGGCACTGATGCTTACACAACCATGACCAATTATCTTAACAAAGGTTCGACAGGACAGATTTACACTGTAAACACAACTAACGTCCTTTCACCCGTTGCAGCAACGAACGAGAAAGGCCAAAATGTTCTACCTGATATATTGAAAGCGGACGGCATATACACTCCGGGTAACAATGTCTTCGAAAGTTCTGCTTGGAACAACGTAACGCTTAACCAGTTAACACTCGATTTGGGCAATTTATCTTCGGCGCAACAAATAAAATTGGTAATGACAGGAATAGTTGACTGGGGATCATATCAGTCGTACTACAATTGGATAGACCAATTCAAGGCAGCAGCTGCCCAAGGCCTTGTATCCAATGGCACGCCGATTACACCGGCTCCGTACATGGAAATTAAAGCTGCAAATGGTACCTGGGTACGTGCCCCACAAGATAGGCAGGTACCGATACCGTCAGACTCGAACCCTAGAACTTTTGTCGTAGACTTAACGGGGCTGTTTCCAAAGGGCATAAGTGATTACCAAATAAGAATTACCAACGTTTGGAACGTAACCTATGATTATATCGGAATAGACACAAGTACTCAGCAAAACATTACAGTTCAAAAAATCAGTCCTACTGCAACTCTCAGCCAATTCTGTAGTACCAATTCTACTTCTTCTGGAAACTTTACAAGATACGGTGAAGTGACACAGCTACTTCAAAATGCAGATGACATGTATGTGATTGGAAGACAAGGCGACCAAGTTGAACTTGAATTCCCCACTGCCAACCTTACGGCACCTGCCCCGGGCATGGTGAGAGACTATTTCTTATTCGTAGCTTGTTGGTTTAAAGATCCGCCAGGAGAATGGGGCTACGGGTTCACTTTTACAGTTGACCCGATGCCTTTCATGGCTATGAGCGGATTCCCATACCCAGCGGATGAAAGCTACCCCTATGATGCAGCACACCTAGCATATCTGAAAGAATACAATACTAGAGTAATACCCGCTTCATAACTCAGCTATTTCTCCTAGGAAATTGCATTGGAAGAATAAACAAAACGTGCAGGCAAAATATGTGTAAGATTTAAATGGCTCTCTTTGTTATTTGCTTTATTAAAATTTCATGAGAACTCTGCATGTCGTTGATACCTGAAATCTCTAACCCGTATCTCGGAGCGTTTGCTGGTGGATTGTTATATGGATTAGTTGTTTGCACGGCATCATGTCTACCTTACATCGCAAGTTACATTGCAGGTATCGGCGCTGGTTTCCGCAAAAGCGTCGCTGTAACTTTGATTTTTAATTCTGGACGAGTGGCAGGTTACGCCTTGATTGGTGGCTTAATCGGTTTATTTAGCGGTTTGTTTCGATTGTTTGTGTCTGATGCAGCTTTCTCGCCGTTTCAAATTTATTCTTCGTTTGCTTTCGGCATTGTAACAATAATAATTGGCGCTAGCATTCTTCTAAAGTACAGGTCACCATGCGACTGTAACCTATCAGATAGCAAAAGCTTGGTTGCACAGGGAAAGACAGGCAGGTTTGGGTTTGATTTTCGAGCTTTTTCGCTTGGTTTAAGCAGAGGGTTAATCATCTGTCCGCCGTTGATAGCGCTTTTGATTTATTCGTTGCCTTTCTCAAATCCAATAGGCAGTGTAGGTTTAGCTGTCTTGTTTGGTTTAGGAACTGCTTTGTCTCCAATGTTGCTGTTAGGAGGAGTTACTGGTTGGCTTCTTAACAAGGCACCTTTATTTAGGAAATGGGTTTCAATAGCAGGTGCAGGAATACTAATAGTGCTTGGAATTGTCGCACTGATAAATTCAGTAATTCAACTATAATGATCAAAATGGCGAAAAAGAATGGATTGGGAAATCATTGGTGACATACTAAGAATTGCGGTGCTTGCGGGACTTGGGGTAGCAGGGATACTTGCTATTTTGATTTGGAAGAGAAACTTGGCGACAAGAGTAACTTACCTTAGGCTGGTCATTCAGGCGGTTTCTTTTGCAGCATTGTTCTACGTTTTCTCGTATTCTATTCCGCTTCTCTACGTATTGATCATTATTTTTGCAATGACGATTGTTTTAGGTCGTCTTTATTGCGGTTGGTTCTGCCCATTCGGCTTTGTCATGGACCTAATTATTCTCCTTCGAAAAGCGTTCAAAATTCGTTACAGAAGCCTTCCTGACAAACTTAACAAGATTCTTCATCAATCTAGATATGTGATACTGTTATTTTTCTTGTTTTTGCCCGTTATCTTATGGTTAATCCAACCGCCTCCAGATTTCAATTTCGCCGTTGTCATGGCGCAACTTTTGGCGGGTCCTTTTCGACCATACAGTGTTCTGCTTGACCCAATGATACCGCTAGTTGTGCCATGGACTGGCCCATTAGTTGTTAGCCAGATTAACCTCAGTTACCCGTATGTTCAAGATATTATCGCTTTTGCGGGCCTAAATATTGGTCAAGTAATCGCTATTGCTTTTGTGGGTTTGACTCTGGTAGGTTCATTCTTTGTAAGGCGGGTTTGGTGCCGCTTCTGCCCAACAGGTGCTTCATTAGCGGTTGTGAATAGGTTTAAAGGTTTTAAGTGGGCACCTCTGCTTCATATTGAAAAAGACGAAGAAAAATGCACAAAGTGCGGCGTTTGCAAGAGGGTTTGTCAATCGCAAGTCAATGATGTGTATGAGCAGAAGGGAGGAAAAATAAACACTTCAATGTGCATGCTATGCTTGCGATGCACTGAAATGTGCCCCTACGAAGATACTTTGAAAGTAAAGTTAGGAAATAAAACACTGTTCAAGTCAAGAAACTGGTTAGAACCGTCAACAAGTGAGTGAGGAAAAGAAAATGAAGAGCGAAAAAGTTGAAAAAAAGTATATGCCTGAAATTTCCAGAAAAGAAATTGATGAACTTAGAAACTCTGTAAAAACGGCGTCTCAGAAGATAATGGCTGAGAACATTGAGCGCATGAAGAAAGCTGACCCTAACAGACCTGAAGTCATGAAGTATTTTGATGAGATTGCAAACTTGTTTGGTCAGCGTCAAAAAGAGATTCTGGTCGAGAAGGAGAAGGGTAAGAAAGTTATTGGTTACATGTGTTTGTTTGCTCCGACAGAGTTGATTTTAGCAGCAGACGCCATTCCAGTTCGAGTGAGTTCGGGTTGGTATGATACTTCTAAACTCGGCGACAGGGTTGTGCCAGTGGAGGTTTGTCCAGTTATTCGTTCAACTATAGGCGCGAAAATGATTGAGCTGTCACCTTTTCTTGAGCTGAGCGACGCTTTGATCAGTGTTTTAACATGTGATGGAATGACTAAACTAAGCGAGATTTTAAGTGACTACAAAACGATTTGGGGAATGGATATTCCAAGTGTTAAAGACTCTTCTCAATCACTTCGTTTCTGGAACGATGAAATTAAACACATGAAAGCGCAGATTGAAGAGTTTACAGGTAACAAAATTACTCGTAAAAGCTTGAAAGCAGCTATTGAGCAAACTCAGATGGCAACAAAAGCGTTCCGCCGCTTGCAGGATTTGCGTAAGGGGTCACCGGTAATTATGGGCAGAGACGCTATGCTTGTTAATCAAACGTACTTGTGGGACGATAAAAAGCGGTGGACAGAGAAAACTGAGGCATTGTGTGATGAGCTTGAGAAGAGAGTGCAAAGGAAAGCG
>Ga0208321_1000700_pt1 | contig 15970 bp, 16 predicted proteins | sample June2015DPH_4_15_FD_184692 | JGI IMG/M metagenome (GOLD analysis project Ga0208321, IMG submission 184692) | Peatland microbial communities from SPRUCE experiment site at the Marcell Experimental Forest, Minnesota, USA - June2015DPH_4_150... | ecosystem: Environmental > Terrestrial > Soil >... | reverse complement strand
AGCAGTCGCAACCACACTCTAACAAGACTTCGAAGGGAGAACCGCATAGGTCGCAAAAAATGCTCTCTGGCAGGTTTTCTCTGCCGCAATTGTCACAAGCTTTGAGTTTCGATGACATCCCGCGATCCTCCAATGCTTCCACATTGAATCTAGTAGTATCTGAAGAGTGCCATCGAGTAACCATATAATGGTTGTCGAGAGCGCTCGACTGACTCCTACGGCTGAGCTCGCTGCGGCTTGACTCGGCCTAGGCCACTAAGTGAGTTCACGCCGTTTGCTCGTCATCGAACCTTGACGGTGGGAGGCTGATACGTGTACTTCTGAGGGGGAGGTATGTACTCGTACGTTTGAGGCTGGGGTTGGTACTCGTACGTTTGAGCTGGTGGTTGATACAGGTACTTCTGAGGGGGAGGCTGATAGTAGCGTTCCTGAGCAGGAGGCTGGTATACGCAAGTCTGAGGCGGAGGCTGATACATGCGTTTTTCAGGTGGAGGCTGGTAGGCGTATTCCTTCGGAGGTGGTTGATAGTAGACTTCTGGGGGTTGGGGCATCAAGCGTTCCTCGGCAGTATAGTATTGATGTGGGACGTAGACGGTGTATGCAACCGGCGGCCTCGGGACATAGTAGTATGACATCTCTAGTCACACCTTGACATATCCGGGATGGTTCATTCTAGAAAAGGCTTTGGAGGGTGCGCACCCACGATACCCACACATGTGGACGTGTAGAGCCTAAGATAAGAAAGGGATTGGAGCTTCAAACGGAGCCATTTAGCGTTTACATCGATTTGTCCACTATCTCTGCGGACGATGCGTTTGTCTTAACAGATTGTATTCCTTCCTTGCATGCTTCCTTTGACTCGTAAGCCTCGCTTGACGCAATTATCTCACTTTCTGGCACCTTCTCGTCGAAGATGACGTAGAGCGGCACCCAAACTCGTGCTCATGCCGTGACAACGACAAGCAGGATTACCTGGGGATCCATCAATCAGGAGGCCACTCTCAAAGCAAACAAGCTAAACATCTACCACGGCAAGCTTGAGTTGAGTCACACCGCGAGTCTTCATGAGCTTTCTTGCGAGTTCTTGTATCTTATCTGTCTGGCCCCTAACGGAGATAATCTCTAGGCACCTTGATTCGTCAAGATGAACGTGGGTCGTGGAGTTCACTACGTCTCGATATTGGTGTTGAACGTCGACCAAGGCCTCCTGTAAACCATGTGGCCGATGACTGTAGGTGAACAGGATGGCTCCTACGCCAGCTCTCCCTTTCTCCGTTGTCCACGTGTATTCGGTTATGAAGTTCGTCATCGCAATCTGCAGCGCACGGGATCTATCCTCGTAACCCATCTTTCTGATGACCTCATCAAAACGGCTCAGCAACGAGGGTGATACTGAGAAACTGGTCCTTTCCACTTTTGCCATTAATCATGCCTTGCCTTGTCGGTGATTCCGAGAGTTGGTTTTGTGCCTTATCGCCGACTGTACATCAGTATTAACTTACCGAGCGTTTTTAATACGCGGTGTATTACCAATCTAAGGCTTGGTATTACCATGACATACGCGAGCCGGTTCGTGGCATTCACCGCGATCATGACTGCTGTGTCGGTAGTGCTCAGTGCCCTGTCGGTGCCTTTCGTGTTTGGGCTCCGTATTCACTTCTTCCAAGTTGCAGTGATGCTTGCAGGCGTCATAGGGGGACCCGTATCAGGCCTGGTCGCGGGGAGTGTAGGCGGAGTCTACATGTCTGCGTTAAGATCCGACCCTACGATCGTGGTAGGAAACGCTCTCTTGGGCCTATTCACTGGGCTATTTGTGCGCAAGATGAGGCCAGTACTGGCCGGGATTCTAGCTTGGGTCTTGATTCAGGCACCTTGGCTCTACTTGACAGGAACATACTTCTTCAATGAGCCAGGGTTTGTGATGCAAACGATCCTCACAACCCTAACCGTTGAAGACGTTATCTGCGCAGTGATCGCGGATCTTCTTCAGACCCACTATCACCTCAGAGAACAGGTATTTCCCAAACTCCCGGTCGTTGGGAGTCCTGCGTCCTCGCAAAGTCGCAGGTCGTATTCTGTTTAGGAATCGCTCAGCCTAGTCGCCTCGCCAATTCAGTGGGATCCCAAAGCAGCAAGTCACAGATGATCACGATGATCATACGGATGATGATCATACGCAGAGGCAGACTTTTCGCTACGTACACGTTCAGCTCCGCCTTGTTAGGCGAGAGTCATGTGTAGATTTGTGATTCTCATGGGATATGCCCAGCGCGGAGATAGGGGAAGTCTTGGTCAGGTCGTAGATGCCCCGATACTTTTCGAGTACTGCTTCCCATAGAAACCGAAGTTGATTGTGTGCGCACTTGGAGAATTTCTTAGCCAAGTTAATTAGGAGCACGTCCGCTCGTCGTCTTCCATCTAATCTCGCGATGTGCCTTGAATTTCGTCGAAGTTCAATCGTTGTCCAAGATATTCGAGACAAAGGAGGGCCCTTTACTACGCAAAGTTCCAAAGAAAGTCGTGGCCGTGGACGGGATCAGCTTCAGCGTTCCGAAGGGAGAGATCTTCGGGCTTCTTGGCCCGAACGGTGCGGGCAAGACCACGACGATCAAGATGCTATGCACATTGATTACTCCGTCGTCGGGCGACGCGTTCGTAAACGGATACAGTGTGGCCAAAGATCAGCAGAAAGTACGCGAGAACTTGGGCGTGATGTTGACGGGAGAGCGAACCCTATACTGGAAGCTGACGGGACGCGAAAACCTGGAGTATTTCGCGGCTCTGTATCATCTGGATTCCTTGGACGCTAGGAAGCGCATCGATGGACTGCTTGACTTGGTAGGCTTGAAGCAGCATGAGCACATGCTTGTCGAGAACTATTCTACAGGCATGCGGGTGCGTCTCTCATTCGTCAAAGCAATTCTCAATGATGCTCCCGTGCTGCTCTTTGATGAGCCGACAGCGAGCCTAGACCCTCAGTCATCGCGCCTCATTCGCGACACAATTCGAGGTTTGAAGAATGAAGGGCACGCCGTCATCTTGACGACTCATAATATGGAAGAAGCTGACCTCCTGAGCGACCGAGTTGCCATAATCGACCGCGGCAGTGTCGTAGCGCTTGGATCGCCTTCGGAGCTCAAGGAGAAGGTGAAGAGCAATGACATCATCGAGATTGAGGCCCGTAACCTTTCCGACCGCACCGTAAGTGCCATTGAGACGTTCAGCGAGGTGTCGAAAGTGGCCGTTACCGCAGATCCACAATCGAGCGAGAAGGGCTCGTTGCGAGTTCATGCGGAGAAGGGAAAAGAAGTCCTGCCCAAGATCCTTGAGTTCTTGGTCCGCAAACAGGTCAGCGTAACCAAAGTGAGCTTCATCGAGCCCACTCTTGAAGACGTTTTCATATCAGAAACCGGCAGGAGCCTTCGAGACTAGTATGCGAACCGTATCAGGATACAAGGCCACAGTCGGCGCATTAGCCGCGATCTTCTGGAAGGGAATAAAGCATTACACCAGATACCCAGGAAGCTTCCTGCTAGTCCTCGTGATGCCTTTCCTGTTCACGCTGATGATATTCGGTATGGGACAGTTCGTCGGCGGTTCAAATGCTTCCGTGAATTTTGCTGCGCGAACGGGCACGAGCAACATCCTAGTCTATGAGATTCTTGGAAGCGCCGTCTGGATGACAAGCTGGGTGGTCGTTGAAGATGTTGGAGTCGCCCTGAGGGACGAACAGATGAAAGGCACGCTCGAACAGAATTTCTTGGCGCCCGTCAACCGTTTCACGCTCTTGATTGGGCTTAGTTTGACTGACATTGTGATTACGAGCGCGGTCTTCGTCGTCGTTGTTGGGGTTACAACAATGATTGTGTTACCGACCGCTTTTCTGAGCCTCCTGCAAGCCTTTGTGATCCTATTGGTCGGCCTGATTCCGTTGTTCGGGATCGGTTTCCTCTTCGCGGGATTTGTTCTCAGGTTCAAGGAACCGTACGTATTCACTCAGATCCTGAACCTTCTCTTCGCAACCTTGACGGGTACTTACTACCCCGTCTCACTCTTACCCTACTGGGTTCAATTCCTATCCGCCGCCTTACCGCAATCGTACGTAGTCGAGGACATGCGCCGGATAGTTCTAGCAAACCAAACCCTGGTCAGCCTCTACGGAAGCGTGTTCATACTGATCGCTTTGGCCGTGGCGTATCCGACACTGGGCTATGCGGTCTTCAAAAGAATCGAGAAGAAGGCAAGTGTGACAGGTGAATTCTCGAAATACTAGCCCAGTCGGGCGATTCGTTATCGAATTCAGAGCGGCTTTCATGAAGGATCTGCGTTCGTACGTGCGTTACCCAGCTTGGATCGTGGGCGAATTCATTAGCACGCCATTATGGTTTTTCTTCTTCGCTCTTGGTGTGACGCTCTTCGCGCCAACATCCCCCTCTTCCACCTCGCCACAGGGGGGTGGAATCAGTTTCTTCTTTTTTGGATTTCTCTTCATAATCCTCTTCGGCACCGGCATGTGGGGCATAGGGCAGACCGTAAGAAACGAACAGATGGCCGGTACGCTAGAGCAGTTCTTCCTCACTCCGGCCAGCCGGGTGACGCTGATCATAGGAAGATGGGCACGCCTGTTCCTCACTGACGCTTTGATCATAGGCTACACAACCCTACTTCTCTACTTGATTGGTGGTGGCATCGTGACACTCAATGATCCTGGGCTCTTCGTATTCTCGCTCGGCCTCTACGAATTGGGACTGATAGGTTTCGGGCTTCTCTTCGCCGGGCTGACCATGCGCATCAGATCCTACAATACAATCTCTAACCTCGTTTTCTTCGGCTACATGGTCTTGACTGGTGCTCTCTTTCCGGTCAGCGTGATACCGGTCCCGTTCCGCTACATCTGCATGATCATCCCGTTCACGTACTTCAACGACCTAGTGCGGCATGCGGCTCTTGCGACGCCAACAATCCTGCCGGGAACCCTTGAATTTGTTATCGCAATTTTGCTGTCTATCTGCATGCTAGTAGTAGGCTTCGTGGGATTCAAGAAGATCGAAGATGAAGCACGCATGCGCGGAACAATCGCGACAAACTGATTGGAAGATAGACAAGTTTGGTTCTTGATATTCTCTTCTTAATCGGGAACTGTTTGCGAGCAAGAAGGGCAGATGAGTGCTTTCCTGGAATCGATCACAGCGACAACAAATGACACGATCGCGAGGTCAACCTTAATCGTTCAATTGCGACACATAGCCGCTTCCATGTTTGCCCACAACAGTCGTTGTGGGTCGCTTTGGTGCACGCAAGGTGGAGTAAGAGAAGTTTCAGCTCAAAGGAAGAATAAGTAGGCCCTCCGAATTCCCTGTCATCGCTATTTCTCCGGTTGGCGGCAACTTTGTAGCTGCCCAATTTGTCTCCTTAAGAATTGCACAAATGAATTTCAGGGAGGTATGATGAAACACATGAAGTCACATGTGCCGCTTGCTCAGAGTGCGCCGAGAGAATGCAAGGTCAACTTGATGCAGATATGTGGATTCGCAGCTAGGCCGAAGCGATTTCAGACTATGTATGTGCCTGTGACCATGTAGCTAACTGACTGGGCTATGTACCAGGCGTGGTCTGCGATCCTTTCAAGGTGTCGTGCTACTAGCGCTGTTGAAACCGCCTCAGCGGCCTTTAGATTCGCATTGCTGATCAGTCCCCTCAGGTAGCCTCGATACAGACTGTCAACTCCGTTGTCCATCTCGATGAGTTGGCGTGCGACTTGGACATCGTGAGTTCTAAGCGTTTGGAAGCTGAGCCTCATCATATCGAGAACTTGCTCGGACATCTTTTCAAGGAAGGCTCTGTCAGCCGCCTTGCCCCCGTCTATGAGGTCGAGAACTTGGACAATGTCATACGCGTACCTGCCTAGACGCGCCAAATCATAGGCGATCTTCATGTTGGATTTGATAACCCTAAGATCTGACGCCACAGGTTGATACCTAGCAATTAACTCGACAGCTTTCTCCTCGACATCGTCATATCTTCCCTGTAGCTCATTCGACCAGACACGTACTTGGGCGTCAATTTTTCCGCCCTGTGCGGCAGATGATAATGAAGCCTCAACCGTTCTCTCCGCGAGATCAGCCATTTGCAGAAGAGTCTCGGACATATCGTTCAGGCCTGCGTCGAGCGGTCTCACGTACGACAATTCTAGCCGAACCTCCCAGTGATATAGTTCTCAGTAAGCTTGTCCTTTGGATTCTGGAATATCTCGTCAGTAGGTCCATACTCGATCATTTTGCCCAGATACAGGAATGCCGTATAGTCGGAGACTCGCGCGGCCTGCTGCATATTGTGGGTGACAATGACCACTGTGTAGTTCTTCTCCAGTTCTCTCATCAGCTGTTCGATCTTAGCTGTCGCGCTCGGATCCAGTGCTGAGCACGGTTCGTCCATGAGAACGACTTCGGGTTCCACCGCGAGTGCACGTGCGATACAGAGCCTTTGCTGTTGTCCTCCAGAAAGGCTAGCTCCCGAATCGCTGATCCTGTCTCCGATCTCGTCCCATAGAAATGCCTTCTTCAGATTCTTCTCGACCTTTGACGAAATGACTTTGCGATCTCTGACTCCATTAAGTTTTAGCCCGGCAGCGACATTGTCGAAGATCGACATCGTCGGAAATGGGTTGGGCTTCTGAAATACCATTCCTATCTTGCGACGAATCGCCACGGGGTCTGTACTAGGAGAGAATATGTCCTCATCATCAAGAAAGACATGTCCACTCACCCAGGCGCTCGGCGTCACTTCATGCATCCTGTTGAGACAACGCACGAGTGTGGATTTTCCGCAACCGGAGGGACCAATTATCGCCGTGATCGCGTTCTCATTGAAAGAAATGGAGATATCGTCGAGGACTTTTTTTTGTCCGAATCCTGCGGTCAGGTTTTCTACCCGCATTTTCTGTCTTGAATTCTGATTATTCCCCGAATTATGAAACGAGATTTTCTTGTCAAGCTGCACGAGGATCTGTGAATTGATCATCACGGTTACCAGTACGTGGGCGACAGCGACTGCCCGAGTAATTGAAGATGAGTTATGTGAATCGTATAGATGCATGTGATGTGACATATTCACAATGGTATTTCCATAATACGCAGTGTGACATACGGGCGGGGTCGGTGGTAATATGTCGAACCAGAACACCAGGCGAAACCTCGGGATAGTTATCCTAGTCATCATCATTGTAGCGGCAATAGTTGGCGGGTACAGCTACTACCTGAATACTGGAAGCACAACGCAGAGCATGACTGAGACGACGACAAACCCGATGACATCAAATGAAGCTGTTTCTATTCTTGGAGCTGGGGCAACTTTTCCAGCCCCGTTGATTCAGAAATGGACTGTTGAGTATAACACCTTGTATCCTTGGGTCACGATAAACTACAACCCGATCGGAAGTGGCGGAGGAATCCAGCAGATAACTCAGAAGACTGTCGACTTCGGTGCGTCTGACGCACCGCTTTCTGACGCTCAACTATCCAACGCCACTGGGCTTGTACTGATGCCCGAAACATTGGGTGGTGTTGCAATCACATACGACCTGCAATCTTACGGCATCTCAAACAACACTGTGATCAACTTCACCGGCGACGTGCTGGCCCAGATCTACATGGGAAAGATAACGCAATGGAATGACCCTGCCATACTGGCGCTCAATCCGAATCTGCAATTGCCCAAGTTGGCCATTACGGCAGTGCATAGGTCCGATGGAAGCGGAACAACATACGCATTCACCGACTACCTCTCAGCAGTCAACCCTGATTGGAAATCGACCGTGGGACGCAGTACATCGGTCTCTTGGCCAGTCGACAAGACTGCGATGGGAATAGGTGCAAAAGGCAACGCGGGGGTCGCTGGCACAGTAGCTAACACGCCTGGCTCAATAGGCTACGTTGACGTGATCTATGCGACTGGCAAGGGTCTTGGCATCGGTGCAGTGAAGAATGCGGCGGGCAATTTCGTGGTTCCGAATCTGCAGACGATTGCTAACGCTGCTGCAAGCGCGACTGGGACACCAGATTCGAAAGACTTGCGTTTGCACATTGTGAACGCCCTGGGAGATCAGTCCTACTCCATAGCGACCTACACGTACATTCTGCTCTACAAGGAAATGTCAAACCAACCTAGTATGACAAAGAGCAAGGCCGAAGCTCTGGCGAAGTTTCTGTGGTGGGCCATTCACGATGGCCAGAAATATGCGCCGGACCTGATCTATGCACCGCTACCTCAGAACGTCGTCTCTGCTGACGAGCAGTTGCTCACATCCCTAACATATCAAGGGCAGACTCTCACAACACGATAAGATGTCTGACACCTTGCAAAAACATATACTGTCACGCCGTGCCGGCAAGAAGGCACGGCGACCTGATCTATTTTGGGCATTACTTAGCGTAGCAGCCGTTGTCATCCTGATTATCACAGCAATCAACCTGTACGCTCTGATCAACGGAAGCACCGATTCTCTTCGTTACTTCGGCCTCGGCTTTCTAGTAGGGACTGATTGGGTGCCGAATCCTCCCGAGGGTCCTCCCCTGCTGGGAGCACTACCGGCCATCTATGGGTCATTGGTCACCACATTGATCGCTCTGCTGTTGGCTGTTCCGATCAGCCTAGGAGTTGCGTTGTTTCAAGCGGAATTGTCTCCTAGGCGACTTCGGACTCCGTCGGTCTTTCTCATCGAACTGCTCGCAGCCGTACCAAGCGTCGTCTATGGCCTATGGGGCCTCTTCGTTCTCGTTCCATTCATGCGTGATTATGTGAATACCCAACTGAAAGGATGGTTTGGCTTTCTGCCATTATTCAGTGGACCTGCAAATGGTCTTGGTATGCTCACGGCGGGAGTCATACTGGCGATCATGATCATTCCGTATGGATCCTCAGTCATGCGTGAGGTGATAGCAGTCGTCCCAAGGAGTCAGAGGGAAGGCAGCTTGGCTCTTGGAGCTACAAGATGGGAAATGATCAGGACCAGCGTGATACCGTACGCGCGAACAGGGATAATTGCCGCCATCGTTCTCGCAATGGGCAGAGCGATCGGAGAAACAATGGCCGTCACCATGGTCATTGGCAATGTCGCGAGAATTTCCCCGTCCCTATTCCTACCTGCCGAGACAATTCCGAGTGTTATTGCAAATGAGTTCACCGAAGTGGCTGGTAATGACCTTTACCTGTCAGCGCTATTCGAGCTAGGGCTAATACTGTTCGCCATTGCTTTCCTGATGAATTTGGCAGGCCGCATTCTGATCACTCGACTACAGTTCAAGAAAGGAAGTGACAGGGTTGCTTAGCCTCGAGCGCAGAAGACGCATCAGCAACCACTTGTTTGCAGTGTTCGCCACTTTGTGCTTCTTCATCGCGTTGGTTCCGCTTGTTTCGATCATCTATCAGACAACAGTACAGGGCTACACGGCTCTGAGCTTGAATTTCTTTACGAAAGTCACGCCTCCAATCGGAGGAACTGGCGGCGGCATACTCAACGCAATAGAAGGCAGCTTCGTAATGGTTGTGATCGCTTCAATGATTGGTATACCAGTTGGCGTCTTCGCCGGTGCCTATCTTTCTGAATATCCCGGGCGACTTGCATACGCTGTGAGGCTACTGGCCGAAGTCCTCACGGGCGTCCCATCAATCGTCACTGGCATTGTTGTATATGTGCTCCTCGTTGCGACATTGCATCGGTTCTCTGCGTTTAGCGGAGGGGTGGCGCTTGGCTTCATGATGATTCCGATAATTGCGATCTCGACGCATGAATCGTTGAAGCTTGTATCTTCGTCGATTAGAGAAGGAGGACTTGCCTTGGGCATTTCAAGGTCTAAGACTATGGTGCACATACTCTTGACCACCGCCAGGAGTGGCATAATCACCGGCATCGCTTTGGCCGTCGCCCGAGTAATGGGTGAGACTGCGCCTCTGCTATTCACGGCGCTAGGCAGTCAGTTTCTCATGACGAGTGTGATGGATCCAGCAGCGTCGCTGACTCTCCTAATTTTCGATTTCGGAACAGCTCCTTACGAGAACTCCCACACGTTCGCATGGGGCGCTGCTCTAATACTCCTTCTAATTGTGCTCGGTCTCAACATCGTCGTGCGAGTAGCATCACGACTTAAGGTCACCGGTTCAGAGTGATGTGGACATTGATTTGGCGTATTCATCTGCCTATGGAGGATACCCGGCTTCCGCGCGATGCCGCCGGCTTTCTCGGTATGCGGAAAGAACTTCACATGTCGTTTGCGGTTAGATTGGGGTCATGAACGCGAGTCTGTCATCTGAGAAATATCCCCTTAGGCCACATACGCTACAAACCGCGCCGAGGCGCAGACCAGATTCCTCCTCATAGTAGAGATTGAGCGAGTCCCTGAGGCATCTTGGGCACCGATTTCCCGAACTCTTCTCCACGACAGCTCAAGCGACAGGTCCTCACTGGCGCACATATGTTTGGCGAAAGCGAAATATGCAAGAAATCGGTTTTCACATAGATCATGTAGGGATTCAGCTTGGTATCAGTGGCGGAGCCTGAAACCGAAGTAAGGAAGCTCCAGGAGACCGGGAGAGCGTCATTCATTGTCTCCGTACCTAAGAGGTGGGTTCAAGATCTCAGTCTGCGAAAGGGGTCTCTGATACGGGTGTCGGCGCAACAGGACGGGTCACTTCTCCTAATCGCCGGGCAGTCAGCGGCAAAACAGAGATCGAGTGAAGCGAGTATTCAGGTCGAAGCCGACCAAGATCCTGGGTCGCTGGCTAGGAAGCTAATTGCACTGTACATGATTGGTCTGAACTCGGTGGTCCTGAAATCTAAAGATGCAAGGATGTCCCCGCAGATTAGGGACGCGGTCAGAGAGCTCGTGAGACGAAAGCTGGTCGGCACTGAGATAGTTTCCGAGTCTTCATCAGAGATGGTTCTGCAGGTCTTGCTGAGCTATCCCGAGCTGTCAGCGGAGAGCACTCTACGAAGAATGGTTACGATTGCAGATCAGATGCACAGAGACTCCATCACAGCACTGTGCGAGGGAAAACATGACCTAGCTGCTCAAGTCTTGAAGAGTGACGATGAAGTAGATCGATTCAGCTTCTATATTGTGCGCCTGCTGAAACAGGCGGTTGAACATCCTCAGCTATTGAGAGAGATAGGACTGAACTCGCCAAGGGATTGCCTTGGCTACAGGCTGATAGCGAAGAGCGTCGAAAGAGTTGCCGATCACTCTTCCTTGATCGCGGAACACGCCACAAAGCTTCAGGAAGCCCTAACCCCCAAGCTCGCCGCTCGTATCAAAGAGCTGAGCGAGTTCTCCAGCCTCCTGTTCCAAGAAGCATCGCAGGCACTCTTCCGAAGCGATTACTTGATGGCGGATAGCGTCTTGGCAAGGCAAGACCAAGCAGAGAAACTTGAAGCTGAGATAGAGAGACAGATCTACAGGCAGAGCCTGCCGCCCGAAGACATCTCCGCGTTGAGACTGGTTTTGGAAAGTCTCAGGAGGATAGGCGAATACGCAACTGACATTGCCGAGATCGTGCTGAACCTGACAGTAAGCAAGTTGACCTTACAATGACAGGTCACGTCATCGGGCTTGACGCGTCTGACCTCGAAATCATTATGCATTAGTGCAGTGTCATGAATCTAGCAATGTGATGACGAATGGTCAAGATCACCTATCAACCATGGGAAGAGATCGTGATTCATGAGGTCGTAGAATACCCCCTAGCGGCGTTGCTCGAGATGCAGAGTTTCGGGGCTCCACCAGGTTCTATGGGCCGAAGCCTCATGTGGGCAAACGGGATTGCCTTCGCCTATGCAACGATGCCGGTGAGCGATGATGTTGTGGCGGAGCAGTTGAAGGGCAGGATGCATTGGGCTAGCCTTATCTTCGCGACAATGCCCGCCTACGAGAGCGCCGTTCTCCTCCAAGAGACCGGCATCCGCGTTCCTGTGGTGGATGTGAGCGGCAATCCAACTCTCTATGCGGTCGCCCGGTGGCTGCGTGACCACCCTGAGTTCCGCTGAAGGGCTCTAGAGGACCAGCGTAAGTAATTGCCGGAGGGTTAGGGTTCGCGCGTTCTTTTGGTACGCACCCATGTTCAGGATTTCTTCGATTTCCATCCTTGTTCACGCCACCTAAGCCTATGGTACATCAGTGTACCTATATAAGTACGGCGTCGTTTTCCGACATATGCCATGAGGACATGAGTGTCATAGGTCGGAATGATGGTTTTGCACGCCCGACGAAGGGGCGATCCGTTCGACACGAAATGCTGTATACTTGAGAAGGGGCGTTGCACACCCGAGAAACACGTAGACCGGAATTGATTTTATTCGCTATCGGGCGTATAGGACGATATTGCAGACCTAGTGTTGTCCTCTCGCGGTCTACTTGTTCAGACTTTTCAGTATCTCTGACGCCTCTCGCATCATTCCGTCGATAACCTCAGCTACCGGCTTGATCTCATGTACGAGGCCTATGCTTTGACTGCACGGAATCACGCCTGCGTCTAGGTCACCGTCTTCGTACATGCGTTTCGTCGCCGTCCCTGCGACAACTGACAGGATCTCACCTAACTCAGCCTGTTTGGATTCCAGTTCGGCCACCTTGAGTGCAGCTGGATTCTTCCAGGCGCGGATGGTGTTTCGCAGAGTGCCCAAGATTGGCAGCGTGTCAAGCTCGGTGGCAGAAGCTAGAGCTCGCTTGAGATTATCATGGATAGGGCACTCCGACGTTAGCAACAATCGTGTGCCGACAGTAACTCCTTCAGCACCCAGCGCCAATGCTGCAACTAGTCCTCTGCCGTTGACAATACCGCCAGCTGCAATCACTGGAATGCTCAGCGCGTCCACGGCGGTCGGCACTAGGACCATAGTTGTCAATCCGACTTCGCCAATGTGACCCCCTCCCTCGGTACCGAAAACGGTCACAGCATCCACGCCGGCTTTCTGTGCGCTGAGTGCATGGCGGACACTCACACATTTGTGCATCGTTTTCACGCCGTTGGTCTTCAGTCGAGCAAGCAAGTCCTCGGGAGGGCGATGGCCGCTCGTTTCGACTATCGGAACATGTTCTTGGAGTATGACCTCGGCGTAGAGGTCGTTGTCTATGGGTCTCATCGCTGGGAAGAGGCTCAAGTTCACGCCGAATGGCTTGTCGGTCAGATCTCTCACCCTCCTGACAGCTTGACGGAACTCATCCTGACTCTCATACATCGCCGAAGCCATCATCCCCAATGCGCCGGCATTCGAGATGGCGGCCACGAACTCGGGCTTCGAGACATGCATCATGGTGCCGCCGACGATTGGATACTTGGTTCCGAACATCTTAGTCACACGAGTTTCGAACATCGAATGGCTCCCAGCTACTAGCGTGTTCTAGTCTTCAGCAGAACAGGTGCTGGAATCAGAATTTTACACTTCCTATAGCACTCGCCTTGACGCTTCCCGAATCTGGACTAGCAGAGCCCCGAATCAGTCCTTAGACCGAACAAATCTTTACCTTGAAGGCGCTTCAGACTGCTTCGGTTTCGACGGAGCTAGGTGAGGCCAATGCCTGCAGAGGAACAGGACACGAGCAGACGCAAGTTGTGTTCTTTTCCCGTCTGTGGGGCGACGGCGGACTGGTTCACAGACTTCTTTGGTGAAACCGAATACTACTGTGACAAGCACAAACCTATGATCCCACAATCTCTCCTCAAGAGAGCAGACGCTAAAGGAAGGAGCAGCTCGGCCTAGGCGAGCGGTCGCCTACGATTCGGGTGAAGGTTCGGGCGGGCTCGGCTTCGGTCGTGGCTTAGCTTTCCTCTTCGTTGGCGCTAGCTTCAGTCTCTCTGGAACTGGTTCAACTGTCGCGACTGGTCTCGGTGGCGGAACCGCTGCCGGCTTGGTTTCCCGTAGTCTCGCAAGTGCGAACACAGTCAGTCCTATTCCCACGGCGAATGCGGCGCAAACTGCCAGCACAATCGTCGCGTACAGGATGGTGCTATCAGTTGTCCAGACAGCCCTGAGCGTGTGAGGTGAATCCATCGTGATTGTGGTGGTTGCGGACGCCGATTCCATATCTCCCGTCCATTTCTGGAACACCTGTTTCACACCGTAGCTGGTATCAACCTCTGTTGGGACCGAGAGCGTCGCAGTGCTTCCCGCATCATACCATCCTCCTCCCTCCACGACTCCGTAATCGGAAGAGCCCGTGAGCAAGTACTGCATCTTGTAATGGGCGACTATCGTGTGAGGAGTATCCATCGTGATTCCAATTGAGTCTCCTGAAGCTGGAGTAGAGTCGACCGTCCATTGCTGTAGGACGTATCGAGTATCGTCGCCGCCTGAAATGGATGACGGAAGCGGACCTACAATGACAGACTCGGTTGGGAGGTACCAACCTTCTCCTGTCGCGGATGCAATTCCCGTAGGCTCGACCGAGACCTTCAGGAAGTTCTGGAGTTGATAGTTCGCGACCACTCTCTTCGCCGAGGTCATCGTCACCGTCCCGCTGGGTGAGTCTCCTGAGAAATCCCCGCTCCAGTACGAGAAGACATAGCGTTGATTTGCGTTCAGTGGCGCAATAAGTGACGTCAAGCTGAATGATGCCGCAGTTCCGTCGTTGTATGTTCCCTTTCCGTTTACAGGAACAATTCCGGCAGGATTGGTTTCCACGTCGAGGTCGAACGTCTTCGTTTTCTCGTAGGTGGTTGTCGGATAGTAGTAGTATGGATAGGATCGATAGTACGGATAAGACGCATAAGATGAGTAGGACGGATAGGACCACGAGTAGTTGTTCCCGTAGTACTGGTAGCACCACGAGTAGTTCCAGTGATCGCAATAGTACCAGGGATACTGCGTCGGAGAGCTCATAGAAAGGCTCGGAGCAGCTGGCTCACTAGGGGCCCCGGATGCGGCAGCTGCGTTTGGGTACACAGCGAGCAGACACATGAGGGCCAATGCGAGTTCAGCAGAAATGAGTACAAGGCGTCGAGCCAAGCTATCTCATCTTCATTGTAGCTGGCTGCAGACCGTATTTCTACGTTATGCAGTCTGCGAGGACAGAATCAGGCCTGTGAACAGGTCATGTTTCGAGATTGTGTGAGATCGTGAGGGACCAGCCGGATGTTCATCAGCTTGTGAGTGAGTATGATTGCGTCGGCGGATCAGGATTGTCGCGGCGAGGGCAGCGATCAAGAGCATGAGTGGTTGGGCCATAGGCGGATACTCTGGGACCGGTTTGCCGGAGGGTTGGAGCTCAAAGTCGGCTGTCGCGATGCCTCCGTCAGATACTGTGACAGTCTTGCTCTCGGGCACATACGCTGGGTCGACGGAGACAGTCAGGTTGTACGATCCTGGCGCCACCCACATCATGTAGGTACCGTCAGTGGTCGTGGAAACTGTCGCGGGTTCTCCCGAGTCCCCTTCGGCGACGACTTGCGCCCACGGGAGCGGGCGGAGGTTTCCGTACATGTCGTACCAGTACACGGTACCCCGGATCATGGACATCGACGCATGTGATGGTGTAACCATCAAGGAAAACGCTGCCAAACCTAGGATCAAGAAAAGGACGGCTGTGATTCGCTTCATTGCAAGGGAACTATTCCACGTTCGCATCATTGGATATGCCGGCTTAAGCATAAGTAAGCTTACTCATACCTATAACATTATCCGTGATGAAACCGGCCAAGCGGTCCCCGCCTTTCCTTCGAGATACGGATAGGGTAACACGTAAAGTCAGGACGTTGCGCCAGAAGGCGAATCTTGCATCCGTGCTGGGTGTGCTACGTCTTGAGGTTCCATTCCGTGGTGCCGTACTTTTCCCTGACTAGAACGGGGATCATTTGCAGTTCCTGATCTGTCGTGGGACCGGGAACGAGTTGTGCCTTGAAGATTCCCGCGAATGCATCGCTGAAGGCTCCCTTGACCTCGTCGATAGGGACCGCTCGTCCCAATTCCGTCTTGACAGAGGTT
>Ga0208321_1000699_pt1 | contig 15977 bp, 17 predicted proteins | sample June2015DPH_4_15_FD_184692 | JGI IMG/M metagenome (GOLD analysis project Ga0208321, IMG submission 184692) | Peatland microbial communities from SPRUCE experiment site at the Marcell Experimental Forest, Minnesota, USA - June2015DPH_4_150... | ecosystem: Environmental > Terrestrial > Soil >... | reverse complement strand
TGGCGGAGCCTTGTCCAGAACGCCTCTCACAGTCGAGAGGAATTCATGAAGAGTGATCCCTTCGATGGTTAACAGCCCAAGTCAACCGTTCAGAACCAAGCATCTAATATGGTTTAGAGACAGAGCCGATATTGCGTCTAATGTGGCCGCCATCTTGGCAACGAGCGCTGGGTTTCGGTAGCCGTTGCAGAGGAAGAAGGCCCCGAGATGGATTCTTGAGGTTTCACGCGATAGAGCCGAAAGCGTCGTCCAGCATTCGAATACCGCGGAGTTTGGTCCCCAAGTGAGGTGATCCATTAACCAAGCTGAGTCGAAGCCCGCGCTCTCACAGGCACGAAACAGTTCTGCCAGTCCCCAGTAGTCTGGGGAGGCGGACATCTGAGGAGCCTCGTTCAGCACTGCGCCGAACTTAATCTTGCTCAGTTTCTTAACGCCCACCAAATCCTCGGCAGACCGGAATATATGTTGTAGATCAGCGACAACTCGGGTGCAGTATAGCGTCTCCGGTAGTGATAACGGCAGAGCTGCCAATGGCTAGCGAGTTGACTTAGCCGTTAGTTCCAAAATCTTAAGCGCGATTTGCTTCACGCCTGCTTGTGTGGACTAACTATGCCTCTTGGAATTCCTGACGCCATGAGTGAGGAGCACGAAGAGCTTCATACCGAGTTGGCAAAGGGAACGAAAATACAGGGCAAGGTAGGCGGGGCGGCGAGACGTGTTGCGGAGGTTCTCCACCCACACATCGAAAGAGAGAACGAGCTGGCTCTCCCCGTCATAGGTGTGACAAGGGAGCTGGCGGTAGGCGAAACATCGCCAGACTTCGCGAAAGCGCTGCAGTTGGCTGACGAATTCAAAGGTGTATATGGCGAGATCGTGCCGACCTAGCAATTCGGTATCTTGAGGTTCGCAAAACATAAGTGGCTCTCAATCTGGCTAGGAAATCGACGGAGATGCTCTGAATGAGTGATGCTTTCGTCAAGGTTGGTTCCTTGAACGATTTTCCTGCCGGATCAATGAAGAAAGTTCAAGTGCACGACAAGGACGTGCTCGTGGCGAATCTGTCCGGCCAGATCTACGCAATGGGTGACTCGTGTACACACAGGCATTGTTCCTTGAGCGAGGGAACGATCGAGGGCACTACTGTCATATGCCCCTGTCACGAGGGGCGATTTGACCTCACGACAGGCAAGGTCATCGCTTCACCGCCTAAGAGCGACGAACCTACCTATGAGGTGAAATTGCAGGGCTCGGATGTACTGATCAAGGAGAGATAGAATTCGCTCGGACGTTCGTCTTCGCACTTTTGGTGATCACAGCTCAGTCGAGCCTTCTTCTCGGCCGCTCTCGCTTCTTCGTCGTGACTCGCTTCATCTTGTTGGAGAGCTCGTCGAATACTTCTGGGAGGCTCCATCCTGACGCGCCGAATGAAGTCGTCTTCCTAGGAGTGACCAACTCGACTTCAACCTCGTACCTGTGTCTTCGCCCTGCTCCATGACGAATAATTCGTAACTCTTCGTTCTCCTCATGAGGCCGATCGCCTTGTGGATATGTTCCGTGGGCGACACTATGATGGGCTGAGTAAGGAGTTCGTTGACACTCAAGGAGTCAATTCGGCTGATCATTCGAATTTCACTCTGGTCCTACCGTCCTGATCATTCTGCCTAGCCAACTATGTCGTCAGTTCTTTTTCATGTACTCTACGGTTCTTTCATAGAGTCTCTGAAAGTGCCGCGCGAACTCGTTGTTCTCCTTCTCCTTTCTTACAGCCATGACCCACGGTTCGAGTTTCTTCCAATTCGAGACTATATGTGATCCAAGCCGGTCGTCTATGATGGCTAGATCGACAAACCTCTTCTCCACTAAGAACCCAATTTGCTCGAAGAAGGAAGTGACCTCATGAGGGTATTCACTCGCTTCGAAACTGGTCGCTTCCTGATCTTTGTACTTGTCGTAGTCTTGGAATCGGAATTCATTCTCGATCCATCTGAGTGCCTTGTGGAGTCGGTCCCCTTCCGCCCATTCGAACAGTTTCATGGAGACGTCAAGATTTCTGTGCATCTCCATATGCCTCAGCTGGATGACCACGAAAACCACTCCGAGAATCACACCTATCGTCGATATTATCGCCGCATCGTCTGATATTGAAGGCAAAAGTCTCAGCTGCCCCTTCGTCTCGCCCTTCTCTCTCTACCCAGAAGCTCGATCCAGATCCCATCGGGATCTTTCACGAAGGCCAGTCTATAGCCGCCCTCTGAGAAAGGTTCCACCGCTTTCGTGGCGCCATTAGCCAACATTTCCTCATACTTTCCGTCGACATCCCGCTCCCAGAACGCCAAGTGGTCGAGTTCGGAGCCGCTCCTGAATCGTTCATGGTACTTCGCTCTAGGCGGGTAGTAATTCAGCTCAAGTACTTGACGGGACCGCGGATCTCTGAGTTGCACGAATATTCCTCCCGCCTTCATCTTTCCACGGCCTGCCTTCTTCAGTCGCATCACTTTCGTGTAGAATGCCAGCGATCGTCTAAGATCTCGGACCCTTATGCCAGTGTAAGTGAACGGCATCGCCTGTCAACTGTCTTCCGATAGAAGCACTTGTGGTATATTGATGAATTCCTTCTTACGCATTCAGATGCCGGGGTTACCTTACCTTATTGATGAGCAAAATAGATCCCGATGGAATCTTGGGCTACCGCATCGACTCTGCCGAAACCAAACCTGACTAACTGGATCACCTCATCCACATGGCATTGTGTCAAGTCAGGTTCGCCCAAGCCGTCGATCCTCTCAGCCGTCGGCATAACAACCGTAGCTTTGCAGTTGTGCTCCTCCGGTAACCAATGGACTAGCGGCGCGTTCACCTTCCTTGCTTCGGCGTACGTTTCACTGTGAAACTCAGCCGTAACTGATTCAGACGCTTGAACGATTTTCATGTTGAATAGCTCCATGAGCCTTACTACAGTCCCAGGTTTCAGATTGCCTAGATCCGCTTTGGAGAGAAGGAGGTGACACGTGCCATCCTGCGCAACAATTGTGAGTTCCCTCGCACCCATCTCCGGATGCTCGGGATGAGCTGGAATCTTGACTGTTCGGCTACTCTTTACACCGGATATTGTGGCGACGACCGGTCTGTCGATAAAGAAGAACCTGCGAGCGGTTGGGTCGATGATCTTACGGTTCGCGGCGTAGACGTTCTCCCAGCTTATCGTGGCATCTACCGGGCGTGGTCCAACTTCGTACACGACGCCTCTGATGGCTTGAGGAGTGATGCCTCGCCGTCTCAGAGCCATCAAGGTTCCAAGCCGAGGATCACTCAAGTCGCTGTACGTACCCTCTTCAAGTGCACGCATCATCTTCGATTTGCTGAGATCCATTCCGACGAGGTGCAAGCGGCCGTAGTGTATTGCATCCGGATATGTCCAGCCCAAGTGCTTGTACAGGTATTTCTGACGTTCCATGTTCGTCAGATGCTCTTTGCCTCGAATCACATGTGAGATACCCATCAAGTGATCGTCGACCCCACACGCCATGTTGTACAGCGGCCACACGCGGTACTTGCTACCGACACGAGGATGGGGATACTTCACCGGATCTATGACGCGTAGCGCAGGCCAATCCCGCACGGCCGGGTTCGGATGATCCAGCTCTGTCTTGACGCGAAGAACCACCTCGCCCTCATCATACTCGCCTTCGAGCATTCCTTTCCAACGAGTTAGATTCTCTTCTGGAGTGAGCGCACGACAGGGACAAGCTCTTCCTGACTCGATGAGCTGCTTGAAATCCTCAGAGGCACATTCGCAGACGTATGCGTCTCCTTTCCGGATCAGCTCTTCCGCATATTGGTAGTACAGCTCCAAGCGGTCGCTCTGACAGTACTCCTCGTCCCAAGCGCATTCGAGCCATCTCAGATCCGTGCGTATTAGATCGTAGAACTGCAAAGCAGCCTTCTTCAGTCGAGGGTCTGTATCCTCAAAACGTAGAATGAATTTCCCACTGTACTTCCGGGCATAGTCATGACTGAGAATGACCGCTCGCGCGTTTCCCAGATGCAAGACCGAATCCGGATTCGGCGAGAACCGCGTCACGATCTTAGGGTACTTGTCAACGTTCGCCAGCGGTGGAAGGCCTCGCTCTGTTTTCGGTTTCTCCTTCGCCAGCTCCTCCGGCCAGTTCTGCTGTATGACCTTCTCTTGATCAGCGAGGCTCATCGTGTTAACTTGATCTAAGACCCCAGCGACTAGCGTGCGGACCTCTGCTGCTTTCTGCCTCAGCTCTGGATGAGCGCCGAGAAGTCTTCCGATGACTGCTCCAGTCTCGGCTTTGCCTCCGTGCCTAATGGCATTCAGCAGTGCGGCTTTCCTAGCTTCGAGCTGCAGTGCTTCTGAGGATGTCACTTTGTCCGCCAAGCCTACTCGACTACGCCAGTCACTTCCGCGACACGCTCTGCAGCTTCCTTTGTAAGACCTTTCTCGCCTAAAATCGTGTAACGATCCGGCCTTATCTTGTGCGCAATCGTCAACGCTTTGATTACATACTTGTCATCGATTCCAAGTTCACGCGCACATGTCGGAGCCCCGATTCTGCGCAGGACATCTCGAATGAGCTGCCAGTTTGCTCCGTGGAGGTACGCGCACATGATCGTTCCGACACCGACCTGTTCTCCGTGAAGGGCCGGGTGCGGTGCGGTCACATCGAGTGCGTGACTAAACAGATGCTCGGCACCGCTGCAAGGTCTACTACTGCCGGCGATGCTCATCGCGACGCCGCAGCTGACAAGCGCCTCAACAACTGTCCTGATTCCTGTCTCGCTCATGGCTTTCATGATATGTGCGTTTCTCATCACAAGCCTCGCACTCATCAGCGCCAAGTCTGCGGCGTAATCGCCGTAGTATTCGTTCTTTATTCGGTGTGCGAGCCTCCAGTCCCTGACAGACGTGTACTTGCCCACGACATCGCCGCAACCGCTCGCGAGCATTCGAAATGGTGCACGACCTATGACGCCCACATCGGCCAATATAGCAATAGGTGCTTGTGCCATGAAAGAGTAAGGTTTGCTGTATCCTTTCATCGAGACGACAGGGCTAGCGATTCCGTCATGAGACGCAGCTGTCGGAATACTCAGAAACGGTATGCCCTTGTTGGCGGAGCTAAGTTTTGCGACATCGATATCTCTTCCTCCGCCGACACCGGCCACAACGCTGGGCTTGAACTTCTCGATCTCTCGTTCAACCTGACGGACCTGGGGGAGCGATGAGGCTTCCACGAGCACTTCCTGGACCTTGAATCCGGAACTCTTCAACGACTCGCGTACGGGTGCCGCGCCTATCGATTGGACAACGGAATCCGTCACAATAAGCACGGATCCCGAGAAACCCAGTCGACTACACGTTTCCCCTACCTTGCCGAGCACGTCGTCGCCCACTATCACTTCCCGTGGAAGTTGCATGTAGTGGAATTCTTGAGGCAAGGAGACTCGACCTAGACCAGGAATACTAATGATACGATCGCAGCCACAAGTACTACTGGAAAGAGCGTCGCAAATGTGAGCCTTGCGGTTCTAAGGACGAAGCGCATCAACTGGCTGAAAGATGATAATCCCAGTGTTTTCACTTGAACTTCAGAACAACTAAACGATGCTTCCACTGGCTCGATGTTCTTCCTAGCCTCATCTGCAGCCGCCCGCACAGAAGCGACTATGCCTTCTGGATCAGTTGCTTCTCCTATCGGGTGGTAACCAAATCTCGAAGAGGCTATCCCGTTGACCATGTGAGTGTCCGAAGTCATTACCTCCCCATCAGCGACGCCCATCTGCTTCAGGCTACTGAGTATTCTCTCTCTCAGACCCGAAGCCATGTTATTGCTGTCAAAGATGACGTACGCAAAGGATTTGCCGCCCATCTCGATCCAGAAGACATCGATCCCTCCAGGACCCATACCTTCCTTCAAGGATACCTCTGTTAACATGATATGGGCCACGCCCACGGAAGCAGAACGCAACTTCACGCCTCTCGTCGACTTCACCGCGAGCTTGGCTGCCTGAGCAAGATCGTTGAGCTTGTCCTGGGTCATTACAGTCACGTGACCCAAGCTATTGTGTGCATCAACAAGTGCTACGTCTTTGAAAAGGTGCCTTGCACTCTTGCGCAGTAGCTCGCCAATCTCAAAATCTATGTCCTCGGTATCGTGCGGCGCAGTCGTCATTGTCACCAGCGCTGACTTGCCGAAGACCTGACAGGTTGCAGTTGCACTTCCAGCCGCGGACCGGAGAATTGGACCGACGCCTGAACTTGATGGCGTGTGAGCCAACATTGATTGAATCTTGTCGATGACTTTGGCGCTCTCTTGCTGACTGACGAGATTGCGCTCGTGCCCTGAGACTCCGTGTGCAACGGCAGCAACACCTCCGACCGTCGACTCGACGACACGCTTAATCATGTACGGAAGTGCACTGCTTCCGATGTTCAGAAAGGGACCTGGATGGAAGTCTGGCACGATCAAGGTCCCCTTCACCTTTCCAGAGGTCCTTGATCTAAATGTCAGAATGGACAGATTGATCGAGCTATTGACGCCAAAGACTTGCAAGTAGTTCTCGAACCTAGAGAAATCTCCATCCAGCCAGTCTCTCAGGAAAGCCCTGAACACGAGCAATGGCGAAACACCGAGCGTACGGATTCCTCGCCTCTCAACGTAAATCAAGAAGGCAAAGGAGAACACAAACGACACAGCAACCGCCAAGACGAGACTCACAACGAGACCAGAAGGAAAGGTAGTGAGAACAAACGCCAGACCGACCGAACATGCCAAGGGATCAGAGACTGCAAGCACCACACGTCTCGCCAAGCTGACAGTCGACATTGAGAACACAGCTATCGACCGCAGCGGCAACATGACAAATAGGCCCAGGCAGAAAGCGCTCAAAGGAAACGAGAAGACTCCGAAGAACTTGCTCACCCCCGCACCGATAACGATCACAATGATCCACACAATGCTGCCGAAGAGGGACAACGCCAGAACGCGTCTCGGAAAGAACAGCGGGTCTCCGTTGACGACGAAACGAGACGAGAAGAGAGCGGAGAGAAGAGTTGGGACAAGAAACACGAGCAGGCCTGCTGACAGGCCCCTGACGAACCCGAGCCGTGTCGGGTCGCCTATTGAGAACGCAACTGTGGTCCCAAGTAGGTCTAGGACGAACAGCGAGACCAGTATCATACTGGTTGAGGGGAAAGCAATGCGCCGAATGGCGTTATAGTACGGCGTAGCCTTCTTGATGCGCAGATAGTTGTCGCTGGACACTAGAGAGCCCCGTGTCCTTCAAGCAGCCTTCATTATGCTGCGTACAACTCGGCGCAGGACTTCAGGTGAGGCTTTCTCGACCAGAGTGCCTGTGACGATGACCCTTGCCCCAGCCTTCACGATCTGTCTTGCGACTTTGGGAGATCGAATGCCTCCGCCCACAACCAGTGGGATCTCGATGTGCTCGCTTACAGCGGCCACCATCTCGAGCGAGATCGGTCGTTCGACACCGGAACCTGCCTCTAGATAGAAGAAGCGTTTGCCCATGAACTGAGCTGCCATGCCATAGATTACGGCCAGCGATGGCTTCTCGAAGGGGATTGGATTGGCTTGGCCCACGAATGCTGCTGCAGCACCTCTGTCGCCGACGATAACGTAACCCATAGGGATCGGTTCAAGGCCGTAGCGTTTCACGAGAGGTGCGCCGAGAGCCTGTGCATGCGTTATGTAGTATGGATTCATAGAATTCATGAGGCTCATGAAAAAGATCGCGTCGGCCTCTCTGCTTATTCCGACAAGATCATTCGGGAAGATTATGACCGGAAGCTTGGTCTGCTTCTTTATTGCACTGATGACCTCGTCGGTATGATAGACCGATACGGCAGTTGAGCCTCCAATCATGATCGCCGCGGAGCCGCTCTTTTCTATCGCCTTTGCCAAGGCCTTGGCGGATGATCTGGTCACTTTCTCGGGATCAAGCAACGTCAGGTGAATTGCGCCTTGTTTGTTGATGCTATCGATCAGGTATTGCTCGACCCTGCCTAGCATATGAGACATTCCTCACTAAGCTGCCGTACACTCAGAACAGAGAATCGTTATTAAAAGTGCCCCCGCCAACACGTGTTTACCTAAGCACATGTTCCTAACAACGATGGGATTCTAGGGGAATGTCATGCAGACTAGTGCATCCTCAAGAGGTGGCAAGACGTCCGGCTTCTTTGAGATCGCTAGAATCCCGAATTGCTTCATGATGGGCCTTGCTGTCCTTGTAGGCGAATTCATGACGCTGGGTCCAGCGATGCCAGTATATTCCGCAGTGATCGGGTTCCTTGTAGGTTTCACCCTCGTTGCCGGTTCAATGGCGGTGAACGATATCCTCGACACGGAGATCGACCAGATAAACACCCCAAGCAGACCTATCCCCTCAGGGCGCGTATCCAAAACTGAAGCCGCAGCTTTCGCTGCGCTCACACTCGGCGTAGGCCTATCTCTTGCATTTGCGTTGAGCGCTGTCAACCTTCTCATTGCGATCTTGGCAGTGACGCTCATGTTCTATTACAACAGGTTCGGAAAAAAGACCGGCCTTCCAGGAAATGCTGCCGTCAGCGCCAACCTTGCAATACCATTCATCTTTGGCGGAGCTGTAGGAGGCATCAGTAGCATCCTGTACGTGTTTGCGTTGATCGCGTTTCTGGCGGGAATGGGTCGCGAAGTCGTTAAGGGCATGGCTGACGTTGTGGGAGACTCCAAGCGAGGTGTCAGGACGCTTGCAGTCTCAAAGGGACTTGGCACTGCTTCAAAGACTGGCGCACTCTTCTTTGTCGTGGCGGTTCTTCTGAGCGCGATTCCCATCGTGCTGAGGATGGTTTCCTGGCCATACGTGCCAATAGTTCTGGCCTGTGACCTAGGTTTCTTGTATTCGGCATACTCAATCGTCATGGACCATTCGCCGAAGAATGCGGTAAGATCCAAGAACCAGGCCTTGCTCTGGATGCTCCTAGGGCTTATCGCGTTCATCGCAGGCGGATTTGCCGTTGGCTAGAACGAACCATACCTGTCACCGCAATAGGATTCAATAGGCTTCACCTTGGCCCACTTCAACTTCCTTGTACCACTTGACTCTCTCACCAATCAGACTCCTAGCCGTCCATCTGAGCCCTTTCTTTTCAGTCACGAGGGAGCTACGGATAGTCTCGACTTTCCGAGTCAAGTCCTTCACTCCGGCGGTGCTGGGTGCATCTTCGTCGACGAATCTCCTGATCTTGTCGAGACTGCCCATAATTGTCCTGTACAGACCCCAGTTTCGCGCACACAGGTTTGCTAGGTAGTCCAAGTTTATGATCTCTCGGTCGTCCCTGTGTCCGAGTTCATGATCTTCCAGAATCGCCACCACGTCCTTCGCATCCTTTGCCTCAAGTTTCACGTTTTGAAGTTTGGTCAGCAAAAGATCGGTGATCGGTATCGTTAAATCATCCAGCGTTAGACGCCGTCTAAAGTCCAAGGTGTGTTCCATCTCGAACTTGTCAAGGAACACATCAACGTTCTTCTGATGCTCTCCTTTGACGAACTGTAGACGAGTGTCGCTGTAGAGCAAATTGAACTCCCTATTGGAAGAATATCCAAGCTTGTCGAAAAGCGAGAATATACGTCTACGCTGTTTTCCCAACCCAAACAAATCTATGTCATGATATTCCCGCAGATGTGTGCTGTGTAGTCCGTGACAGTGAAACCGAATCGCCAATCCTCCGATCAGCCTCAAAGTCACCCCGCAGTCCCCGGCGCTTCTTACAATCCTCTCTGCTTCTTCAGCAGACTCGATTCCTTCCGTGCTACCCAAGAAACTCCCCTAAGGATTTCGGATTCATAGCGTTCGCAAGTACAAACCACTCGACACCAGAGACTTAGATGCCTTCTTTCTTCCTCATAAGCCCAACTTGGAACATAGAGCATGGCCACAAGGTCGCATATGAGGCTTGGCGACTTCCGGAACAGAGAAGGACAGAAAACTCAGGCGCTCTGCTCACCAACTCCTTCCTTGTAAGGTGGTCATCATCACCATAAGGCTAAGAAGCGTGAGATCCTAACGAGCCCGGTTCCTCGCATTAAAGAGATGAAGTTGAAGGATTCTGGGTAGTCATGGACATAATCAGTGCCATCATCCTAGCAATCATAGAAGGAGCAACCGAGTTCCTGCCGGTCTCCTCAACTGGCCACATAATTCTGGCGGCAGTCATCTTGAATGTTGCGCAGACTAATTTTGTCAAAAGCTTCGAACTATCGCTCGAATTCGGTTCAATTCTCTCCGTAGTGATTTCCTATTGGAGACTCCTTCTTGATTGGGGGGTCTTGAAACGATTGGCTGTTGCATTTCTGCCTACAGGCATTGTCGGGCTTCTTCTCTACAGAGTATTCAAAGATGTCCTGCTGGGCAATCAATACATCGTCCTCTGGGCTCTGTTTCTTGGTGGAGCATTCCTTGTCCTTTTTGAGTTACGCTATCGTGAGAGATCAACAATAGATGACCTGTCAAGAATACCATACAGGCATTGTTTGGTCATCGGACTCTGTCAGACCATCTCCATCATACCGGGCGTGTCAAGGTCCGCCCCCACCATCATCGGCGGATTAGCATTAGGAATGAAGCGAAAAACGATAGTGCTCTTCTCTTTCCTATTGGCTGTTCCTACAATGATCGCAGCGTCCGGATTTGATTTGTTGAATTCGGCAGGAACATTCTCCTCAAGTCAAGTGGGCACACTGCTGATAGGCTTCGTGACATCTTTCTTTGTCGCGCTGGCGGCAATCAGACTATTCTTAGGTTACGTTGCAAAGAACAACCTCATTCCTCTCGGCATCTACCGCATCATCCTAGTTATCATGTTCTACCTTTTCGTGATATTGTAAGATGGAATGTGTGTAAGGAGAGCAGTCGTCTGCCTTCAGTTCACACGGAACAGCTCGAGGACAACCCGTGCTTCACGAGATGCCGACCGTTTAAGCTTTGTAGACTCGGTGGAAAGATCACTTCGCAGAGTGACCTCACAGAGCGGATTGGCTACTCTCAAAGCAGCCCGGGAGAGGGCGAAGAATGTTTTTACGCATGCCCTGTGTCTAGCAGGAACAGAACAAGGCGAGATAGAATGAAAAGGGCGAGGGAAAGCGTGCACCTCATCAGAGCCAGGGGTAAGCGAAAACTGTCGAAGGAGAGCTTGACCGCCTTTCCCAAGGAGATAATCGGAGCCTTTGTCCGCCTCCCCAGAGTCTTCAAGAAAATGGATCTTGACAAAGTCCTCGGCGACGAGATCTCGAGAAGCATGAAGTGGAGGTACGTCAGAAGGATGGAAAGGCTCGGTTTGGTGAGACATTCAACAAAGAAATACTATCAGAAGATCTATGACAGTGTCTCGGACTGGATGGAGAAAGACGCGGTTCCGAAGATCAAGCATATGGAATCAATTGCACTCATTGAAAGAATCTAAGCTGTTTTTGAATATTCGGCCAACAGCTCTTTGGCCCTATCGATTCTGATCTTCTTCTCCTCGATCATTTTCTCAGCTATCTTGTCTACAATATCCCCGGCCGCTCCTGCCGTGGTCGCCACGTTTCTCGCATGAAGGCGCATGTGGCCATGTTGGATTCCTTCTGCAGCCAGTGCACGCAAGGCCGCTAGGTTCTGGCAAAGGCCGACTGCAGCGATTATCTCAGCTAGCTCACGAGCTGATTTAACTCCAAGAATCTTGACGGCGATCTTTGCGATTGGATGAACTGCCGTCGCGCCTCCAATCAGTCCTACCGCCATTGGCAACTCGACTTCTCCAACAAGGTCACCCTTCGCGTCTTTGCGCCAATGGGTCAACGGGCTGTATCGTCCTGATCGAGACGCGTAGGCGTGCGCTCCAGCCTCAACTGCTCGTGTATCGTTTCCAGTAGCCAATACTACTGCAGTGACACCGTTCATTACTCCCTTGTTGTGCGTTGTGCAACGGTATGGATCGGCGGCTGCGAAAGCGTACGCGTTGATTATTCCGTCCACAACCTCCGGACCGCCAAGATCTTCCTTCGCTACCGTGACATGAGCCCGAGCAAGCCTCCTGTCGGCCAAGTTTGACAAAATCCTGAGATAGACGTGACCTCTGGCTATCCTTTCGACAAGTGGCGCGACCGCTTCCGCCATCGTGTTGACGGCATTAGCGCCCATTGCATCCCCACAATCCACCAAGAGCTCCGCAATGACCATAGGACCGATGATCGTGTGAATGACCTTCGCTTCCAACGCGATGGCCCCACCGCCCTTCGAAACAAGGATTGGGTCCTGCTCGTTCGCTTTTTTCAGGATCTCTTCCGTGGACGCAAGAATGGATGCACGCGCTTTCTCCGGGTCAACACAACCGACGACTTGGATCTGTCCAATCATTACGGGCCTCGTGCTTGATGTTAGGAATCCACCCTTGGACCGAGCCATCTTGGCCGCGTGGCTTGCACCGGCGACCACTGATGGCTCCTCGATCGCCATAGGTATCAGGCGGTCCTTCCCGTTGATCAGGAAATTCATCGCAATTCCAAAGGGTACCGGCATGACACCGACTGCATTCTCGATCATATGGTTGGCAGTGTCCATCTTCAATGCACTAGATGCCGCAAGGATATCCAACTCCGTCCTGTCCAAATGAGCGAACTCGCCCACGAAACGAAGTCTCTCCTCAGGCGTCAGCTTGTAGAATCCGGCAAACTCAGAGGGCACCAAGAAGGTCCTCTCACAAAGGCGTGAAAGCGACCTAAAGCTGGTGAGCCTATATCAACCCAGAGGCTTAGGTTTATCCCGAACCAATGGTATACCCGGAAGACCATGGCCGAGAAGACCCACCCGTGCATCCAGCGGACGAAGCTGCGCATCGGCAAGGATGCATGGGAGTGGTGCACGCTTTTCAACGCTAGAATTGACGAGTTGAACTGCCAAACTTGTGAGTATCGGATTGCTAGCGCGAAACCTCTTGAACTTCCGAAGGAAGCGTAAGACTCGCAACTTGTCGCTAGGCGACCTCTGAGGCTGACTGGATGCCGGTGCGTCCTAAGATAGTAGCCCTCTCGCTATCAACCATTCGCGCGTCTTGCCCGTGATTGTGACAGAGCACTTGTGTAGTTGCTCTAGGTTCATGGAGCCAGTTAGAAACATCGCTGTTCTCAGCTCGTCGATGACTGATAGAAGATTCTCCTTTGTTTCCTTGTGGCCTTTGGATACGGATTGCAGAAGCGGCATTGCCAGTCCTCCGTAGTGGGCGCCTAGTGCGATCGCCTTGGCGATGTGAAGGCCGTTACGCACGCCTCCGGAAGCAATTATCTTCACCTTCGTTGACCTAGCGACCTCCACGACACTCGCAGCGGTCGGAATTCCCCAATCCCAGAACGCTAATCCTAGGTGAGCTTGACGTGCGCGACGTTTCTCTCTTGCACGATGATACTCCACAGCTGCCCAGCTTGTCCCTCCTAGACCGGCAACATCGATACCCTTCACTCCAGCCCGCTCAACCGAGACAGCTGTCTCGCGCGAAACCCCGGCACCAGTCTCCTTGACCAAAACTGGAACGCTCAACTTAGTGGAGAGTTCTCGGATCCTTCCAAGTGCACCTCTGAAGCGTGTTTGACCTTCAAACTGAACTGACTCCTGAAGCGCGTTCAAGTGAATGAGCAATGCATCAGCCTTGATCATCTCAACGGCAGCTACAGCGCGCTCCATTCCGTCTTCTTTGATAATCTGCGGGCAGCCCAGGTTCGCTAGAAGCAAAGCTGAAGGCGCGCTCTCTCTGGCTACTTTGAATGTGTAGGCGAGTTTCGGATCATCGATCGCTGCTCTCTGGCTGCCGACGCCCATCGGGATCTGTAGCTCTTCCGCCATTCTACCCAGGGTCGCATTGATCTTGGCGGCAATCGGCGTACCGCCAGTCATGGATTCGATAATGACGGGAGCCCCGAGTTTATGGCCAAGCAACTCGCAGGAAAGATCGATCTCATCGCGGTCAAGCTCGGGAAGGGCATTGTGCACTAGTGATACGTCATCGAATCCCGTGCTCACATGCGCTTGGACATCACGGCTAAGCGCGGTCTTGATGTGGCTTTTTTTCCGTTCGATTGTTTCACTTACCAAGACAGTTCATTCCCAATAGATTTCTTCTGCCTTCATCTACTAGTATGAAACGACGCTACTGACTCTTCTTAGTGATTGAAACCGTTCCTGTCGATGCGTCAACTATCAAATGGTCACCGTTGGAGATCTTCTCGACAGGAATCTGGTCAACGCATGGTATGCCGGCTAGTATGACGCCTGTGGCGACGATCGTCTCGGTTTCCTTGTTCACGATTGCCAGAGGAGCTTGATTATTCTTGGCGAGTCCGTAGATGACGTAGGAGCCTACGGTCGAGCCTTTTCCGCAAGGGAAGACTAGGATCTTTCCTTTGACGGACTGGCCCTCAAGCTCGTGGCCTTTTTCGATGAAGATGCCTGTCTTTGCGTCGACCCCGCCGTAGAATCCGATCGGTTCTCTTGAGACCAGTGTCTCTCCTTCCACTTTGCCAGGGCTTATCGTTCTTCCTTTCAACACTTCCACAATCTGCCACCTCGTGCTAGCCTACACGGTCACCTTTTCGAGTATGTTATCGAGTCTGCCGAAGATCACGCTCTGCTTGCAGAAGCCGGGCAGGTAGTTTGCCGCCTTTCCCGAGTTCACGGCTGTTGTCTTGTATCCCATATCCTCTATCGGTGAAACAACCATGCAAGTGTCGGCCACAACTTTCCCACCAGCAGTCTCGATTATCTGAGTGAAACCCATCCGGTTGGCGGCTTCCTTGACCATTCTCGAGGTACATATCCACAGAGGTTTGTTCAACTTCTTCCCCTCTAGCTTTCGTGAAACCATCATTATCTCCTTGAGCGACGAGTGCGGACAGCCAAGAATGATTATGTCTGGTTCCTTCCCAGTGGTGAGTTTGGCGAATGTCTCGTTAACGTCCTTGTCGCTGACCGACAATTTCTCCAGACCGTTTGTGTTCATCAAGTGAGCCTCAGGGGTCATGTCTTCAACGTGGTAGAGAGCAACTGCGCCTGAGGCCGCCATCGCAGCACCAAGCGCTTTCAGTTGATCTGTATCCGCCTCCTTGATGCCCTTGAAGTATGGTATTCTGTTCTTTGCCTGTTTTCCGACAACGTATCCAAGCGCTCCAAAGTCCGCGCTGTCTTCGAGCCTGGCGTTCACCTCGACGAGCATCTGCGGCTTTCTGTTCTCGTCCAAGTGAAGGCCGTAGTTCGGGGTGACGCCGCACAGTGCAGCTGCGAGGGCTGAAGGCCCTCCCTCCCTGTTGGTTCTTGCGCCAATCACCGAATTGGAGAATGAGATAGCCGATGATTCGGACCAGGCGATGTGTTCCCTGAACCTCGGAAGATTTCCAGCCAGGTACGGCGTGCAAGTTGCGCTCACTACTATGCCCATCTTCTTGAAAGCGTTCATGATGCGCAGCTGTTTTTCAGCGAAGCCCGGCGGTATGTTGAGCTTCTGCCAATCTTCAATGTCCATCCCTGCCGGATTTAGGAATGTGACAACCTTCACCTTCGCATTCTTCGAGGCGTAGTCTTCGAGGAACTCGATACCTGGGTCGCCAATTGATTTGTACGAAACTCCGGCGACCTGGGATGAGTTGACTGGAATCATTCGGTCCGCACCGTAGATTTCGCCGAGTCGAACGAGTAGACGGAACATGCGCCCCATGACTTCACCGTTCTCACCTGACAACATTCGTTCTTCAAGATTCGTAAGATGCATCGATTACCTCAGCTCCGGTCTACTTGTGCGAGACGTAGTCGTCTAAGTTCAGTTTCATCGGCAAGGTGGGTCGTTTGAATTCCTTCTTTCCGCCCTCAGGAATCGTGAGGTCGAACCCGGCTTTGCATGTCATCTGCGTTTCCATGTCCGATGAAGG
>Ga0208321_1000697_pt1 | contig 15993 bp, 10 predicted proteins | sample June2015DPH_4_15_FD_184692 | JGI IMG/M metagenome (GOLD analysis project Ga0208321, IMG submission 184692) | Peatland microbial communities from SPRUCE experiment site at the Marcell Experimental Forest, Minnesota, USA - June2015DPH_4_150... | ecosystem: Environmental > Terrestrial > Soil >... | reverse complement strand
GATCGAGCAGCAATATGCTGACCGGAAGGCCGGGAGACGTACGCCCTATTGAGCAAGCATCCCAAGTGGCAAGGGCTCATGGACCTGCAAATAGACGCTGACCTCACCGCGCTGGTCGGCAAAATTCCCTACCGAATAGCATTGGCTGGCGGTTGGATTGACCAGCCATTTGTGTCGAAGCTCAACCCTTCTCCCCCCGGCTCCATGGTCGTGGTAGGCGTGGAACCGACCTTCCGCTTCATGGATCGATCCGGGATGGCCACCAGCACCCGCGAGGTCGCCAGGAAACTGTGGAGCAACACGTTGCCGGACAGAGATCCTCAGGAGCTGGTCAGGGAATTGTACGCCGCGGAAAACAGAGGCAAGCCGGAACCATCGGGATCGCAGGACATGGTAGGTCTGTCAGCAGACTGGACTATGACTTTGGGCAGGAAGAGGGACTTTTCCCTGCGTATATTGAATCCAACATCGACCCTGGTGTCGCGCACTGGTTGGAAGGAGTGATCCACATCCTGCCTGTCACTCAGCGTCCTAAGGCATATAGCCCCCTCGGCGAGAAGAATCTCCATCCTGAGTGGATACAGAGGCTGGGGCAGTCGGGCAGGCAATGCTTTGATGCGATTCTGGCCAAGGACGTCGAAAGTCTGGGCGCTTCCCTGAATGAGTGCATGAGGTGCTGGGAGGCACTTCTGCCTCACACCGTCAGGCATCCGGCCATCACCGTCGATCTGCTCGGAATTCTGAGCTACTACCAAGCCAGATATGCGGGAGCAATGTACTCCGGGTGTGGCGGAGGCTATCTGTACGTCGCCTCTGAGGACATGGTACCGGGTTCTTTCCACGTTAAAGTCCGCCTTGCGAAATGACGCCGCTGGCATGAGAAACGTCGTCGTGACGGGAAGCTTTGACAACCTCGGGTCGAGGCACGTCCGCTTCCTGGAAGGAGCATCCAGGCTGGGACGCGTGCACGTCGTGATGTGGTCCGATGAGGTGGTGCGCGCCCTGGAGGGAAAAACCCCTGAGTTTCCTGCGCAAGAACGTCTATACCTGCTGCAAGCCATCCGCTATGTTGGCGACGTAAGGGTGGTGACGGGGCGAGTGGAGCGTGATGCCTTACCGCAGATCGATGAGCAACCGCCCGAAATTTGGGCAGTAGACGAAGCAAGCGGCACTCCGCAAAAGAGGGCCTACTGCAAGTTGCACGGCGTGCAATATCGTGTTTTGCGGCACGAGAACCTTGGGGGCTTCCCGCTGCCACGGTTCAGGGCCCAGAAAAAACCCTCGTTGCGGAGGAAGGTGGTGGTGACTGGCTGTTTTGACTGGTTTCACTCGGGGCACGTCCGGTTTTTTGAGGAGGTTTCCCAATTAGGTGACCTGTTCGTCGTCGTGGGACATGATGCGAATGTGAAGTTACTCAAGGGGGAAGGCCACCCTTTGTTTCCGCAGGACGAGCGCCGATACCTGGTGGAATCGGTTCGCTATGTCAAACAAGCTCTCGTGTCCACGGGGCACGGCTGGATGGACGCCGAACCGGAAATCGCACTGATCAAACCGGATGTCTACGCTGTGAACGAGGACGGAGACAAACCTGAAAAACGAGCGTTCTGCGAGACACACGGCATCGAATACGTCGTCCTAAAACGAATCCCCAAGGAAGGTCTCCCCGCAAGGCAGAGTACCGATTTGAGGGGATTCTGAGGAACGATGCAGCCTCGGGGCATTGCCCTTCATCGGTCTTGCCATCGAGGGGCAAGCGAGTGCTTGGCTGGCCAGGTTTGTTCCACCTCGACACGCAGGAGCTGTTTCGAATTCTGCGGTAGCCAGGTTATCCAATATTTCGAGGGAGTCCCGGAGTTTCACCCATGCCACAAGTACAAGAAGACGAAGCCCAAGGTCGCTCAGCCCGATTGTTCTCACCCGGCAGTACCTTGCCTTTTGTATTGGTGACGGCGCTGTTTCTGCTTTGGGGCATTCCCAACAATTTGAATGATATTCTCATCAAGCAGTTCATGAAATCATTCGAAATCACCCGCTTCAAGGCAGGACTGGTCCAGTCGGCCTTCTATATGGGGTACTTTCTCCTTTCCATGCCCGCCGGGTTCCTGATGCGAAGGTACGGCTACAAAGCAGGTTTGGTAACGGGGCTTTTCTTGTACAGCACAGGCACTTTCCTGTTTTGGCCCGCCGCCCACATCCGGGAATACAGTTTCTTCCTGTTCGCCTTGTTCGTCATCGCCAGCGGGTTGGCCTTCTTGGAGACAGGCGCCAATCCCTTCATCGCGACGCTGGGTGATCCACGAACTTCCGAAAGGCGGCTGAACTTCTCCCAGGCCTTTAATCCCGTGGGAGCGGTCACGGGCGTGTTGGTCGGCACGGTATTTGTCTTTTCCGGCGTCGAACTGAGCTCTCAGCAGATCGACTCACTGAAGGTTACGGGGAAGTGGGACCAGTACCTGCAAGCGGAGACCATGAGAGTGGTCACCCCGTACCTCGTGCTGGCGGCAATTGTCTTCATCTGGGCGCTGCTGATCCTCGCGACCAAATTCCCCAAAATCGCGGAAGAGGCGGAATCGGGAGGTGGCCGTCAGCGCGGCCGTCTGCGAGACCTGCTGCACTATCCACACTTCGTTCAAGGCGTGCTTGCGCAGTTCTTCTATGTGGGAGCCCAGGTGGGCACGTGGAGCTACTACATCGCGTACATTCAGGACTACACCCGGGAACCGGAAAAGGTCGCAGGCTACTTCTTAACGGGCACGCTTGTGGCGTTTGGGGTCGGACGGTTCACGGCAACCTATCTCATGAAGTTCTTCCAGCCCAGCAGGCTCATGGGAGTTTATGGCTGCATCAACATGGCCCTGGTGGGCGTGGGGATTCTGTTCCCAGGCTGGGCCGGCGTCCTGGCTTTGTTCCTTACCAGTTTTTTCATGTCCCTCATGTTCCCCACGATCTTCGCCTTGGGGATCAAGGAGCTGGGGCCCCACACCAAGTTGGGGGGATCCATCATCATCATGGCCATCATCGGCGGAGCGTTTTTCACCCCCATCATGGGGTTGGTGTTCCAGATTAGTCATAGCATGGCCATGGCTTTGCTGGTTCCGCTCGTCTGCTACGGATTTATCACATATTACAGCTTCCTTGGCTCGAAGGTGCGTGTTCCGGAGCTGACGTTTCGTTGACGAGAGATTCGCCGTGAGCACGTGGTGACAAACATTCTCGCTCACGCGGCTTGGTGAAAGCCCGGACAGACCAGGCGCCAACCCGCTCTGACCGCAAAAGTGGGCATCCTTGCACGTGGTCATCCTCGAGGTGGAAGGGATCGGCCGGAAGGCGATTGTAACGGGGCGTGTGAATGGCGTGGGGGGCGGAACTCTGCTGCTCCGTCGGTTTTAGCTCGATGTTCCTGCAGTGAATCTGCAAGGGCACACGCCGCGAAGCGTACCATCGACCGCAGCCACGCCCCGCCCCCAAACTTGACTTGGGACGTTCGGTTTTGTAGACTCGCGCCAATGAGTTGTAACAACGGTAAAGCCCCCACGGTGGACCTCTCGAAGCGCTCCTTCCTCCAAGCTATCGCTTCTTCCCTCGTTGCGAGCCTGGTTCCAGGCGGCCTCCCCACTTCCGCCAAAAGCACACGGCCGGACCGAAGACTCATCGTTGTTATTCCAGGTGGTGTGCGGCGGCAGGAGACCTTTTCCGAAAGGGGCAAGAAGAACATCCCACACCTCTACCAGGATCTGCTTCCCTCGGGGGTTTTTTACTCCAGCGTGCGGAACGAGGGGGTGACATCTCATTTCAACTCCATCTCTAGTATTGTGACGGGCAACTGGCAGCGGGTCGATGATTGGGGATTGCAGCCACCCACCACGCCGACCCTGTTCGAGTACGCGCGCAAGCAATTGGGGCTCGATCCTGGTGAAGTCTGGTTGATTTCAAGCAACAAGGTCGTGACTGAGCAGATTGGGGCGAGCAACGCGACTGCGTATGGACCGGGCTACAAAGCGAACGTGGTTTTCCCCAAGCAACTCCTGGTCACGGCAGTGGAGGAGGCCATCGGAAAAGGCCGCCACCAGAACATGATGGACCGGGCAAAAATGCAGGAGGAAATCGAGGCGGTCCTGCGGAGCTCCAATTACGAAGGCCTGGGTTGGAACATTATAGGCGAACGGAAGAGTGGGGAGACGCTGGCGCCTGTCGAAAGCGCCATCCAGCAATTCGTTCGCTCCAATGCTCCGACCACGGGCGACCAGCTCACCTACTATGTGACGATCGAGATTATGCGCCAGTACGCGCCTTCCATTCTATTCGTAAATTTTTCAGATATTGAAGCTGCCCACTTCGGATCGTACACGCTGCATCTTGCCGGTATTCGCAACACGGACCGGTTGATTTACGAACTCTGGCAGCAAGCCCAGGCCAATCCGGAGTATCGCGGGAATACTCTGATGGTGATTCTACCGGAGTTCGGCCGCGATCCGGATGGTTCGAATACCAATGGCTTCTTGAATCACCGCACTAGTGACGACTCATGCCGGCGGGTGTGGATGATGTGTCTCGGACAGCCCTTGTCCCGCCCCCAGGTAATCGACCGGACTGTGCGGCAAGTCGATGTCTGTCCCTCACTGGCACTATGGATGGGATGTCGAGCAACGGAATCGGCCGGAAGCACCCTGGCCGAACTGTGCGCCTGAGTCGAATGAAACCAGCGGGAGTTATCGGTGCCTGTTGAGTGTCGGCCATGAACCAGGAAGAGAATTTACCTGCCATCCTTCGCAAGGCACAAAAAGACCGCTTGGTCGAAAGACTACCCATTACCTTCCAGCCGTTTCTGAACCAGGAAATAAGCCATTGGGGCACGAAATTCCCTTATGAGCAGCGGTACCTGGAGAGCCTCATCGGCTTCATCGACGGCCTTTCGCCGGAAGGCTTGGCCGACCTTTTTCGCGGGGTGCGCAAAATCGAGTCCTCCATGGGGATTAGTGAGCACCAGTTCTCCGCGCATGAACAGACGATGCGTGAGGCCTCCATCCTGTCACGGTCGCCTTATTACCTCGAGTGGCGGAGAGAGATCGACCGGGTGTTTCAGCAGATTGATCATTCGACTTTTGCTGAGGAGCAAGCGCGCGCGAGCCGCCTGAACCGGCTGCTTTTGCTGATATTCCCTGCGGCGCTTCCGGTCGATCCCCAAAGCGTCATGGAACAATGGCAGCGCGGCCGCCTCCTGCGTATGGACTGGCCCGCGCATGATCCTCCCGAGCGGTCCGTTGTGGAAACCGTTCTCAAGGGCCCTCCTCGGGCCGACGGGGAATGGGCTCCTGGGTTTCTCGAGGAGTATGCCAGCAGGCCGGGCAGGAGCTTCGCCGATATCTGGGTGCTGGAGCCGGGGACAAGATTGCGGACCCTCCTGAACGGCCTGCAGAGCGCTCCCCCCGAGGGGCCCCGGGCCGCGCTTCTCAGCTTTGATCGGTTGAAGGCTTTTCGGGAGGGAGTTTTGGAGCATATCAAGTCCATGGCGCGGGATATTTCGGATGCCGATGCCATTTATGCGAAGCTGCGGTCATTGGACGTCAGCGATTGGTGTCCCCCGGAGGTCGGAAACATCCCGGCGGTGCGCGAGTTCATTCGCGCGCTTTTCCTGACCGGCAACGGGTCGCCGCTCTTCAGCAGCGCCTTTGTGGAGTGGGGGGCGGTGGAGGCCATGCATCATGCCAGGCCGACGGTACTGGTCGCGGAATTTGGGCTGCGTAACAAACCCAAGCCGTTTACCAGCGTCGCAGTCTTTGAGAACCAGGAGAAGGCTACGCCGCAACCGCCTGTCCCGGATCCGGAGAACAGTGCGGTGGATGCCGTGATCCTGGCTTATTACACCTGGTTGGGCGCCGCTCGTTATGTCGAGTACCAGCGCGCTGCCTGCCTTTGTCTGTTTGAACGCACGCCTTATGCCCTGGTGGCGGGAGCTGAGGAGTTTCCTCTGTGGCAGGAAAAAGAGCCCGTCGCCCCACAACGGATTGCCGCCTTGCTGCAAACCTGGCTCGCCTGAGCGTGTCCGCAGGCTGAAGCCACCAATCAACAAATCGCCTGATGACTCAGACGCATCACCGCGCCTGCGCACGGGGCTTGGTGCGTGAGATGGCCGTTCGGGAGTAGCTAAGCGGCAGGCTTGCTGGTGTTCGACGACCTGGGTTCTGGCTGGGGCCGATTGGTTTGCTGATCATCCGAGCGACGCCCGGGCGCAGCGGTCGACTCGCCGGTGCGCAGTCCCGCGTCGAGCACTACGCGGCTCACTTCGCCGGCCTCAGGTTGCTCGTCCGGAGCTTTGATAGCCTCAAGCAACAAGTCTACAGCCACCTGCCCCATGTGGAAAGAGGGCTGAACAATTGTCGTGAGCCTGGGACTGAAGAGCTCAGACCAATCGAAGTCGTCAAAGCCGCAAACGCTCACATCTTGGGGACAAGCGAGACGGAGGTCCCTGAGGGCGCACAAAGTGCCCAGGGTCATGCGGTTGTTGGCAGAGAAGATGGCCGTGGGCGGATCCGCCAGCCGCAGGATTTCCACCGCGGCACGATAGCCGCCCTCCATCGTAAAACCTCCTGGTCGAATGTATCCCTCGCGAACTGGGATCCCGGCTTCCTGAAGGGCCCGGCGGTAGCCTTCCATACGCCCATAACCGGTTAGTGTCGATTCCGGGCCCGCGACGGTGGCAATGCGTTGGTGGCCCAACTCGAGGAAATGGCGCGTGGCCTGATAACTTGCCTTGACGTTGTCAATGACGACGACCTTGCCCCTAAACCCGCTGGGTTGGCGGTCGAAACAAACTATCGGGGGGTGATGGCGAGCCAATCTATTCTCTACGAAGTCCGGTTGCGCCGAGGCCAGCAATATACCATCTACGCGGCGACTGATCAGCATTCCGAGCAGATCCCGCTCCTCCTCAGGGTCCTCATGTGAGTCGCAAAGGACGACCGAATAACCGTGCTGGCGGGCCTTGGGTTCCACTCCCTGAAGCACGCTGTTGAAAAAAAAGTTGGAAACATCCGGGACGATCATACCAAGCGTAAAGGTGCGGTTGACCTTGAGACTGCGGGCCACGGCGTTGGGATGATAATCCAGCGCTGCGATCGCGTCCTCAACTCGCCCGGTGAGCTTTGGGCTCACGCCACCCCTGGCATTCACCACGGAAGATACAGTGGTCACAGAGACGCCAGCTAGCCTGGCGACATCGCGCATGGTGTAAGACAACGTCCTCTTCGTTGGCATGCTACCCACCTGTATCGATTTTTCCCGACGCCAAGGCCAAACCCTGCAGAGTATACAGACATCCGGAGCATTGCGCAATACCTTGCGTTTCGCGACGTTACTGAAGACCTAGCCTTCAGCTTAATCGGTTTAATCGACTAATTCTAAAGGCATCAGTGCTAAGAATGGACAGAATACCTGGGCTCAGGCTGTAACGTTAAAAAATCTCCTTGACAATGCTAAGACATTATAGTAAAAGCCTCACGCGGTCGGCCCTTAGTCTCCATCCGAGGGCACTCATGATGCATCGGCTGTTGAGAGGTAAGTTCTTGCGGAGCGCTTGTGCATTCACCCGTGAGCCGCTCGTCTTTTCACTCCCAGCGACTTGCGTAATGACCTGCGCCCCCACCTTTATGAGGGCGGCAGGGATTGTGTGCTTCCGGAGTTGATTTAGATTTTCTTACTGCTTGTTTCTATTTGCGTCGGTCAGTTGGTCGTGCTTGCGTCGGTCGCTTGGGCTTGGAGAACGAAAGGAGGCTGTATGAAAGACCAGTGGGGTCGGAGCTCTTACAAGTTCTTGGTCCTGTGCATACTTGGCGCGAGTGTCTTGCTGAGCGGCGGCCGGCTCTTTGCGCAGGTCGATACCGGGACCATTTTGGGCACGGTCAAGGATTCCAGCGGCGCGGTTGTTCCCGACGCGCAGGTAACAATAATCAACCAGGGGACGGGCTTTTCCCTGACCACAAAAACGTCGAATGTTGGTGCGTACATTTTTACACCTATCAAGATCGGTACCTATTCTGTTCAGGCCACCATGGCTGGCTTCCAGAAGGCGGTCCAGCTCAATGCCAAGGTGGACGTACAGCAACAACTGGTCGTTGATCTTACGCTGGTTCCTGGGCAGGTAACGCAGACCGTGGAGGTTGTCGCTGCACCGCCGGTGCTGCAAACCCAAAACGCCTCGGTCGGCCAAGTCGTTGGAACTATGCAGGTCAACGAGCTACCCCTGAACGGCAGGAATTTCACGTTTCTGGCCCAACTGGGGGCGGGCGTGCATATGTCGGGATTTTGGAGCGGTGGTTTTGGAGGCGCCGGGTCATTCAGCGCAAACGGTACGCGGCCCGAACAGAACAACTATCTCCTCGATGGAATGGACAACAATACCAACCAGCTCGATTTTCTGGCGGGGACGAATTATGTCCACCTTCCCCCGCCGGACGCCATTGGGGAATTCAAGGTGCAGACAGCCAATTACTCCGCGGACATAGGAAAAGCGGGAGGCGCGGTGTTGAATGGAACGATCAAGTCCGGCACGAATCAGCTCCACGGCGATGTCTGGGAATTCGTGCGGAACGACAAATTCGACGCCGCCCAATTCTTTGAAAATTCCGGTGGGATCAAGAAGGGGGAGTACCGCCTGAATCAATTTGGAGGAGCCATCGGCGGTCCCGTGGTTATCCCAGGCGTGTATAATGGCAGGAACAAGACCTTCTTCTTTGCGGACTACCAAGGGACCCGGATCCGCCAAGGCCAAACCTATACGAATACCGTGCCGACGGCGGCGGAAGTTAGCAGTGGGTTCACGAACCTTTTGGACATGATTAACTATCAGTCAGGAACCCGAACGGACGATCTGGGCCGGACTTTCAGGAATGGTACAGTTTTCGATCCGGCGACGACCCGACCCGTCACATCAGGCCTCGTCGATCCGGTCACGGGATTGACCGCGACGGCGGACGGCTTCGTTCGGGATCCCTTCTATGCAGGGAGTCTGGTAGGAGCGACAGATTTCACAACGCCGTCGATCATCGCGCAGCTTAACCAGCTACCTGCGGGCCGCCTGGATCCAAATGCCCTCAAGCTTCTCGCACTTTATCCCGCGCCTACTGCCGCGGGCATTGTCAACAACGAAACTGTCAACCCTCCCCTCATAAACAGGGTAGACCAATCCGACATTCGGATGGACCATAACTTCAGTGACCGGGATCAGATGTTTGGCCGGGTAAGCTTTTCCATTAACCCCATGTATAAACCACCGCCATTTACAGGCTACGCAGACAACGGTGCGTTAGCCATCAATGGCGGTGGCCATTCATGGAACCCGACGCTCAATACCGTCCTCAGCGAAACACACTCCTTCTCGCCGACGGTCATCAACGAAATCCGTGCGGGGGTGACCCGCCAGTCAACAACCGCTCTACAGGCCTACGCGGACGTTATGGGTATCCCGGCGCAGTTCGGCATTCAAGGGATCCCTCAGATGAATCGAAACGGAGGCCTGCCATCACTTGGTATCGGGGGGCTTACCCAAATCGGCAGCACACCTTGGTTCCCCAGCCAGGAACCGAACCAGACCGATCAATTGATGGAGAACGTCACCTTCTTGAAGGGCGGACATACTTTCAAGGCCGGGATTGAAATTCAGCACATCAAGTGGGCCGTTTTGCAGCCCTCCTGGCCACGAGGTCAGTTTAATTTCGGCGGGAGCTACACGGAAATCCCTGGAAACGGCACGGGCACAACCGGTATGGCACAAATGTTACTCTCTCCGGTAGCCCCCACGGTCGCAAACGGAGTACAGTCCGGGGGATCCGATGGCGTGTTCGCCAGCAATATATTTAACCGCGACTTCACCCACAACTACTATGCCGGTTACTTCCAGGACGATTGGAAGGTCACACCCAAGCTGACCCTGAACCTGGGGCTTCGCTACGAGTACTTTGACATGGGCGTGGATGTGTTCAGTCACGAGTCTGCCTTTCAGTTCCACTCCTTCGCCCCCAACGGAGGGGGTGTATATAAGATAGCAAACAAGTTTTGCAGCGCGGGTTTGCTCTCGCCGGCCTTCTTGACCGTCTTGCAGAACGACAACTTTGGTAGTCCCGAGTGTGTGAACCCCGCTGGTGGTTTCATCAGTGTCCCCAAGCTCGATTTCGGTCCGCGCTTCGGATTGGCGTACCGCATCAATAATAAGCTCGTGCTGAGGGGCGGTTATGGGTTGTTCTACGGGCCGCCCGAGCAGCCCCTTGACCATGAGGATGAGACCTATCCCTTCGACAACACCCTTAGCTGGTTCGGGGATAATGTACATTCTATCACATACGGGGGCGGTGCCCTTGCCACGCTGGAGAATGGAATGTTATACACTCCCGTCTACGATACGGCGAGCTTTAACTCAAGCCAGGTAGGCGGGCTGCCCCCAAACGGAGATGATCCTCACTTTAAGCCGACCTACACGGAGTCCTACAACCTCACGTTCCAATACCAACTAACGCCCAATAACACGATCAGCCTCGCTTACGTCGGCAACCAGGCGCATGATCTCACTGTTCAACCCAATGTCAACAGCACGACCACCGTCTTACCCCCGAGTTATAATGCCGCTCCGGGTGGGAATGGCGCGGCGTACAGACCCATGCCTGACTTGGTGAATAACTCCATGACATACAGCGAAGGGAATAGTTTCTATCACTCCGCGCAGGTGACCTTCGAGCGCAGACTCAGCCACGGCCTGTACTTCAATGCCAACTATACCTACTCCTATATGAAGACGGATGGCCAGAGCATCAACAATGGCTCCTCCCCATATAGGGCTCCTGTAATTCCCGGACTTGGAATCCAGTACGACTATTCTCGCTCCCAGTATGACATCCCACAACTCTTCCACTTCAGCGGGGGATACGGGCTGCCCATGGGAAAGGGGCATAGTTTTCTGGGCAATTCCACGGGAGTAGTAAACCAATTGGTATCAGGGTGGAAGACCAACATCATCCTGACGCTTCAGACTGGCTATCCCTTCAACATAGGTTGCCATGGCCCGCAGACCCACGCGTCAAACGATGGGCTCAATTGTAATGCGTTTTTGGTGCCGGGGCAGAACATCTACGCCGGGCCTCACAACGTGAACCAATGGATGAACGCTGCTGCGTTTGCTAATCCGCCCGTGGCAACCGCCCTCGGGCAAAATGCGGCCCTGGGAGGGATGGGCATGCAAGTACGGGGTCCTGGCTATCACCGGGCGGACCTGTCCATTTTCAAGGATTTCCGGACTTCGGAGAGGACCCGCCTGGAATTCCGAGCTGAGTTCTTCAACCTTACCAACACACCTCAGTTCGCAAATCCCAGCAATACGGACTTTACCAGCAAATACTTCGGCCAAATCACGAGTCTCGTCGACGGAAACAACGACCCGAGAGAAATCCAGTTCGCACTGAAGCTGTACTTCTAGCTGTTTTGACTAGGTCGCCATCGCATTGTGACCCGGCAGTGCAGTGTTTCGACCCTGCACTGCCGGTTTTTTTTCGGCGAAGGAGACACCGTCGGATTGGATCACAACGGTTGCACCGGCGGCCAGGAATATGATCAGCCCACGATGACGACAGAGCCGAGTAGTCGTGGGGAGACTCCGTTCTTCGCAGGTCCCAGAGAGAGATCGGGGTTAGAATATCTCGTCAACGCTGGTATGCAGGTGGAGGGTCTTTGGGACCGGTTATGAACCTACGCGGCGGGTGCAAACTCGGGTTGTTGGCTGCCCTTGGGGCTTGCGCCATCATCCCCTTCTGGGGAGTTCGGTTTCTAAGGGCTGCCGTTCAGACCCGAGCGGGCACAGAATCGCCCAGCCAACTCTTTCAATCCGCCGTGGAGGATTACGAGTCGGGGAAGTTTGTCGAGGCAGAACAGAGTCTGCTTCCGCTCCTCAAGAGCTCGCCGCAGGCATTTGATGTCAACGAGCTGATGGGTCTCATATTGGTCGGCGAGCGCAAAGACGCAGAGGCGTTGAGCTATCTGAAAAACGCCGTCCACGCGAATCCGGCTTCCGCGCCGGCGCATGTCGCCTACGCCGGCTGTCTCGTCCGCCTGGGCCGGTTGTCGGAGGCGGGGGCCGAACTCCAAAGAGTGGCGGCGTTGAAGCCCTCGGATTACGATTCGAATCACAATCTGGGCGAACTCTACGTGCAGACCAGCAAACTAACTTCGGCAATCCCTTTTCTGGAGAAAGCGCAGGTGATCCGGCCTTCTTCATACGACAACGGATACGACCTGGCCCTCGCCTACCTTCGAACCCAGAGACCGCGCAAAGCTCGGGATCTGTTGCGGGATCTTACTCGATACAAGGACACCGCAGAGTTGCACAACCTTCTTGGAGAAGCAGAGGAGGGGAGCGGGGACTACCTCGCGGCCGCCAAGGAGTTTGAGAAGGCCGCCCACATGGACCCCAGCGAAGGGAATATTCTCGATTGGGGCACGGAACTCCTCGTTCACCACACCTTCCAACCGGCAATCGAAGTGTTCAGGTTTGGAACCGAGAAATACCCGGCCTCCGTGAAGATGGAGATCGGCCTCGGGCTGGCCTACTACGGATTGGCTTCTTTCGAAAAGTCCGCGGGGGCCCTCATGCGAGCAATCGACCTGGCTCCTCGCGACCCTGGCCCGTACTTGATCCTGGGGGAGACCTATAGTGATTCCCGGACTCCCGTGGAGGGAGTAGTGGACCGGCTTGAACGGTTGACCTCCCTGGAGCCCGCAAACGCCCAGGCGTTCTACTACCAGGCGTTGGCTCTTTGGAAAACCCCTGCAACCGCATCGGCGGGGAAAGACCTCAGCAAGGTCGAATCCGCGCTTCAAAGGGCAGCGTCCCTGGATCCCAGCTTCGCAGATGCACGCCTCCAACTCGGGAACCTCTATGCGGAGGAAAACAAGATCCCGGAGGCCATCTCAGCATACAGGGAAGCGATTCAGATTGATCCGAACTTGGCCGAGGCACACTACCGGCTCGCCCAGCTTTACCGCCGGACGGAGAAAAGCGCAGAGGCCCGGCAGGAACTCGCCTTGTACCAGGAGTTACATCAGGAACAGATAACGGAGAAAGATAAAAAGCACCAGGAGATCCAGCGATTTGTCGTCACCCTGAACCGCTAGTTCGTCATGCGCGCAGGACGGTCGAGGACGTGCTTCTACAGGTCACGATCTGCCAAACTCAGCGCCACCTGTAGGAATTGCCAACGTGCTTCAGGTGACAGGGGACGAGAACCGCTACGATCATTATTCTGCTTGGATTCCTGGTCAAGCATATGCTCGATCTTGGCAGGATCAAGATCCCCGGAACCGTTCACAGTCTTGAATCTTTCCAGGGTTTCGCGGGCCTTGGAAATCTGGCCGGTCTGCGAATAGAAGTACCCCAGCGCCGAAAAGGCGCTCACCCATTCCGGCATGAGGTCGGTAGCCTTCACCAGATTATCTTCCGCTTCCCGGTTGTCACCCTTCAGAGCGGAGACAACACCTAGCCCCCAGTGGATCCTGGCGGAGTTCGGCACACGCGCCAATCCTCGTTGCAGCGCACCCTCCGCATCTTCGGTATTTCTCTCGCGTAGATAGGTCATGGCCAAGGCAAGATAGTATTGGTCATTATCCGGGTTCATCTCGACCGCATGACGGAAAATCTCCAGGGCCTCGCTGGTCCGTCCAATGCGGGCCTCAACATCGCCAAGGAGGAAGAGGTAGCTATCATCGCGACCGCCGGCGGAAACTTGCTCCAGGACTTCAAAGGCACGGCCATAATCCCGCACATGAAAGTAGGCGTCCGCCAAATCGTAGCGTGCCTCGTCGGAAGTAGGGTCGGCCGTGAGGGCTCGTCCGAAGTGCGGAATCGCGTCCCGGTAAAGCCTGTATTTTGCCAGAAATACTCCAATGCCTAATTCCGTCCGCCGGTCCTGTCCACTGACCTGCTCGAGTTGATTGAGGGCGGCCATAGCTTCATCGCGGTGACCAAGCTTCATTTGCGTCTCAGCCAGCATGTACAGATCCTGAGGGTCCGAGGGGTGCCGGCTGATCTCCGCTTGTAGAGTCTTCAGGTCGAGCTCAAGACGCGCCTTGGGTGGGAGGCTTTCCCTGCGGCTGGCGAGCTCAAAGAAATTCTGATAGGGAATGGCCTGGGGGGACGGACTTTTCGAGAGAGTCTGAAAGATCTTGAAATCCCTTTGGGAATCATCGGTGCGATGCAGGATGCGCTCGACGGTAGCGAGCTTGTAATAGGCCGGCGCAGGATCACGACTCACTTCCATGGCATGCCGGAGGAGCGGGATGGCCTCCTCATATCTCTTCGCGGCGATCTTCACGTTGGCAAGCTCCAAGAGGGCTTGGTCAAAGTTCGGATCGGTTTTGAGGGCCTCGATGAGGTATTTCTCGGCTTCAACCTCGTCACCTTGCTTATTCAAAACAGCGCCAAGGCTAAATAGACATGCCAGGTTGCGCGGGTCAATCTTCAGCCCTTCGAGGGAGGCTTTTCTTGCCTCATCGAACTTTCCCATGTACCGGTAGTAGAAGCTCAGAAATGCATAAGGCTTGGCTGTGGGATCAATCTCCCGCAGCAGTTCAAACTCCGCGAGCGCCTTATCGGCCTTTCCGGTCTGGAAATAGCATTCGCCCAAGGCCGCATGGAGCTCGGGATTCCGCGGCGCAATCTTGATTCCTTCCTCGAGGAGGGAGATGGCGTCGTCATCATAGGATTCCAACATGCTGACTCGCGCCAATAGGAAGATGACGTCAGCATCGCGCGGCGCTAGCTTGTGCGCCTTGACCAGCACCTGAAGAGCATCAACAGTCCGTTGCTGATCAATGAAAACCTGCCCCAGCGTTTTCATGGCCTCTACGGAGTCAGGGTCAATTAATAGCGCCCGATCCAAAGCACTCTCTGCCTTCCCATAGTGCTTACAATGGAAAGACGCCCGCCCCTGGTTGAGGAGAATGGCGTAGTTTCTCGGTTTCAGGCCGTCCGCAATCTCAAGCTCATGCTCGGCGGCTTCAAACTGGTTTTCCTCCGCCAGCACTACGCCCAGGGCGAAATGCACGTTTGCGTCGTCGCCCCCCTTTTTAGAAATCTGGCGGGCAAATTCCAGACCTGTCTCAATGTGGTGGGCGCGCAGATAAGCACGAATGAGGTTCACGGCAGTTGGAAGATCAGGAGGGGCAACTTTGCGCAAATAGGCAATGGCAGCCTCGGGTTGCTTGTTGGCGAGAAGGATCACTCCCAGATTGTAGTTGGCGCCTGGGTTGCCGGGTTCGATTTCGAGAGAGGTCCTGTATTCCTTCTCCGCCAATTCCATTTTCTGCTGTTGGGCGTAACAATTCGCGATGTTGTTGTGCGTCGCAGCAGAACGCGGGTTCAAACTCAGAGCATGTTGGAAGGCCTCCAGAGCTTGATCATAATCCTTCTGTTGCATCGAGATAATCCCCAGCAGTTCATAACCCTCCACGCTCTTGGGCGCTAATTTGAGTCCGGCCAATGTCGCCTCGCGGGCGCGATCCAAGTTCCCCTGCACAAGAAAATTCCGCGCTGCGGCGAAAGCATTTGCCGAAGGGGCTGGTGCTGGGCGAGGCTTTTGAGCAACGGCGGGCAGACACAGGGCGAGAAAGACTGCCAGTAATGGAAAATGCTTTACGGTCATAAGTGCGATACCCTCTTGATGATCGGCCCTCGGGTCGGCGGCAACAACTCCCAGGTATGCCGTCTCGCCGAAGCACGAGTGTTGCAGATTTGAGACTCCATCTCGCGCAGCTATTTTATCGAGCTCAAATTGGAACTGCAATTAGCAGTACTTGGCAATGCGCCTCGCGCTTTGTGTGAAACGGGGTGATATTGTTCCCATGTTGTTCTCACATCGATGGGGCGAACCCCTATAGTGAGACAAATTGATTGGGCACACCTGCCTTTTTTTCATTGAGCCTTCCGCGTATCTGAAAGCAGGGGATGGGGTCTGGGGA
>Ga0208321_1000688_pt1 | contig 16218 bp, 15 predicted proteins | sample June2015DPH_4_15_FD_184692 | JGI IMG/M metagenome (GOLD analysis project Ga0208321, IMG submission 184692) | Peatland microbial communities from SPRUCE experiment site at the Marcell Experimental Forest, Minnesota, USA - June2015DPH_4_150... | ecosystem: Environmental > Terrestrial > Soil >... | reverse complement strand
TGGAGTGGGATTGCTGATGGCTTTGTTGAAGGCGTGAAAAAAGGCTAGATAAATATCGACCAGGCGTTGGTTAGAATTATTAGCTTCAAGTTAACTCAAGTCCTGATCTAAGTTTTTACACAGTCTGAAATGGGTTCAAATCCCCCCCAGTCCACTTCAACCAGTCTGTAGCTTCTACGGCAGAACAAAGTTACGCACTAGTTTGAAACAGATAACCAAAGCGTGTTTATTTTTCTGTTGGCAATTTCAATTTCTTTAATACCGCCTTCTTCGTTACTGTTAATTGTGCTACTAAGTTGAACCCGTGATACCGTGGATCTATTTCTCATGGGACCCGCCTTCGAGCATCGGTTAGGGTTTTCTATCTTTTCTTGTCAGATCGTTGTTGCAAATAGTGACAAAATAAATAACCCATGGTTTTTTAGCGTGTTGCAATCCCACATCCCGCGCCATTTACAATTTTGTCCTTATTTTCAGGTTATTTTGGAAAATGTGCTGAAAGCGTAAATCAGACTTGTTTAAGTTCGCCCTGAACTTAAATGAGAATTCTCCATGGGGTGACTACAAAACTTCGCCAATGTAGTCACCTTATTTCAGCATTTTCTTAAGTGCCCTGTATTCTTTGAGCATCAGCTCTAAAGTCGGGCGTATGTTATGATCGTTTTCATAGGCTTGCAGTGCATCGTAGTATAGCGCTCTGTTTCTCAGTTCAATGGTTAGTGGCGGAAGATTATGTCTCAGCAGGATGTTGTTTAGGAGCAGTCTTCCAACTCTTCCGTTTCCATCTTGGAATGGATGAATAATCTCGAATTGATTATGAACAACGGCGGCTAAAACCAATGGAGGACATTTTTTCTTGTTTCGGTTGTACCACCTTATCAGTTCTTTAAGCAGATCTACAACTTGCCCAGATGGCGCTCCGCGGTGTAAAACGTTTCCGTACGCGTCCGCAACTACTACTTCTACACTTTTTTCTCGAAATTCTCCGGCAAAAGGCTTCGAATTCTTAAAAACTATTTTGTGAAGTTCTCCTATGAGTTTTAACGAAACATGCTCTTCTGTTGTGCGAATGTAGTCGACTGCTTCGGCGACTCCATAGGTTTCCGAAATATCCTCTTTGCTTCTATCCTCGGGCCATTCCCTCTTTCTCAGAATGTCTGCAACTTCCTTCGATTCGACAAGCGAACCTTCAATCGCGTTTGTATTGTAAGTGAAGGCTTCTTTGAACTTGTCCCAATCAAGCTCTGAAAGGTGAGGCACCCGTAGTTCTCCGCGTGCTTCAAGAGTTTCCAGCTCTCTTAATTCTGAAGGTGAAAGTGCCGTTATGTATGGATCATGTATTGCTTGAGCTTCTTTTATTCTTTCGTTAAGCTTGGTCTCAGCATGTTTTCTTTTTTGCTTCAGCTCTTCGAGGGTCAGATTTGTGCCGAGGTAAACCCTGACCTTTTTGACGTGACTTCCGACCCTAAAAGATTGCGCTAAGTAATATTTTCGTGAGCCGTTCTTCTCTCGAATTTCGAGGTGCATAGGATAAATTAGGTGACTACGAATATTTTAATGTTGCCAGTGAGGTGACTACAGAGGCAACAGAACAATTCCAATTTCGACCAATCCGCGCGAGTCTCAATGAAGTTTGTTTCGCAGAAAAAAATCAATGACACAGGACGTTCAAATCCCACATCCCGCGCCAACTTTGCAATTGTAGCTTAAAACGGGTTTATGATTGGTGTTGTTTGATGAATTTGGCGAGGTTGATGATTTCGAGGTCGCTGTTGCATCTGGGGCAGGTGTTTTGGATTTCGGGTGCTTTTGCGCCGATTTTCAGCGGTGCTCCACAGTGGCAGCAGTAGTATGTTAGGGTTTGCCCTTTCTCTGAGAGGGTTTTGACGAGGGCGGCTGCTTCTTTTTGCGTCTCGGTTAATTGTTTATCTTTCTTTTTAGCAGGATTTGCTTTTTTCTCGGTGGAGTAGTCTTTGCAGGTTTCCGCTTGAACAAAATACATGTTAAACCCAACCTTCGCAGGCGCCAAAGCTTTCCCAGTCTTCTGGCAGGACTCCTCATCGAAGTTGCCGCAGTCTTCACAGATCTTTTTCTTGTCATACTCAGCTTGGACTTTCCAAAAGCAGTTCGCACAATACATATGCTCCTTACCGTTTAGACTCACGGTTAAGCCTGCGCCAGAGAAGGATTTTTTGCAACCGCAACATTCAAACCGCATAGCGTTCACGTTGGAAATTACTATTTGGTCAGGCTTTTATTTATTGTTTGATTTGGCATTACTGGAAATTGCTTGTTCCTGAGCAAAACCCAAAGATAACTGTGAAGTATTCAGCACCAAAGTTGAAGCTTTATCCAAAGTCAAAGAAAACCTTGGTTCCTGTGTCTTTTAAGAGATCATTACCTCATTATCACGATAAGGCTACACTACGATAATATTAAACGTGAGCAATGTAGCACGAAGTTCCTTCTCTTTTCTCATTTTCAAGTTTCTCTCCGTCTATGTCCGGCAGCTTTTGTAGGAGAGAAAAACCAGTCAAGTGAAGTTGACTTGCACACGTATTGCAGCGAATCACCACTTCCTCCAAACCACGACTACTAACCTTTATTTCTAGAATGGAATAAGCCTCTTCGGTACAATCATCAGGAGATATTGCAGTTCCACATCCTGGACATGAGAAGTCTCCGCTTCCATCCATTTTGGTCAAATCCAATCCGTACACCTGTCTTTGCTTCATTCTTCACGCCTCCTTTGCTAGTTAAGTTTTCAACTCTTCTAAGAGGAAAAACTATTAATCGGTTTTCCAGATTTCCACTCAAATCTTTACCAAATTCTTGCCAGATGACCACTGACCCTGGAAAGAGAACAAAATAGTCTACGACATCAAGTGCAAGAACCAGACTAAGAAAAAAACCGAGCAATCGAATGTTTTGAGGTAGCTCGCGTCATTTTTTTCAATAAATCACTATTTTTGAGGCTCGAAAGATAATTGTGCGCTTGGGCTTCCTGACTTTAAGCCGTGGTTTGGGACGGTAACCCATTGTCTTATTACAGCAGACGATTAACTTCGCTCATTTCGGAAGGTTGCTGAGCAATTTCACGAGGTTGACTGAAAGTTTCTTCTATTTTTAATTTTACATATCTAATTTCCAACAAGAATGCTGACAAGAAAAGTGCTACAATCAACAATATAATCAGCCCAAAATATACCATGTTTCCAGATAGGGACCACATGATAGCAAGTAACGCTCCAAGTCCACCTCCCAAGCCGCCCCCCTACTCCGCCAATGACGCTATTGACGCTCTTGTTTTTCACTTGGAGTTTGGAAGAACATATTGGACAAGTAATTGCGTTTAAATTGGTCAAGTATAACAGCTTTCGGGCTGGAAGGGGTCTACCGCACTTTGGACAAGCAACCAACATTTCCACCTTCAACTATCTCTGAGACAAATCGCGATTTAAGCTTTTAAAAGGTTCTTTTAAACTTACAAATCACACAAATCTTTCATCTTAAGCCAAAATTGTAATGGTAATAGTTAGCCGCTTACCTTTTACCGCTAAGTCTGTGACCGAAGGGCCATGTGGGTTCAAATCCCACATCCCGCGACACCTTAAAATTTAATTAAATAACAATCTGTTTTTTAAACTACGAAATGAGTTACGCCAGTCAAAATGTATTGAATTGCAATGGCAGCAATAAGCAACGCCATAACCCTTGCTATAACTAAAGAGCCTGTTTTGCCTAAAAACCTGTAAATGCCGTTTATGAACCTAAGAATGACCCATGTTAAGGATAGCACAATTAAAACCGCCAGAATCGCTGTTACCGTACCGTAAGCTTGAAGGTTAAATATGGTTGTGGTGATGGCGCCCGGTCCTACGAGAAGAGGTATAGCAATGGGAACTGCGCCTAAGCTTTCTGGAGATTCAACGTTCTCATGCATGCTGCCCGAGATCAAAATTCTAATTGCAATAATTAGTAGTAGAATGCCTCCGGCAACCTCGAAACTGTAAATCGACAGACCGAAAATATTTAGGATTTCTTGACCTGTAAATGCGAAAACAAGCAGTAGAATAACGCCTACGAGCGTTGCGGTGTTGTATACTTTCTTTTTCTGTGTATCTGCCATTTTTTCGGTTAGGCCCATAAAGATGGGAATGTTACCGAAAGGATCAACTATGATGAATAATGCTATAATGGCTTTAGCTAATTCTGAGATGAAATCCAACCTAACATTCCCCAGACGCAATCATAGTCTAAATGCTGATTCGATAAAAACATAACGGCTTTGAGTTAAATAAGCCATTAAATAAAAAGATTCAGGCTTCAAAACTACATGATTTTTTCCCAGCTTGCAACTAAATCTAGGAATTCTTGCACCGGTTGGCCGCCGTAACTCCTTAGTCTTTCTCTAAGTTCAACCTTTTCAACTGCCGCTTTCTGGCAATCCAAGATTTGGCTGGCGTTATCAGTCAGGTACAGGAACCCGTCGGCGCCTGCTCTTGCACAGCGAACACTGACGGTAAGCAATTCTGCGGCTGATGGCACATCTTTAGGGTTATCGCCTGGACCGAAAACGTAAAAGCTAATGTAGAACGGCTTTTTCAGCAGCTTCTTGAAGCCGCGTGCAAGCATTTCCCAGTACCAAGGTGTAGCATAGTTTTTGCTGAACATTACAACGTTGAAAGCGTCAGCGTACTTTGCCAAGTCGTCAAAGTCCACGCCGTAACGCTCGTAGGAGCTTACGGGGTCAGGCTGAATACACAAAACTAGTTCTTTCTTGACTTTTTCTCGAATTTGAGCAATGTAGTCAGTGACTTCTTTTCTGCGCCATTCAAGCCAGCTTAAGCCGCTTTTCTTCCATAGCTCGTTGCAGCATGCGCAAATGCAGTGTCCATGGTCTGCAAAGTATTGGCTGTTCAACCATGTACCTTGCGAGCGCTTATCAACATCTGCTATGTAGTTTAATTGTTCAGCTCTGTGCTCAGGCTGAGTGGCACAGACAACATCCCAGTAAATGTTGTAGTTGTTGTTTCCCATTTTTGCTGGTCCCAGTGATGACTGAGAAATCCAGTTTGGGTGATTGCGTGCGGCAACATTGTCTGCAAAAACAGCAATGTTACTGTACATATCTTGTGCTGGTTGAAGTCTTATGCCAGTTTCTGGTTTAACGCGTAAAACATGGAAATCGAATCCTTGAGCCTTTTGAGGCTGGAAGGTGTATGTGCCAAGTTTCATCTTGTGCGCCTTTTTCAGTCGCAAAGAAGCGGTTGTGGCGTTATAAGTTTTTTGTGTAATGCAGTAAAACTGTTGGTTTTAATTTTAAACCTGATTTAAAGATAAAACATTTGTTTATAATCATAAAAAACTTGATACCGTTGTGTAATGGCTAGGTCTTGGTTTTTAATATGCTAATTTGTTTGTTCTATCGATTGTTGTGCAATTCTTTTATCGATGGTTTTAACTTAAATCTGTAAATTTGTGCAAAGACAGTAGAAATCTGCTCTTTTTCCATGGGTTAAAAACTTTGAGTTACAGGTGGAATTTTGGACGCTTTTTTAGTATAAGGCCCTCATTTAAAGTAAAAATTGGATGAACATCATGTTAAGAGCTGATAATATAAACGATTGCATATAATAAAGGATAAATGTGTTTCATATGCGCATCTTTTAAATATAACTATGTAATAGCTGTACAGGTAAAAAATAAATAGATAAACAAATGTCAAAAGAGGGCTGATGAAAAATGGCAGCGGGAGACATAGCATGGGTTATAACTGCAACAGCACTAGTCATGCTAATGACGCCGGCACTAGGATTCTTCTACGGAGGCCTAGTGCGAAAGAAAAACTTAGTATCAACAATTGTCCAATGCTTCGTAATATTCGCAGTCATAAGCATAGTCTGGGCACTCTGGGGCTACTGCCTTGTGTTCGGCACAAGCATCAACGGCTTAATCGGCTTCAGCCCAGGCTTATTAGGCATGAGCGGCCTAGACATACACGCCGTTAATACGGCACTTGCACCACAAGTTCCTGAACTACTATACTTCGCATTCCAGTTGAAGTTCGCAGCCATCACACCAGCACTAATCATTGGAGCATGCGCCGAAAGAATCAGGTTCAAATCACTTCTCATCTTTATGGTGCTCTGGTCCACACTTATCTATGCACCAATAGCCCACTGGGTATGGAACCCTGACGGGTGGCTCCGCACCTTTGGCGCCATTGACTTTGCAGGCGGCATCGTCGTGCACATTTCAGCAGGACTTTCAGCGTTGGCAGCGGCACTAGTGGTAGGTAGAAGGAAAGGGTGCGCTGTTCCATGGCAGAGTCATATGAAATCGCTAGATCAAAAAGCTAACGCAACTGAGTTTAAACCAACAAACATTCCCTTTGTATTGCTAGGCGCAGCATTACTGTGGTTCGGATGGTTCGGATTCAACGCAGGAAGCGCACTAGCAGCAAACGACATCGCCGTCTCAGCCCTCGTAACCACAAACCTCGCGGCAGCCGCAGCAGCCGTAAGCTGGATGATGGCAGACTGGTTAATCAAGGGAAAACCATCAGCGGTAGGCATAGCAGTTGGCGCAGTAGTTGGACTAGTTGCTATCACGCCTGCAGCAGGCTACGTCAACATATCATCAGCATTAATCATCGGCTTAGCAGCAGGAGTAATCTCAAACTTAGTGGCTAACTGGAGAGCAGGCAGATCACGAATAGACGATACGCTGGATGTGTTCGCATGCCACGGCGTCGGCGGAATATGGGGTTCAATCGCAACAGGACTATTCGCTTCTGGAGCTATCCAACTCGGAATAAACGGCGCGTTCTTCGGAAACCCAAGTCAACTGGTTGCTCAGTTGGTAGCCGTTGGCGTGGTGGTACCGTTTGCCTTCTTCGGTTCTTACTTACTGCTTAAATTGGTGAACGTGTTCTCGCCGTTAAGAGTTAGCGAGGAAGCGGAAGATGCAGGTTTAGACCTGAGTGAACATGGCGAAGAAGCATACCAACTTGACTAGAAACGCCGTGTATAGCTAAGGCTAAACAGCTACAATTTTCTTTTTTTATTTTATTTTAGCAACCAATTTTCCACTCCACCAATATTTTTCAAAAAGCATTTGAATGTGTTAGCTCCAAAGGGCTTTGTTTTTGGACGCCTTTTCATAAAATCGATTATATCAAGAGAAGTTGTTGAAAGAATGCACTGATAGCAAGCACTTTTTTATTCATTTATCCAGAATTATCGCTGTTATCAATGCGAATGTATAGTTTAAATATTAGTTTTGCCAAGATGCAAGAATAAACGAGCAGTAATAACGCTAGCGAAGGAACAAATATGGGAGCAGCAGACATCGCGTGGGTTCTAATGTCAACAGCTCTAGTCATGCTAATGACACCAGCCTTGGCTTTCTTTTACGGCGGCTTAGTTCGAAGAAAGAACTTGGTCTCTACGCTGGTCCAATGTATCATCATCTTTGCAGTGGTTAGTCTCGTTTGGTTCTTTTGGGGCTATAGCCTCGTTTATGGCCCCAGCGTTTATGGAATCATAGGCAACCTGTCTCTTTTCGGATTAAACAACATAAGCATAAATACCGTTAGCCCTTACGCGCCAGCTATTCCTGAAATACTCTTCTTCGCATTTCAGCTAAAGTTTGCCGCAATCACGCCAGCACTCATCATAGGAGCATGCGCAGAAAGAATCCGCTTCAAGTCACTCCTCATCTTCGTCGTTTTGTGGTCAACCTTCATTTATTCACCCATCGCTCATTGGGTATGGAACGCCAATGGGTGGTTGCATGTCCTTGGCGCGTGGGATTTTGCAGGCGGAATAGTCGTGCACATTGCTGCAGGATTATCGGCACTGGCAGCGGCGCTTATTGTTGGCAGAAGAAAAGGCTACGTTTACTGGAAGGACCAACTCAAAGCATTAGACCAAAAAGGCGAAAGTAAACCAGTACCCATGGGAACCGAGTTTAAACCAACCAACATTCCCTACGTGATTTTAGGCGCAGGCTTACTGTGGTTCGGCTGGTTCGGTTTCAACGGTGGCAGCGCATTAGCAGCCGATAACATTGCTGTGTCTGCCGTTGTAGCTACCAACTTGGCAGCCGCCGCAGCAGCCGTAAGCTGGATGCTACTGGATTGGGTAATCAAGGGTAAGCCTTCAGCAACAGGCATTTCAGTCGGCGCAGTGTGTGGTTTGGCAGCTATTACAGCGGCTTCTGGCTACGTTAATTTTACTGCCGCGGTGATTATTGGTTTAGTTGCAGGAGTAGCTTCCAACTTGGTGGCTAACTGGCGAGCTGGCAGGTCAAGAATCGACGACACATTAGACGTTTTCGCATGCCATGGAATCGGCGGCATGATTGGTGCAGTCGCAGTTGGCTTGTTCGCAACTGCTATGGTTAATCCTAGCGTTCAAGGATTATTCTATGGCAACGCTGCTCTGCTGGGCATCCAAGTGCTTGCTGTTTTAGTCGTGTCTGCCTTCGCGTTTTGCGGGTCTTACTTGCTTTTGAGAGTGGTGGACTTGTTTTCACCGTTGAGAGTGAGTCCTCAAGAAGAAGATGAAGGCTTGGATTTGAGCCAGCATGGAGAAGAAGCATACCAGCTTGACTAAAAAGTAATTTTTCGTTAAACCTTAATGCTTGCTTCTTAAACATGCTACCCTAACCTCACTACTGAACGGTAATTTGTAAGCAAGAAGAAAGCGTAAAAGTTCCTAGCACTACCTTTTTATCCCAACTCTTAGAGGTACAATTTAGAGGTTTGCACATTGAAGGTTGTTGCTTTTAATGGAAGCGCTCGTAAAGACGGAAACACCGCCATACTCCTAAAACGCGTCTTCAAAGCCCTCGAAGCAGAAGGCATAGAAACTGAACTAATCCAGCTTGCTGGCCAGCAAATCCGGGGCTGCACAGCCTGCAGAGCCTGCTTCGAAAAAAAGAATCAGCGCTGTGCAATAACAGATGACAAAGTGAACGAGTACATTCAAAAGATGGTTGAAGCTGACGGGATAATCTTGGGTTCTCCAACATATTTTGGCATGATGTCCCCTGAAACGAAGGCACTCATCGACCGCTCGGGCTTCGTAGCTAGAGCCACACCTGGCCTGCTAAAGTACAAAGTCGGAGCAGCAGTTGTTACTGCCAGACGTGCGGGTGCGATGACAACCTTCGATGCCATAAACCACTTCTTCTTGATTAACCAGATGATTGTCCCCGGCTCGTCGTACTGGAACATTGGAATGGGAAACAAAAAGGGCGAAGTTGAAAAAGACGAGGAAGCAATGAAAACCATGGATGACCTTGGCAGAAATATGGCTTGGCTTATCAAAAAAATAAAAACTTAAACATTCATTACACTTAAAGAGCAGGTGCAAGATGCTTTATTGCATTAGAAGTTCTACGCCAGGTATCTTCTTTTTCTCATAAATGATATCCATCAGCTTCGTGAATCCCGTGATCCAAGCCAAATATATTGCCCCGATGACCAGCCAAACAGGAAGCACAACATATGTTATATGGGCGATTGATTTACCTGCACTGACCAAGTCAAATAATCCCACGTATGCCAATGCAGCTGTACTTTTTGTAAGAGAACAGAATTCATTGGTCCATGAGGGAATAACTATCCTAAAAGCCTGAGGAAGAATGACGTGCCTGAGAGTTTGGGCTCTTGACATTCCCGTCGACAGACCAGCATCCATTTGATCTTCAAATATGGTTTCAATGGCGCCTTTCACGTATCCTTTCTGGTAGCCGGCGCTGTTTAACCCAAAAACCAAAAAAGCCGTAAGATAAGGGTCTATAGGGATGTGCGTTATAGTAGGCACAGTGTATTGGGCTAAAAATAGTTGAACGAATATTGGGCTTCCCCTAAAAAACTCCACATAAACCGCAATAACTCCCTTGGCAACTTTGTTCCCATAGATGTCTCCAATCGCCAGCAATGTCCCTATGCCTAATCCCAAAAAGACGCCGAACAGTGTAATCTCCACTGTCAAGAGAAGCCCTTGAAGGATCCAAGGAGCGAATTGGCTGACGAATTCAAACATTACTCTATTCCCTTGTGGTTCTGTTTATTATTCTGGTCATGAATTTTTTAGCTCGCTCGCTGTGAGGACTGTTAAAGAAGTGTGCGGGCGTTCCAGTTTCCACGATAGACCCTTCATCGTAGAAAATCATCTCCTCCGCGACTTCACGGGCAAACGGCATTTCGTGACTAACGATAAGCATAGTTGTTCCTTCTTTGGCAAGGTCACGCAGAGTATCGATGACTTCTCCGGTAAGTTCAGGGTCTAAAGCTGACGTCGGTTCATCTAGCAATATTATATCGGGGTTGCGGGCGATAGCGCGGGCTATGCCTATTCTTTGCTGTTGCCCCCCAGACATTTGGTTAGGATACTTATTCATGCATTCAGTTACTTTCACTTCCTTTAGTGCAGCTAATGCTCGTGCTCGGGCTTCTTCTTTGGGCAGTTTAAGCACTTGCCTAAGTGCCAACTCTACATTTCCCAAGGCGGTAAGATGCCTGAAAAGGTAAATATGCTGGAAAACAAAGCCGATTCTCGCCCGCGCTTTATTTAGGTCTACGCCAGGTTTAGTGAGGCATTGTTCGCCAAGGTAGATTTCGCCCTTATCTGGCAGGGTTAGCATTGCCATGCACCGCAGAAACGTACTCTTTCCTGAACCACTGGGTCCAAAGATCAGTTTTATGTCGCCCTTTCTGATTTGCATGGAGACATTTCTTACTGCTTCAAGTTTTCCGTAGTTTTTGTAGACATTTCTAGCTTCCATTACGAGGTCGGTCATTTTTTTACAATCCTATTTTTTTCTTTCTTTTGTTGCCCCATCGATCAAGCCATAAGGCAATTGGGAAGGTAAGTGCAATATACAAAAGGGCTGCAAACACAAATGGCGTTACAACGTCATATGGTGGAACGTTTTTGAGCCAAATAGATCGAGTCATGATCTCGGCTAAGCCGCCGATAACCCAGACATACGAAGAGTCCTTGATTAAGAGCGCATATTCGCTTCCTAAGCCTGGAGTTGAGAAAGTCAAAACTTGAGGAACCATAACATGCCATATTGCTTGCCACTTAGAACAACCAATAGATTGGGCGGCAATCATCTGCTCGTCTCCAACACCTCGAATTGCCCCTCTGAAAATCTGTGATTGATTAGCTCCACTTCTTAAACCAAGAACAAACGCGGCGACAAAGAAGGCGTTACCGAACGGAAAGGGAAAATATAGGCCTAATCCAAAGAAAAAGAGTAGCATCAGAACGATTTCAGGTATGCCTCTGAAGATTTTCTCATAAGCGTCCACAACAAAACTAACTTCGTTTTCGTACGCTCTTATGAATGCAAGTGGCAAACCGATTGCTATGCCGGCTAAGAAAGAAATGATAGAAATGGAAAGAGTAAGGGGTACTCCTTCCAACAGGAAGATTAGCTCTTGCCATGCATCCAATAGGGATCACGTTTGTTTAAGCATGCCATTTTGCTCTGAGCTGATCTAGTTGTCCAGATTGAATGACTTGTGCCATGGCACCGTTGAACTTGTCAAGGAAGGTGTTGGCGTTTTTGTTAACTACAAATGCACATGGATAGTATGCATGGTCATAGACAATGCCGATATTTGTTCCCTGAGTCTGATATTGAGCAATCCACGCTGTTGTTATAGGTGTTTCAGCATAAACTGCCTGCACGCTTGGGTTGGCGCTTGCCATGTCTTGGATCGCTGAGGCGAAGTCATTCCATGACCTTATCGATACTCCTGCAGCTTGGAGTTCCTGTTGCTCAGTTGTTCCATCTTGCGTTCCAACAGTTAAGCCCAGATTTTTCAGGTCGTGCAGTGAGGTTATGTTGGTTATTGCTAGCGAGTCGATTTTACTTTGGAGCATGATAACTTGAGCTCTTGTTGTGCTATGAGGCATTGTAAATGAAACTTGTGCAAGTCTATCTGGTGTCACTGAGAAACCGCTAACTCCCATGTCAAGTTTGTTCTGTTGGACTGACGTTATGATGTTATCGAAACTTACGCTTTGCCAATCAACAGTCAAATTAAGTTGAGCGGCAACGGCGTTCGTCAAGTCAACTTCGAATCCTACGATCTTATTAGTGCTATTGTCAAGTTGTTCGTAGGGTGGCCAACTTGGGTCTGTGCCGACTGTGATTACTCCTGTTTTTTCAATATTGTTCCATACAGTGTCTGCTGTTGACGAGTTTTGCGCTACAAGAAACGGGCTAGAGACGAGACCGACAGCGAAGCCTACAATGAGCATTATTACAACTAGACCTATGGTAATCATTTTTGCCATGTTTTTGTTTCTCCTAGCCCTCATATTTCGATGCTTTATATATTTAAGCTTAAGCCATGCTCCAAAAAATGAAATTTTTGAGCAGGTTTCAAAAGTGAAGCTATTTTAAATTCACCGAGACGAGCGCTATTGCGATTACTATGAAGAAGGCTCCTATGCTGGAGAACACGGTAACAGGCTCTTTCAACACCACGATGGATAGAATGACGGCAACCACTATTTCAGATAAAAGAAGAACTGTAGAAGTGGATACAGAAAGATGCTTAAGCCCTTCCAGCCAGAGGTAGTATGGCAGAACCCAACAAACAATTGCCGTGTAAAAAATCGCCAACCACGCTTGCCCTGTTAAAGCAAAGAACCGAGGTCCAGACAAAACCGTGAAAGGAGCAATTGAAAGCAGCGTTAAAAGGAGAACCCAAGTCATAGACTGGAACGTTGCCGAAGTTGAATTCATAATTAACTTCTTATTATAAACCATGAATAGCGCCCAAGCGACGCCTGAACAGATAAGCATAACGTCCCCAACAAACTGCCCTTCGCCGAAAGTTGAAAAATCCATGTTAGTGCTGACAAAGACAATGCCCACCAATCCGAACAGCACGCCTACAATTTTCTTCCGGGAAAAGCTTTCACCCAGCAGTTTGGGGCTTAAAAGGGCAACCCACATGGCGCTTAGGTTTATGAAAAGCGCAGCCTTCGCTGCAGTAGTATAATTCATGCCGACGTACTGGAGCAGGTAGCCTACGGCATTTGCGATTCCCAAAAAGACGAGCAGTTTTTTGTCTGTTATTTTGAACTCGAGTTTTTTGAGAAGCAGCATGGTAAATAGCAATATGACTGAGGCTACCAAAAATCGCCAGAAGACAAATGCAAACGGGTCAGTATACATTAATCCAATTTTGATGATTGGAAAGGAAGTGCCCCATAGGACGCCTGCCAATATGGTGAAAAAGACGGCTTTGCTTTTCTTGGTTAACAGTGGATTGGGCAAACCGCTCGTCTCTCCTCGCTTTCCTCATAGGCAGGCTACGTAAATAAAGCATTTTTGCTGGGACATAAAAAGTGATCTAAGTTTTTGGTAGTATACTATTTACTCAGGAACGAATTACTGCAAATTGACGTTAGACACCAATTACTTACCCTATAAAAAACAGGGCAAGTAAAATTTTAACGCTAAATCATCCAATCCTTCAACCTATTTATAAAATAGTATTCCAAGCTTAGAAATATCATTACAAAAAAGCAGTCATCCGCCAAAAGGGGGGAGGAAGAGCTTATTTCATTATTGCTTTCAAGTCTTCGTCAACTGTTTTGATTGGCATTATGTTGAATTTTTCAACCAGCACCTTAAGGATATTCGGCGTTATGAACGCTGGAAGGCTCGGTCCAATACGGATGTCTCTTATGCCCAAGTACAGCAACGATAGCAATATGGCAACTGCTTTTTGCTCATACCACGACAGCACCAGTGAGAGTGGCAAATCGTTAACCTGCACGTTGAAGGCGTCTGCTAATGCTTGAGCTATTTTAACAGCTGAGTAAGCATCATTACACTGTCCAATGTCCAGTAAGCGTGGGATTTCGTCGATTGTGCCCAGCTCTTTGTCGAAGAAGCGGAATTTGCCGCAAGCCAAAGTCAATATAATTGTGTCCTTGGGGGCTTTCTCAACCAGTTCTGCATAGTAGCTTCTTCCTGATTTAGCTCCGTCACATCCGCCGACCAGTATGAAGCGCTTTATGTGCCCGTTCTTCACCGACTCTATGACTTTATCAGCTACGCTTAGCACGGCGTTTCTGCCAAAGCCAACCAACACGTATTTGCTTTCCTTGTCTTCTGGGAAACCGGGCAGTTCCAAGGCTCTCTGTATTACCTGCGAGAAGTCTTTGCTGCTTATGTGCGGCACGCCTGGGTACCCGACTGGTCCTGAAGTGAAAATGTTGCCCTTGTAGCTTTCTACTGGTTTTTGAATGCAGTTTGTCGTCATTAGGATTGCGCCTGGAAAAGCGGCGAACTCTTTTTGCTGGTTAAACCATGCTGTTCCATAGTGACCGTAAAAATGCGGATACTTCTTCAGTTTTGGATAGCCGTGTGTTGGAAGCATTTCGCCGTGAGTGTAAACGATGATGCCTTTGCCTTCGCTTTGCTTTAGAATCTCTTCCAAATTTATGAGGTCATGGCCTGAAACGAGTATGGCTTTGCCTTTTTTGTGGCCAAGAGGCACTTTCGTTGGCACTGGATGACCGTAGGTTTCAGTGTTTCCTGCATCGAGCAGTTCCATTGCGCGTATGTTGATTTCGCCGCATTTAAAAACTAAACCTACAAACTCGTTAACGCCAAGTGACTTGTCAAGTGGAGACGCGAGTCCTTCATAGATAAAATCGAACACTTTGTCATCCTTTTTTCCAAGAAGACCGGCATGGTACGCGTAGGCGGCTACTCCTTTTAACCCGTAAGTTAACAGCCACTGAAGCGAATGGAGGTCTGGATCAATTGTTGAGTCAGAGTTTATTCCGTAACGTTTTCCCTGTACAACTAAGCCTGCTGTCGTGTTCTCCAACTGTAAATTGAATGTCGTGTTAACTGTGCCTTTCTTTGCCTGCAGCCTTGCGCGTAATTGTTCTTGCAGGTGTGCCGTTTTCCTTATGTAAGCAGCTATTGATTCTGGGTCAAAGTTCACATTTGTCAAAGTAGCAAATAATGCTTCGCAAGTGAACATGTCAGTTTTTTCGTCTTTTATTCCAGCTTTTCTAGCTTCAGTCGATAGTTGGCTAAGTCCTCTAAGCATGTAGACAAGCAAGTCTTGAAGCGCTGCCACGTCAGCTGTTTTTCCGCAAACGCCCACTACTGTGCAGCCTTGACCTTTGGCTGTTTGTTCACATTGATAGCAAAACATTTGGTTTTGACTCATATTTTTCACCTTGATTAACGTATTGAGTTCTTTTGCAGATAGCTATTGCCCCGAACATTTTAGGGTTTTGCAATCGCATGAGAAAATTTAAAGTGATGTCTTTTTGGTAATTTTTGAATGCTTTAAAAAACTATTTGAAAGCCATACAAGCAATCACTTTAAGTCGAATTCTTTAGCGAAGTCTTTTACTTTTATAAATTTGCCATGCTTGCGAGTTTCCTCTATTTCGTTTATGAATTCTGGTCTTAAACTTTTAACCATATAGAGTTTCACTACGAAGAATGTTCATAATAATAGGTAATATGAAATTATTAATTTTTGGCTCTGCTTGATAGAATTTTCAACCCGATATGGCTCATGAATCGTAAAAAAAAGGAAGAGTGCTGAAGCGTATCTTGCCTATGTTGCTTAGATTTTGTAGTATTTTGCATACAGCACTATGCCTACTGCTAAGATGGCTACGCAAGACACAGATACTACCGCCAAATCCAAGAGTATGGTTGGGCTTGTGAGGGCTGCGCCTCTGAGGAAAAGCGAAGTTAAAGCGTCTGTAACGTAGTAGCTGGGTACGAATTTGCCTGCAACTTGAGCACCTGAAGAAAGCGATGCGCCGACGAATGTGCCAAGGAACAATTGCGGAAGCAAGAAGAGGAAGCTTAAGCCTGTTGCTGCACCTGCGGATTTTGCGATTGAAGCTGTGATTAAGCCGAATCCCACGTTGGATAGTGAGAATATCAGCACTAGTATGAAGGCGAAAGCGTAAGCGGGTATGCCAACGTTTGGTCTGAAACCTAAAGCGTATGTCATGATGAAAACCAGAGCCGCTTGGATCAGCGCTATGCCCATGTAGGAGACCACTTGGCTTGTCATGAACTCGGTTGGTGTTGTGGGTGAGATGCGGATGCGTTTCATCATGCCGTTCTCTCGGTCTTGGGTGAATGATTGGGCAACCATCATTATGAGGAATATGGAAGCGAACGTGA
>Ga0208321_1000686_pt1 | contig 16261 bp, 22 predicted proteins | sample June2015DPH_4_15_FD_184692 | JGI IMG/M metagenome (GOLD analysis project Ga0208321, IMG submission 184692) | Peatland microbial communities from SPRUCE experiment site at the Marcell Experimental Forest, Minnesota, USA - June2015DPH_4_150... | ecosystem: Environmental > Terrestrial > Soil >... | reverse complement strand
ACGGTCGGCATCCTGATTGGGGTGTTCTCGTGAGGCGTTGCCGACCGCTCAAGGGAAGCTGCCCTTTACAGCCCGAATTTCGATGCAAGGGAACATGTCAACTCGCGGAACAAAGCCACTGCATTTGTCCGCATATAGTTTCTATAGTTTCCACCGACTTTCCACTAGGACTTTCCTATTCTGGACAGTCAAAAGTGGAAACTAGGAAAGTGGAAAGTGGAACAGTAGTGGAATTTGGGGGGTGCCTCCCCTGCCCCGCATAAGCAATAACCGGGCCTACCTCGGCACCTATTATTACCTTTCACTAGGACACGCACAAGTTAAGGCAGCGGAATATCTGGGGGTAGGTCAAAGCATCGTTTCTAAACACGCCTTGAAATTGGTCGGAGAGGGCTATCTAAAGAAGGTTCCCGGCTCAAGATCGCCCAAGCTATACTGCAAGGGCATGAGGGCGAACGTACTGGATGATGCGATTTTCCAAAGTGGATTCCACTTTGACGGTGGGACCGTCAAACCCACCGAAGTTCCACAAGTCGTTAACGGGCCTAAAGACCTTCACGTTTCGACCGCTCGGACGCATATCAACGGGCGGGTTTCCTTCGTAGTGAACCGCATCGGTGACATGACGCACCTTAAAATCCCTGTCACCGAGGGCCGCACTATCTCAATGCCTCTTTTCCCCAAGGAACCGTACAAGGCGCACCACAACGTCCGGCAGTACAAGACCAAGCTACCTTACGACGGGAAACAGGTATCAATCGAGTTCTTGGAATCGGACAAGGAGCAATACCTCTATGTCTGGCCCTATCAAAAGATGCTGACACCGGACGAGCTGACCAAGGAGGTGGAACAGGTCTTTATCGAGGAAGCGCAGAGGATCGTCAACGACCTATCGAAGTATGGCGGCTGGCAGTTCGGTATTGTCCAGTTTGTCGGTGACGTTGAGATAGCCAGCACAGACCCGGCAATTCTAAGCATGATTCCCGAGGACATGAAGCGCGTTCCCGGTTCTCCTTTCTGGGTGGATGAATCGGAAGGCCCCAGGGAGATCGAGACAACCGACCCGGAAGCGGCGAGGATTCTTTTCAACATCAAGAACGTGGTCAAAGACCTTCAGAACGGGCAAAGCTCCCTTACGGACAAGTATTACGTTTTAGAGGTCAAGGCCGACCGGATGCTGGCCATCCTTGAAAAGTTCGCTCTGGTAATAGAAAAGGATGCCGAGATAACAGCCGGGATGCTTGAAAAGGACTTGGCCAACACAGCCGAGAAAATCAAGAGCAACAAAGCGGAAGGCGCGACGGCCAGACAGTCGAATTATGGAGGAATGTATCAATGAGTGACAACCAACAGGAAAACAAGATTCGTAATTTGAGTGGAGAGGCGACGAATATTGACAATTCGCCTTATGAGTGCGCGAAGTGCGGTAGGATTAACAAAGGGTATCCAGCATATAGGGAACTCAGGCCGGGGGAAGAAATGGGCAAACCAAAGTATTGCCCCTACATCAAAACGCCAATTGTCTGGGATGTGCTCTGATGGACTCTCACCAAATACCCAACAAAGCGACAATCTACGACGAGGAAGATTGTTTTGGGACCGGTCCGGATGAAGATGATTGTCCGTTGTCCTGCCCAGATTATGAAGCCTGTTTACAAGCATCTCAAGATGCAAAGGATGACCCTTGCTGTGAAGATTGCGAGCATCTCAAGAATAGAGATTGCAGGAACCAGTGTTGCGAACACGGAGGGGATGTTTAAATGCCTCACGATTCAGGGGATTCTGCGAAAAAAATAGGCAAACCAGGAACCTACATTACCATACGTGAAGACCATTTTTACCTCGCCATATTAGGGGGTATTATGGGTGGGATATTCCTTGAAATGATACTGCTGGTCTTGGAAGGGGCGATCTGATGCAAGTCTTTGGAGGGGATTCCTATTGAGCGAAAGTTCCGGGCTCTCAGCCTGTTCTCCGGTTCCGGAGCCTACGATCTCGGCCTTGAATGGTGCGGAGGATTCGAGACAGTGGGGTTCGTTGAGAACGACCCCTATTGCCAAGAGCTCTTGCCCGAACGTTTCGGAACCGGAATCCCGGTCTTTGGCGACATCGGAGAATTTGATCCTGCTCAGATTCCTGGAGAGATTGACCTTATTCACGGAGGTTTCCCGTGCCCGGATATTAGCGCCGCCGGCCTTGGCGCTGGCATTGAGGGTGAACGAAGCGGTCTATGGGCTGAGTTCATCAGATGCATTTGCCTGGCTCGACCGCGATACGCTATCGTGGAGAACGTTGACAAGATCAAGGACCGGGGAATGGGAGTCGTTCTCGGGACATTGGCCTTTGGCGGGTACGATGCGGAATGGGATTGCATATCAGCGCTCTCCCTCGGGGCAATCTACCATGATCCTGAAGCAGATGTTTGGAGGTTCCAGCACAGGAACAGGTTCATCGCGCTTGCAACCCTTCCCGACACCGACCGCGAACGAATATGGCTTCAATCAGAGCGCGAGCGGGGGGGCTTCCGTTCGCCCTTCATTACAGACTATGGCCAGGAAGAATTGCTGGCCGACACCGACCGCCTCGGATGCAAACCCCAACAGGAAGATTCACATCGGTCACAATCCGACCCTCCAAGGGGCGGTCCAGTCATGGCCCACACCGACGGCGAAGGACAATACCGGAAGGGAGTACGGTTATTCCAGGGGCGATCATTCGAAGAAATCGATGTTCCTGCCGGGTGCAGTAAGGGCGTCGGCCAGGCCGACGCCCAGCACCCGCGACTGGAAGGACACGGGGCCGAACTGCAACTATGCCAAGATGGACAGGAAGTCCCGGCTTTCGGGCCGGATCGTGATGGAATCCTTGAGAAAGCTCGTAAGGAACGGAAGCTCGACAGGTTCCGGGAACGGAGTTACGAATGTTGGGCTGCTGAACCCTGCGTTCGATGCATTCCTGCAAGGACTCCCACTTACATGGACGAAATTAGGCTCTGCGGCAACGCGAACCCGCCCCAACTATTCGAATATCTCGGTGAACTCGTCCTCGAGGACGCAAGAAGGAGGGGATTGATCTGAACGATCAACACACTATTAGTGATTTGACGACGAAATCACCCTTCGTCAAGGTCATGGGCGGTGATGTGTTACTCGAGCTCCAACAGCTACCGGATGACTCAGTCAACTGTTGCGTGACCTCTCCACCGTATTGGGGCCTTCGGGACTATTCAAGGTGCAGCTGCGCGACCTCGTACAAAAGAGATAAAAGTTTTGAACACCTGATGCCAAAGAAGGGAACTGGAACGAACTTGAACCAAGAGGCAAACTCATCATGTCCTATCTGTCATGGAACTGGATTCATCGAAGGCAATGAACAGCAGATCGGTATGGAACAAACACCAGCTGAGTATGTTCATAAACTGACTGAAGTATTCCATGAGGTCAAGCGGATTCTTCGCCCCGATGGTACTCTCTGGTTGAACGTCGGAGATTGCTATTCTGGTTCACAGAAGGGAATCGGCGGCGCCACACATGGAAAGGCGGTCATAACCGATAACGAAATTACGAAGACCGATTGGAGCCTTACTCAGCTGGCGCCGAAGAACCTTGTCGGTCTTCCGTGGCGCCTAGCGTTCGCGCTCCAGGAAGATGGGTGGGTTCTCCGTTGCGATGTTATCTGGGCAAAGCCCAATGCTATGCCCGAATCCGTGACCGACCGGCCGACCAAGGCACATGAGTATATCTTCCTATTCTCAAAGAGCCAGACATACTATTATGATTCCGAGTCGGTAAAGGAAAAGGCGGTCTATCAGGATGACCGCATCAGAGATCGAGAACACACCAAACTAAACAATACTCCAGGAAGACGTAGATCGGCCGGACTGAAAACGAATCATTACGACTCCAGGAACCTTCGTTCAGTCTGGACCTTCAACACTCAGCCATATCCGGACGCCCACTTTGCCGTATTCCCGGAGGAGTTACCGACTCGGTGCATTAAGGCCGGATGCCCAGTTGGGGGAATTGTTCTAGATCCGTTCGCGGGCTCAGGAACAACCGGCGCCGTTGCTCGAGCTCTCGGCCGCTCAAGCATCATGATCGAGCTTAACCCGGAGTACGTCAAGCTCATCGAGGAGCGGACTGAATCCAAAGTACCCGCCCTAACTGCCTTCGGGGTGAGCTAGATGGACCGACACACAATTAGTGAAAGTGTGTCAATCGACCGTCCAAAGGTCGCTCGGGTCGTCGAGTATGACGGAATCCATTACGAGATATTCGAGAAGCCTGTTAAGCAGAGATTCAAGTGTGGATCGTGCGGCGAAAGAACCTGTATCGTCGAGATCGAGGACACCGAAGATATATCATTTCATCCAAGGGCGTTCGGTCGTTGCTTTTACACCGATACCCAGTATGATGATGTGAACTGGATTTTCCAGGGGTATTTTCAATGATTCGCCCAATTCGCTCTTTAGCGACATCGGACGTTCATCGCCGCACTCGGACGATTGAGTTCACCCGGCAACTATGGCCTCAACCACCCAAGGATTCCAAACCATATTTCTGCCTCATAAACACCCTTTGCTTCCTAGACCCTAACGATCCATGCAAAGCGGTATGGGAACAGAAGATACCCGAGGCCGACATCAAATGGATATGGGACGGTCGGAAGGGACTGAAAGGGCCGTGCAATGTTCATGTTGAATACGATGAACATTGGGGCTGGCTACTGAAGTTCTACATTTCCCATCAAGAGGCCATGCACCTATGGGCCGAAATGATGAGATTCATGATGCCTCCCTATCGACCTATCGAACCGGCTTACTCAGGCAAGCTCGCAGAGGAAATGCAGTTCTTGGAGGGGGTCCTTTGAATCGTCACCTTTTCGGCAATTCTAGGAAGCAAATGAGCCTTTTTGACACAAAAAGGGGGGTATAGATGTCTCAAAACGATGATGAAAAAAGAAATGTGAAAAATTCTGAGGATGATGATGAGGACGAATCGGAGGGTCTAGTCCTTCCGAAAATCCTAGTCTACGATGAGATTGACCTATTCCTTTTAGCGATCGAGGACCTAGAAGATCTCATAGCGATGCGGTTGATGTTGTTCTCCGGGTTGAGGGTAGGGGAAGCGGCAGCGGTGCAGGTCAAGGACATCAATGCCGAGACACACTCGGTATTCGTCCGGCAGGGGAAGGGAAGCAAGGACCGATATGCTCCGCTTGATGTCGGAACGATCGCGCTGTGTCAATGCTATGAATCAAGCCGGAAGCTCAAGCCCGATGAATATTTGTTCGATATGACGAAGAGGACCTTACAGAACCGAGTAACGCAGACGGCAATCAAGGCGGGATTGAGTTATGTCAACGACCTCGGGAAACAGGTAACATGGGTACATGCTCACACTCTCAGGCACACATGTGCGACCTGGCAGCTTGATAAGGGCATTCCTCTGCCGATGGTCCAGAACAATATGGGGCATAGCTCGATCGAGGTCACGCAAATCTATCTACATCTGAACATCAGGCAGCGGTCCCAGAAGTACAGCGATGCCACGAGGTTCGGGATATGAACCCGAAAACCGAGGGCGAATACTTAAAGAAAGGAGAAAAACCGGAGACTGAGGAATCCGGGTGTTTTGTGCAGGGTGAACCGGGTGCTAAATGACCGAGGCGACCACGACCCCCATCAGGATCATAGCCGCCCTCGAAGATGACGGCAAAGGGAAAAAGAAGATGAGCATCTACATCGACCCGGAATTGGCCGATCTGATACAGAAATATGCTAGGCTCAACGGCATCTCGCAGGGTGAGATGATAGAATCAGCGGTCAAGGAATCCTTTTTCTCGACGCCCATGAGTTCTGGAAAATGGCGATTGGGTAAACGTTAACATCGGGTTTGTTGCATATAAAATATCGTTTTGTAGGTGTTTACGACATTTAACGACTAGATAATGCAATGTTGTTGCACAATGAGACTCTTCTCAGCGGTCAAGGAAAAGTTCGAAAAGGTAGGTGAGCGCGTCGAGGCTTCTCTCGACAAGCACAAGGATAAGGTTCAGGGGCTTGCGATCATCGGCGGCACGGTCGCCCTGACGATTGCGGCGTGCACCGGCAACGCCAGTGCAGCCGGTACGACCGGGGCCAATGACATCTACGGTGGTATGACCATCGTGGACGCGGTCCTCGTAGGCATAGGATCTGTTGCCATGCTCGCAAGTCTGTATCTGCGCGACTTCCGGGTTGCACTGATCGCAATCATCATGATCGTAATGGGCGCGGGAGCCTACTACCTCGGGTTCTAAAATCGGAATGAACTCTGAAGGAGATCAAGAAATGTCCGAAGTAAAAAAAAACCTAAACTGAGGGCTCTGTCCCTCCTTATTCTTATCACATTCTCATTTCTGGCTATCGCCGTGATAGCTCCACCGACACAAGACGCGGCGGCAATGACCTGGCAAGAAGGGGCGATAGCTGGCGGCGTGGCCGGTGCTACTATCGGGCTTGCTTTTGACGGTCCAGGTGCACTTGTATTGGGTCTGATTGGAGCAGGTGTCGGCGGGATAGTGGGCTGGCTTATGCCTGGTGCAAGTGGCGGCGGTAATTCAGCAGAGCAGGCCATGCGTACCTATTATGCCAACAGCATCATTCAGAACACTTCGCTGGGTCTGAATTGGTCCCATACTAATGCATGGAACGTTATGGAAGTCCTACCCGCTACACAATTATATCTGGCGCGCAAGGCGCAATGGGCGGCGCTTCAACTGTACGACGAGCAGACAACGGCAGGGACAGCGCACAACTACAATGCCAGCTATGTCCTGTCAAAGTCCGAGGTTGCGAACGCAACCCTGTCGAACCTGTGGCAAGTGATCGAGAACTACAACACCGTTTTAAATTCATACACCGATCTAAGCCAGCAGTTCACTGGAACTTACCAGTCGATGACATGGGGCGTCAATACTCCGACTGGTAGCGAGAACTTCGGCGTTACTGCCATTTCTGGGCAGTATGCCAGAATGCAGTTCGTTACATCCGTTCCGATAGGCACAACGCCAACCTATTACGATGTGTCTAACAAAGTTCCATTGGAGATCGTAAACCGGGCTCTTGCTCAGAGCGATTTCATTCTGCATATCCAGACCGGCGACGGGCATTTTGCCAATGTTTCTGTTTCGATGCCATCACAGGGCATGCAGAGTATCAACCTGGATAGCCTCGGGCTAAAGTCTGGGCGTATGTCATTCACGGCGACCGGTGCAATTGCTGACATATGCGGAATAATCGGGAGCGACCCGCTAACATCGGCAAAGGCCATTCCCGCTTTGCTCGTGACTCAGAAATCCGGCAGCAGCGAGATATTCCTGAGCGAAACGCTGGTTGATGGGTTGACCGTAACCGTCCGGCCATATTGGAACACGGTATATACGGCCACCGACCTACCTTCCATCCGGGTCAATGACGGCAACTCGAATATCGCGGTCAAGATAACAAGGGCGTTCTCCGATATGGCCGCAGCCTCTCTGGAATCAAAGAATCTGACCAGTGTGGCAAATTCCTACGGGCAGACGTTCTATAATCAGGTCGTCGCTGCCGGTGGCAATGTGCCCACTCCTTGGTCGGATATTGTATTTCCCGACCCCAACCAATTAGTGAACCTTTCTCCCGAGCAGTTGACCGCCCTCTATTACAGCTATCTGCTCAAGATGCGGGATTGGTTCAACGACAGCACCATCTTGACACCGGGGGACATCAACATAACCGTAGAATCGGCCAATCTCCTGGTTCGCGGTGAAGTGGTGAACCCTGCGGGTAAGGTGATAGTCTACAATACCACCGTTTGGACTCCGTACCTAATGCTGTCCGATGTCGAGCTAAAGCTAGGCTGGAACAACATTACCCAACCCGGTTTCGTGGAAACTTGGTATGATGCTGCCACTATCGACCCTGACGCTACCAACACGTTCAAGAACTTCACTTATGTGGAGATCGGGACGGGTTGGAGGCTGCACATCGATGAGATTTACTACCAGGGCAACGCGGTCCCCTCCGTGAACCTGACAGTCGATACCTGGGACTTCATCATCAACAATGGCGGTAGCTCGACAGCACCGCCGCAGGCCCAGACCGATCTCGAATGGATCATCGCCCACTGGTACTATATCGCAGCCATTGCGGCGGTCGTGGTCTTGCTTGGAGCTGTAGCTGTCCGCAATGGACCCCTCGCCATCATCGGCGTCATACTGCTCCTGGCGGCGGCGGTCGGTTGGTATCTCAGCGGTGACCATAGCCTGTTATCCTGGGCAGGATTGGCGATAAACCTTTGGGGTAAGTAAAATGGTGGCCAGTCACCGCCAGAAAACCCTTTCCCTTCTTTCCCTATCATTAGTCCTACTCCTGGCACTCTCGGCGCTTTCCTTCGTTTCAGGTCCAGCGCAAGCAGCCAGTGCTTCGCTCTATTCTACCAGCTACGACAGTGCTGTAAAGCATACTGTGGCCGGAAGTTGGTCCGAGACCTGGGGCGATAGTTCGCAGGGAACGTTTGACTATAGCCAGGGTACGACTCTGACCAGCTCCAACGGCGAGTATGGCGCCACGCACATGACGCGCATCGTGCTATGGGTCGATATTTCATCGATATCAAGCACTCAAGGAAGTAAGAACGTAAGCGATGCAACTTTCCAGGTTGCTTTTAGTGCCATCAACAGCGAGACACTAGGCGCTGGTGCTCTCTACTTGGTTGGCTCGGACGGGAACCTATCAAGACCGGCGACAGTGGGTGTTTGGAATGGTCCCCAGGCATGGAGCGCATATGCATGGAACCAAGGCATCAACACAGGAGCGCTCGGTTCGTTCAACGGTCTTAACGCAGGGACCGCCACGACTGAAACATATTATACTATTGCCAGCGGAGCGGGGTTGGCTAATTATGTTTCGACATGGATTAACAATGGCTCTCATTACGTGCCGTTCCTGCTGCGAATCTATGGCGACTACGACAACGCGAACCCCAACTGGATACATGACGATTTCAGCGTCTACAGCGGAAGCAGCAGCATGAAGCCGACGCTATCATTGACCTATACCTCGGATGCTCCAGAGCGCACCTATTGGTCGCCTACATTCACCACTTCCGCACCAACATCTGGCATGGTCTCGACTTTGTACCACTATGTTCCCCAATGTAACGAGTCAGTGACCTACACCTTACTATCGAAACCTTCCTGGGCCTCCATGACCGGGAACGACCTCTCCGGTACACCTAGCGCCAGTGGTTTGGCCTCGTTCAGTCTGATAGCAACATCGATTAATGGAACATTGGCAACTTATGAGAACTGGACAGCCAATATAACGGCTCTCCCGGTCCCTCTGATCCAGACCACTCCAAGCGTTGACAGCATGACTCTGACGTGGTATGATTATCAACCGCTGGCCTCGATACCGTGTAATTGGTCAGTGACCTCTAACGCTGCCAGTTGGCTATCTATCAATCCGTACACTGGTGAGTTAAGTGGTGTTCCGGGTTCGTCCGGTTTCTATCTGATCCAACTGACCGCTACCTCGATCCAATACGGAACCTCAACGACTCAGACCTATAACCTGACGGTCGCCCTAGGGTCGTATCCTACTGGGGGCGGCAACACTGACACCGGCGGCGGAACCACCACCACGACCACGGACGGGACCAGCATCTTTGGCATAACGCTGACCATGACGGGGCTTCTGGTTATCTTCGTGATAATCCTGTTCATCGTCGCGCTCGTAGCAATAGCATCAAGGAGGCGGTGAGCGTGAGACACCTTCACCGTTTCCTTATCGCCCTGGCTGTTGTCCTGCTCTTGTCGCAGCTCGCCAACATCGCCAGCGCCGCGACCATCGACACCATCTCATTCAGCGGGCGTACCTGGGACGTATCGGCATACGAGAACTTTTCGAACGATGCCAGCCAGGTATGGGTCGATGCTAACGGTTCGCTCCACCTCAAGCTCTCGCAAGCGACCGGGACCTGGAAGGACGTTGAGGTAGTCACGCAGCAGACATTGGGCTATGGCAATTACACCTGGGTAACTCAGGGCGTTCACGCAATAGACAAGAACATCGTCCTCGGGATGTTCCCTTACCTCGACAACGATCATGAGATCGACATCGAACAGGCCCAATGGGATAACGCGAACGCTCCCAACTTCGACTTTTGGGTCCAGCCAGGTAATGATAATGCCAGGGTCTTCAACGTGTCATACACCAGCAGCGATACCACGTTCGTTATCGACTGGGAACCGACCTATATCCATTTCAGCATCACCGAAGGAAGCACGTTAGTACAATCATGGACCTGTGACCAGGCGAGGGACGCGACCGGAGTTTTCGGCATAATGAACCTGTGGCAGTTCTCCGGGGCGCCATCCGACGGCCAGCCCGTAGAGATCGTGTTCAAGAGCTTCCAGTATCAGGCATACACGGAAACGAACAACACGCAGGACAATGGCAGCGGGAACGATACCACCGACCCACCGGCCAGCGACAGCAACGACACCAACACCACCGCAGGCTTCACAACCGCCGACTATTGGGTCCTGCATTGGTATTACATCGTCGGGTTCTTTGGCGTCTGCTTTGCCATGATAGGTGGGTTCACCAGGCATTGGCTAGTCATGCTCCTGGGTGTCGTCGTGATCGTCTTCTGTTATCTCTATGCCACATCGGGCGGCGTCCTCATCGGATGGCTGACCGGGACGGGGTTGTAACATGAAACACAGATACAGTATTTTTTTCGCAATCGCTATTGTAGTGCTAGTATCGCAGATGACCGGGGCGGCACTGGCCGACTCCACCAGCATCAACGGCTGGACCAACCAGGGCGGCTCGGGGTTCGATTTCTACCTGACACCAGATACCCAAGTCAGCCCGACCGAGCTATGCCTGTTCGTGAACTATCAGACCACGTTGATGACGTTGGAGGTGATCGAGGGCGGCAACAAGACGGTGTTCTCTCAAATCGTGGACCCTCGTTCCAGCATGTTCCTGTCGCTGACGTTTCCAGACGTTCAGACGGACTATAAGGTGATCGTTCAGAATCAGGGATTTACGTTATTGTCGATCACCAAGACAGCACCGGGTTATTACCTTCCGACGCAGACCGATAACTCGAAATGGCATATAGCGCCACCGACGCAGAATAGCGCCCTCAAGTATACCGAGCAGGCGGTCCAGTCGCTGCTGGCATCGCTGACGATGACCACCGTCCTGATCGCCATCCTGGTCATAGCGTTCGGCGTCATCATCGGCGCGGTGGTCAAGCAGATAACCCGGTTCCTGACCCCCACGGACTTCATAAGTATCATCCTGTGCGCGGTCGTGCTGCTGGACATCTACTTCCATTGGTTCGACAAGATGACCGGCGACAACAAGGTTTGGAACCTGGCCTGGGTCGCCGGGTATCAGATAGGGTTCTGGCTGTGGAAGATAGACTATCTGACGCCAATCCGCACAACGCTGAAAGAGAAGACGATAAGCATGCTGCCAATCCCGTACTATTATCCAGATGACGGTTCGGGCTGCTGTCTGGCAACGCAGACGAACGTCGCCCTCTTCAAGCGGCTGTTTCTTGGCATCCATCACCGCCTCGGGACGGACGCCGGAATGCAGCAGGACTGGCAGACCATCGCCAAGAAGCCTTATCTGCCGAAGATACACGTCCGCAGCCTTTGGGTGGAAAAGGAGATCATCACCGAGGAAAAGGTGAAGTGGTGGATCTTCACGCTGAGCAAGTTCCAGACAGAATACAAGCTCTGCTATGCGTCGGGCATCCAGAAAGCGCAATGGCTCGTGAACGGTAAAGCGTACTTCACCATCCAGGATATGTACGAACGTCTGGCTCTGGCCTACACCGAATTGAAGCTAAGGCATCGCACCGAGGCGGTAGGATCGGGCGCAGGCATGATCGAGCAGACGGCCAACACCTCCCCGGCTGAACGTTTCAAGCAGTTCTTTGGCAAGCAGCCGCAGGAGATCGATCTGGAAACCGGAGAGTCAGAGCTTAACATAATCGAGGCGACGGAAGTCGAGCCGAACGAGCCAGCGGACGAATACACCGACGAACAGCAGGAGGAAAAGGACAATCGGAGGCCGGAACAGAACGGCAGGGGGAACAAACCGATAAAGAAGAACAACAAGAACACTGGCAAGGGCCAGAAGGCACAGCAGAGGAACGACGATAACGACAACGAGGAGGATAAGTAACATGGCATCAGGTACGAGCGGGTTGAGGGGAGAACTGGCGGCTAAATTGAAGATGAATAAGCGTACGAAAGAAGGCGTCCAGATGGGACCAGCCTATGAATCGACAAAGACCGGGCTGCAATACTGGGAGGCGGTAAAGACCGAATTGGAAACAAGAAAAGGCGTATACGAAAAAGCATTGGCGAAGTTCAACGAGGCTGGTGGTTCCGGGTCCGTAGAGGACAACAGCATTAACGTTAAGCTGATCGACGTTTCGGCGGTGGTCAAGCTGGACGAAGAGAACCGCCTTTCCAACTGCATGATGAGGATCGAACTTTCCACATCGATACTCATGTATGGCAGCGCCGTGGAGAACGTCAGCGAGATCAAGAAGGTTGGTAAAAAGATTGGCGAGCTCTGCGCCTTGATTGCTGATGAGGAATCCTTGAAGGAGGTCCATGAGCACACCCTGATCTTGACCAATGCGATAATAGCCATGTTCGGGCTGAACGGATCGGAAGAGGCTCAGCGCATGGCCGAGGAACTGCGGAGCTACCTGGAGAATGACGGCTACATCAAGGGAATGCACAACATGGCGAACAATCACATTCTAGAAGATTCTCTCCTGACCGCCATGAGCTTCATTCCCGAGGAGACAAAGAAGGAAAAGGCCCAGGCCAAGGGGTGATCTGCTCAATGGATGGCAGCTTGGAATCCATAGGAATGTCGGGGGAACTGCTGAACAGCGAGAACGTGCTCAGCTACAGCTCTCCGACAAACCTCACCAAGGAGGTCATCGACCGCATCTTTCCGGCCATAATGACCAATAAGGTTGAGTTCAAGCACATCTGCATATTCGGGGAACCTGGCAGCGGTAAGACCGTTCTGCTCAATGCCCTGGCTGATGAAGCGAAACGACGGTATGGCAGCGACCTCAACCTTATTCCGGTCTACAAAATCCAAGATGGTATCTGGTATATTGACAACCGGCGCGTCCAGTTCATGATCGTTGATGACGCCATCGGCTCGGCCAACTCTCGCCAGCCACAAAAGCAGGCCAAGGACATTGGCGAGTTCTACCGATTGCGGCACATCTTCGAGGAAAAGGCCAAGACCGATTACGGGATCGTTATCATTATCTGGGCGGCGCAGCGTTTCAAAAGCCTGGACAACGTTTTCAGGAATGGAACGGTTCTTATCTTCAAGACTGGGGCCACCGACCCGGAGGACGCCAAGCTCATCGAGAAGTACATCGGCAGCGAGTATTACGATAAGCTGTGTGAGATATGGGACCGCATCGGGAACGGTGATGATGAGGCCAAGGGCGAATCGATAGCGTTCATACCCAGCGCCAAGCGTAAAGGTCTTTTCATCAGTCAGATGACCAAGTACCATCTTAGGTTCATTGGCACGGAGCAGAACGAATCGACCGAACCCGAGGATGATTTCAATTTCAGTGTTGAGGCTACGCTTGAACAGTACAAGAAAAGACCGAACTGGAAGGAGGCGGCCAAGGTCTTTGAGCTATGGCGCGAGGGGAAGATACAGGAGGACATAGCGGAAAAGCTTAACCTACCTCAGAGCTGCATAAGTGAACGCATCAAGCGGATGAGGGGCGAACTTAACCGCATCAGCGGCGAACGTTACGAGAATTGGAAGGCCAACCGCCTCAAGACGATAGGGTATGATGTGGACCACCAAGGCGGCAACGGTGAACCGGACATCATCATTACCGACAAGGCCAGCGGCCAGCATAAGGTGGTCAGCTGCAAGGCGCTTTACCTGGACCGCAAGCTTACGTTGCCTATCGAGGAGATAGCGCCGGAACTGCGGCGGGCCAAGGAACTGCATAGCATCGTTATCCTGTCGGTCTATGATCTCAAGGCGAAATCGGAGATAGCCGAGCAGCTCATCGACCCCGACCACCCGCCCAAGAACCTCACCATCACCCCGGAGGCGTGACCGATGCGACGAGACCCCTTAGCAACCCCTGATTATCGTGTTAATAATCACGAATATCAGGCCGTTCGCCTTCATTCCCTGGCTGAGAGAATCCCGGCACACGATTTAACACATGATTTTGTCCGGCAATCCGATAATCTGCCCGATATTGAGAGAGCATCACAACTAGGGGTTGACAACATATCGCAATGTCGTAACAGCACTACAACAGGAAACGGTGCTCTATGACATTCTTCGGCCTAGCGCATTGTACCCGGTGCGGTTACGATTGGGAGAAGCGCACCGAATCGCCAAAGCGTTGCCCCTGTTGCCAAACTTGGATCGTGAACAAGCCGAGGCAGGGCGGGACCGGGCAATCATGCCCTTGCGGTCATGCATGGTTAACAAGGCGCGGCTATCCTTCGAGGCGCTGCCCTGCTTGCCATCGTTTTCTTTAGATTATTCCAAAAGCAACGATTTCCACTGGCTTCACGTTTCGTCGGCGGGATCTCGCGGAACGATTGTTTTCATTACCGGGCGTATTATTCCCAGGTGAATATCTGGAATCAGGACAGGCTGGCCTATCGTCGCTTCCGCAGTCGCCGCTTCACCATCTTTAATAGAGCGTATCGCTGCAAAGCGGGACGGCTGACACCGTAACATTTCGCTACCTCGCAGATCGTCCTATATTCCTCGTAATCATATCTCGAATTTATCTGGATGGTATTCTTAAGATGTTTGTTCCTTCTTCCACTTTCTCCTTTTTGCAGGGGGACCATGAAATCGTATGTCGATATTCCATTATAAAAACATTATTCATGGTTATCAATAGCCAGTAATTGCTATCTTTTTGCTATCTTTTTTTTGACAAACCTAACGATAGCTTAATATGGGGTACTGGCGAACACCGGCAGGCCAGACAAGGCTAAATCATTTCCAGGGGGGGGGGGGGGCGCCAAAACGCCACTTTCGACCACCTCTCACCGCAAGGCGAATAATCAGGGATGGGGCTTGATTAAGAAACGGAGAGGAAAAATATGGAGAAGTTTGCAGTTGAAATATCAGTCATCTATGGTCAAAACATGGATGTGCCAGCAGATGAAATACTGAAAATAATAAAGAAGCATAATGCAGAGATCAAGAAAGAGGCTAATGCTTGTATTGGACTAACACCATCTTCTTAACAATAATTTCCTTTTCTGGTGTCTCATAGAATCCTAAGAAATCACCAACCTTAACATCAAGTTTAGCCAGTATATTTTTGGGAACCGAAATTCTGTTATTCATAACGATTTGCGCGTTACCAAGATGCTCGTTTTCATCTTTCTCTTTACCATTCTTCTCTGCCATAATCGTCTATACACTTAATCGGTTAATATCCTTTTATCTCAATACCAAATTACATAAGGTAATCTATTATATACCAAATTACCATATTACCATACATGAAACAAATAGCCAGAACAAAGATTGTAACGAATGGTAGGATTTCCGTTCCAACCGCCGTTCGTGAGGCATTGGACCTCTCCGAAGGAGACACCATTCTTTTTGAGGAATCGGAATTCGGAGTTATCATCAAAAAGGGCCTGATCGTTGAAGCCCCCCGGAAACCCCAGGCCGCATCGGCATGACCCTTTCCACTGACCGCGACCGGGCAGCAGCGACCCAGACCTTCCCCGGACTGGGCGATCCATCCCGTAGACCATCCTGCCCGGCCTGCCATTCTTCTGACCGCGCTGGCCGACCTCGACACCCGGCCAACTATCTTTTTTCTTCAAACCTAGGAGCGTTGAGTCAATGACAACAGAACAGGAAACGATAAGGCGGGGGCTTAGGAAGCTCCCGAAGGAAGAGCAGGACATACTGATCGAGGAAGCCAGACGCCAGGACACCCCCATGACCGGCTTCCGAAGAAAACGAATCGACCGGGGCGACGCTGACCCGATGACGATCTACGACGAGGGGCTGACGGCATGAACACTCGCATCATGGGAACGTGTGTCCAGGTCGTCAAGTGGTTCTGCGACCTCGGCGAGATCACCGGGCCTGACGTGTGCAAGACGTGCCCCAAAAAGGCGACATGCGGCGGTGGTCACTGATGCCCGA
>Ga0208321_1000673_pt1 | contig 16715 bp, 16 predicted proteins | sample June2015DPH_4_15_FD_184692 | JGI IMG/M metagenome (GOLD analysis project Ga0208321, IMG submission 184692) | Peatland microbial communities from SPRUCE experiment site at the Marcell Experimental Forest, Minnesota, USA - June2015DPH_4_150... | ecosystem: Environmental > Terrestrial > Soil >... | reverse complement strand
GCGAGGGTCGTCCCCTTAGTGACCGTCTGGCCGACCGTTGCGGTGACGGTCAGGACCGGCCAGGTGACGCTCGCCGAGTTGCTGCTCGAGCTCGTCGAGCCGCCCGCTCCCGAGGTCGTGCTCGCGGAGCTAACGATGTCCGGGGTCACCCCGAACTTGAGCCCGTATACCGTGCTCGCGGCGATCGTGCCCGTGGCCACCGACTGGGCGCTCACCGTCCCGGTCGACACCGTCGAGGTGATGTACTTACTGCTCGACGATGCGCCGAAGGTGGGTCCGACCATGACCAGGACGACGGCCCCGACGCCGACGAGTATCAGCGCGATGGCAGCCAGTTTGAGCTTCATTCATCCATGCCTCTCGTGTCCGCCAGAGTCCGAGTAGCGCGAGCCGAAGCTATGGGAGTCACGGCCGCCGCCGCTCGGGCGTTTCAGCGACCGTCCCGGAAAGGTTGCTCCGAGTAAGCTGTCGAATCGGTTACGACGGTAGCTGCGCGCCTGGCCGAGTCGGAACGAGCCACCCCCGAAACCACGTTGCGCGCTCGACGGCCACGGCCGTCCTCGGGCCGAGCCGCACGGCTGCGACCAGGCTGGCGGTGACCCAAGGGAGCGGCCAGGTCCTCGCCTTGACGTTCGAGGAACCGCGACTGGCGATCAGCTGCGGCGACGACGGGCCCTCATCTCCTCATCCAGCACCCAGGTGCGGCCTCCGTCGCGAGACAACTCGCCGATCCAGCGGAAAGTCCCAGCGGTAATGTCCCGGAAGGTCCACCGGGCGCGCGGGTCGTCGTCTAGGCCATCGAGAACGATCCCGCCGTCGACCGGCCGGCCGACGAATCGGCGCACGCAACCGTTGAGCGGGTCGAGCCATGTCGAGCGCCAGGCGTCGATCTCGGAGTCGTAGAAGCGGATGGTAGTGCCGTGGAAGCCACGCATGCCGGGTGCATCAGCCGGGTCGACGGGAACTCGCCAGACGTCCTGGACGGCACGGCCGCCGAGCACCCAGCCGAAGTGAAGCTCGCCCGGAACCACGATGTCGTGCCCGTCGTGGTTCTTGCCGTACCACTCGAGATCCCACGCGCCGACGAACTGCCCGAACAAATCCAGCTTCTCGGACAGCGGCCCGAATGGTCCCGCAGCGTGCAGAGCGCCGACGAGTGGGTCGATGTGCGCGGTCATGAGTTCCTCCCCAGGTTTGGAATCACATGGCTGGATCCTACTGAGGGCGCGGAAGCCTGAACGTTCAGCGCCGCGATCAACGGGTCCGCGCCGCCGCTCTATTCAGCCTGCATAGACGTGCGGCCCGGCGCGACCAGGAGGCCTACCATCGTCAACTAACAGCCACCGATGACGCCTGGGAAGATCGGGAGCCTCCAGGATCCCCATGGCGGTTCAAGCCGGCGGGAGTAATCGCCATGCCCATCGTCCTCGACGGATCGTCGCTCACCATCGACCGCCTGGTCCGCATCGCCCGTTACGGCGAGGAGGTCGCGCTCGACCCGGCGGCACTCGATCGGATTCGAGACTGCCGCAGCATGCTCGAGGAGAAGCTCGCGGCGCGAGAGATCATGTACGGGACGAACACGGGCATCGGCGAGTTCTCCGAGGTCGTCCTGTCCGACGAGCAGGTCCGCGAGTTCCAGCGGTTCCTGGTTTACAACCACGCGGCCGGGATAGGCGACCCGGCGCCGATCGAGGCCGTCCGTGGCGCGCTGGCCGGCCGGATCAACGTGCACGCCCGAGGGCACTCGGGGTGCCGGCCCGAGATCACCCTGACGCTAGTGGAGATGCTCAACCGCGGCGTCACGCCGGTCGTCTGCCAGAAGGGTTCGGTAGGCGCCAGCGGCGACCTTGCCCCCATGGCACAGGCCGCCCTACTCCTCCTGGGCGAGGGCGAGGCGTTCTACAAGAATGAGCGGCTACCGGGACGAGAGGCGATGGCTCGAGCGGGGATTCCCGTGCCGGGGCTGGAGGCACGTGACGGCCTGGCGACCATCAACGGCTCCAATGTACTTACGGCGATGAGCGGGCTGCAGCTGTACGACATCTCGCGGTGGCTCAGGCAGGCCGAGATCGCATGCGCAATGACGCTCGAGGCGCTCGTCGCCAACCTCAAGCCGTACGACACGCGCGTCCACGAGCTTCGGGGGTTCTCGGGCGCCGTAAAGGTCGCGCAGGCGATCATGCGCTGCATCGAAGGCAGCGATCTCGCCACCGGGAAGATGAAGACGAAGGTGCAGGACGCCTACTCGATGCGCTCCTCGCCCCAGGTCATCGGGGCGGCCATCGACGCCGTCGAGTGGGCTCGCCGGCAGGTCGAGATCGAGCTGAACGGTGTGGGGGACAACCCAATCTTCCTGTGCGATGCACGACTCACGCTTACGGGTGCCAACTTCCAGGGGAGTCCGGTGTCGCTGCCGATGGACATGGTCGGCGCGGCAGTGACGATGGTGTCCGTCCTCTCGGAGCGGCGCCTGAACCGGATGACGAATCCGGCCCTCAGCGTTGGCCTGCCAGCGTTCCTTACCAAGGGCGCAGGCATGTTCTCCGGCCTCATGCTCAGCCAGTACACGGCCGATCACCTCATCGTCGAGCAGCGCATCCTATCGGTGCCGGCTTCGATCCAGTCCATCCCGGCCGCGGCCGATCAGGAGGACTTCGTGTCGATGGGCATGAACACAGCCATCAAGAACGGCCAGATCCTGGACAACGCCTACGGCGTGCTGGGGATCGAGTTCATGGCCGCGGCCCAGGCGCTCGACTTCCGCGACTTCACCTTCGGCCGGGGGGTGTCGGTGGCGCGCGAGGTCGTGCGACGACACGTCGCGCACCTCGAAGAAGACCGACCGCTCTACCCCGACCACAACCGGATGAAGGAGCTGGTGAGGTCCGGCGAGATTCTCGAGGCAGTCGAGGCGGCGGTAGGGTCCCTGGCGTAAGGACAACCGCGCGGTCGATCGCATCCGCGCACTCGGTCTTGGCCAGGAAGGGAGGAGCCATCTTGCCTTCGGGCCGTCCCTCGCCCAGGATGGGCACGCTCGCACCCTGAGGAGACCGACATGCGGATGAGCGTTCGGCTTCTGCCCTGGCTGCTGGCGCTGGTAGGGCTTGCCATCCCGCTCGTCGTAAGCGGTTTCGTCATCTGGTTCCCGATCGCGTTCTGGTCAGTCCCGCTCGCCCTGGCCTGGCTGGCGAGCCGGCGCTGGCGCGGCAATGCCACCAGGGCACAGCGGATTGCAGTGGCAGTGGTGCTGCTGCCGGTCCTGTTCATCACCCTATGGGAAGGTGGGTGGTTTCTGATCCCGGCAGACATCGCCTGGCTCGCGGTCGAGGTCGCGGATCGTAGCAGCGTCGGGCATGATTCGACCTCGCGGGGCGCCGCGGGCTGACGCTGCTCAAGGTCGGGGGTCAGCCGTTGGTGGGAACGCCCAGATACAGGACTGTGCCGCTGTAGTCCGCGGCCACCAGGCCGGCCGGCCCAAGAGCAGCTCGGGGAACATCGGCGGGCGGCACAGTGCCGGTCTGGGCTAGCTCGACCAGGCTGAAATCATCCTCGAACGCCCAGATGCCTATGGAAATCGAGCCATCCGCTGCCGGCCTAAACAGAAGGCCCTGGTCCCGGTCGCTGACTACCTGGCTGGGCCAGACTGCAGCCGCGGCGTCGTCCCGGCACCAAGTCTTGCCGTCGGTGGAGACCCAGGCTGTCTGCGCGGAGGTCTGGCTCGCGTCGTCGTACGTGTATTCCGTAGCCAGGAGAGCGTGGTCGTTGATCCTGGCAACTCCCGTTTCGGTCTCCCCGATAAGGCCTCCCCCGGACCTCATTCCCGGCACGGAGGCCTGCTCCCACTCGAGCCCATCGCCAGACCACCACAACGAGGGAGTCACCGCGTCCGGGCCGGAACCCTCGCCGCCTAGAACCGCAGCCGAGAGCACGTAACCGCCGCCAAAGGCCGTGGCATCTCCCGGAGCGATCCCGGCCTGTCCCGGGAGCTGCGACTTCCGCCAGTTGGAGCCATCGGACGAAACCCAGACCAGGGCTTGCTTGCCGTCGTTCGACAATCCGGTAGCGATGTAGCCGACGCTCCCGGCGTCAACCGTGCCAACGTTTGCCGAGCCGAAAACAGCGGTCGCGCTGGTGTAGGTCCAGTGGCGTCCATCAGTCGAACGCAGGATGACCGCGACCGGTCGCTTCGCCGGAAAGTCCGCACGGTGGCCCGCCCATTCGCCCAGCGCGAGCAGGCCATCAGGCCCCTCGACGAGGCCGCCGATCGAGACGGGAAGGCTCAGGTCAGTAGAGGAGCTGATCGTCAGCGTCTGAACCACGGACCAGTTCAGCCCGTCCGTCGAGGCGTCGATTTCGATCTTCTGTGCGCTGGCCCCTTCGGCGACCGGATCGGGCCGGAATCCAAGGTAGCCCTTGCTCCAGCCGAAGAGACCGAACAACACCTCCGTGCCATCCGCATTGCTCGCCGTGGCCACTGGCCGGGTGTTCGCGACACTCCAGTTGAGGCCGGTCCAGCGGCCGGCGCTGGACGTCCCTGCGCAGGGGAACGGCGTGCTGGTCGGCGCGGCCGACTCCGATCCCAGCGGCGAGGTTGGGAGAGTCAACCTCTCGGTCGGTGTAAGGGTCGCTGTCGGTGCCTGGCTCGCGATCGAATTCGGGGTCGAAGCCTCTGGACCTACGCTCGAACTCGTGCCGCCGACCGTGCAGGCAGCGAAGCTGATCCCAATTGCGGCGGTGACAACGAGCCGCACGCCGAGCCTGCGGCCGTGTCTTCCCTCGATCCGGTCCACCCGATTCATGTAGCGCCTTCCCCGAACGCTTCGGACCGGTGGTGAGACGGAGCCCTCTCTCGGCCCGTGACGGTCCCGGCAGGGGTCGCTGGGCCGATGTGGCAGTGGACCGAACCGTGGATGTGTCGCGTCGCGACTGGTGCCCCCAAGGGGGCTTGAGGACCCGCCCGCTGTCCGATGACACCGTTTTGGCATGGTACGTCGCATGAAGCGCACGACCGAGCGCCGGTTGGCGGCCTGGCGCAGCGTTGGGCGCGCACAGCGGGCTGCGCTCGAGCCGGTCCGATGTGTAGCCAGTGACGCATCCCGCGCGGCCCCTTGCGCCTCAAAAGCGTCACATCCCGACGGACCAGGGAGGGATCTCGGTCGGGTGGACTGGTTCGACTTATCCGCCATTTTCAGACCCGGCGTGGCCCCAAATCGAGGGCTCCGTGTACGGCACTAAGGCCCGGGAATTGCGTCATTGCCTGGGCGTTCGAAAGGACGGCCAGCCATGCCAGGCGTGGGCGATGTGGGGCGTGCCCGGGCAGCATTGTATGCGTCACAACGACGCCCGGCCCCGGCGCGTCGGGTCGGAGCGCACCCACGCGATCCCCTGCCATTGCGCCGCCTACCGCTGGCCGCACCGCCCAGGGAGCGGCCTGTGTCGCTGGCCCGATCCTCCCGTCGGCCGGTCCACCATCCCGCCAGGAACTCACCGACACTCATCCGCGTCCCGGCGCGCCTGGTCGCGGTGGCGCCACCAGATAGACCTTCTGCTGAGCTCCCGTCCCGACATCCCGGGGTAGTGTCCGGGCGCTACGTGACGGTGTTGGTGCGAACGCTGACGGGTGGCATGAGCGCGGTGGAGCGGACGTCGGCCGACCGGCCAACCCGTTCGCCATCGGCGCACTCCGTTGCCGTGTGGGCTCACGTGCCAACACGGGGGCCCAAGCCGAACTGCTCCACCACGCCGAGGTACGTGACCCAGCCTTACGGAATCGCCGGCCGCCGTCGCGCTGGCGATCTCATGCGTAGCCACAGTCGGCTGGCTCAAACACTATGAAAGGACGAGTCAGACGCTCCAGTAGCTGTCATCCCTCGCCACTCCCAAGGTGGGCCGAAACCTTGCGCCACCTCCGTCCACCATCGCGTGAGTCACCGCGCGGTAGGAATCTCCTGAACGTGGGGCCGGCTAGAAGCCCCTCGCGTCGGCGAGAAGGACCAAGTCTGCGGCCGGCTGACGACGAGCGACGGGCCCCACGCGAGTTGAGCCAGCCCACCACAGCAGCGGAAGCGCACACACGGGCAGGTCAAGCAACGAGTATGCCAAGCCGCCAGGCTGCACATCTAGGACGACCTGCACCCATATCAGGGTCAGCGGCAGGACGGGCAGGCTGAGCACGGCAAGCGCGGCCAGGCCGTACCACCAGCCTCGGCTCTTCATGCCGAAAAGCGCGAGCAGGAAGAGCGACGGCTTGAACAGCGCGAGCGACGCTGGCGTGCCCCAGGCTGCGGCAGCCGCCAGTGCGGCGATGAGATACATCCCCGGGTTGCCGTCGAAGACGAGCTCCAAGTACTTGGGACAGATGAAGACGACGAGCGATACCGCGATCGTCCATGCCGGGGGACGAATACGCCCCAGCGCCGCGGTCGTGATCGCGATCGGGACCGCCCACCAGACCATGGCCGGTAGGACCGTGAACGGAGCGAAGAGCCAGAGCGCCACCGGCGGATAGAAGACATCGCCCATCTGGAGCTGGTACGGCCCGACAAGCTGGCGCGGCAGGAAGTACGAGCCGCCGCTGAGCCATCGCGCCGTCGCGTCCATGTAGATCCGGTAGTCGACACCGATATAGCGGCTCCAGCCGAGTTGACTGAACCCGACGAGCAGCTCGGTCACGATCATGGCGGCAGCCACGAATCCCACGAGGATCGATGCGTCATGCGTGATCCGCTTTCGCATCGCCCTCCCCTACGCCTCATGCCGGCGCCTGGCGCAAACCGCGCCACTCAGCTGTCAAGCGGTCCACTCCACACTGTACCGCTCGTCAGGAACCGTCACACGCCCTTTGAGGCGCGGCGGGCCGAGTAACCCGCCTCACCCGGGCACGCTCGGAAGGCAAATCACCATCACTCGATAACGCCAGGAACGCTCGCCCTGGCCGAGCATCTAGAGCGCGGGTGCTCGAGTTCCTGTCGGCTGGGTGGGTGAGCCACGGAGGACACGCCTCCCTAACCGATCCAGCTGACCACGGGCTCGTTCCTCGAGACCGGGGCGGCCTCGCTCGCCGGGTAGCCGACGACGATCGGTGCCACCGGCACGCAGCCCTCGGGCAGGCTGAGGAGTCGCTTGCCGTCGGGGGTGTTCAGATAGGACTGTACGTTGCCGATCCAGCAGCTGCCGAGACCCAGGCTCCAGGCCACGAGCATCAGGTTCTGGGAGGCCAGAGCACAATCCTCCACCGCCCAGGTCGATCGCTCGACGGCCGAGATGAGGATCAACGCCGGAGCGTGGTGCAGGAGATGGTTTGCCGGGTCGGCCATCCTGGCACGCCGCGCGTCGTTCTCCTTCCCGGCCGGCAAAGTAACCAGCTGGTATGCCTTCGCTTCGGCTGACAGGCGATCGATCAACTCGCGGTCGCGTACTACCGTGAAGCGCCACGGCTGGCCGTCGCGAGCACTTGGTGCGCTGACGGCAGCAGTAAGCAGCCTGGAGATGACGGCATCGTCGGGTCGCCGGGTTGTGTAGTCACGGACCGACCGCCGTCCTGAGATTGCCTCGAACAGATCCATCGCCATCCATCCTCTCGTCAGACAGGACACCAGAGGGCACGACTACGGGGCGGCCGGTGGCAGCCAGAAGCGCGACCGGCAAGGACGAGAGAGCTGGTCCGTCCCCGTCCACTCGGCCGAGACGCACGCCGAGCGCGATCACATTCTCGCAAGGGCCGGGCGCGGCGAGTCGGGCACTTCGGCATCAGATCGGCGGCCATCTGGCGGCTCTCGACGCGAGCCGACGCTGAAGGGCGACACGATTCACTCATGGTATCGCCCCGTCGCAGGCAACATCCGGTTGGGCAGGTCGCGCTTCTTGGGTTCGAACTCGTCCCGCTTGAAACAACTTGCTGCCCGTGTAGCGGATCTCCCAAGTCGTCGTCTTCCCGTCGACCGTTCACAGCCTGCCTGCCGGATCAGACAGCCGATCCGGCAGCTTAGACTCCCGCTAGTCTTGCCGCATGCAGGCCAATGCACCGACGCATGTCGAAGCCCAATGCCGGAGGCGTCGGCATCGCGGCTACATCCAAGGAATGATCGCGTGCGCCATCGCGCTCACCGCAGTGCTCGGCTGCACGCCCCGACCGGCGCTCCAGTTCTCGCCCGCGACCCTGCCCGACGCCCAGGCCGGCTCATCCTACGCTGCCACCATCACCGTCAGTCAGGCTGTGACACCTGTCGCCGGCGCCTCGGTCCAGGACGGCGCGCTCCCCGCGGGCCTCGACCTCGCGTTGGCCAAGAAGCCCGATAACACGATCCAAATCTCGGGAACACCCACCGTCTCCGGCACGTTCAGTTTCACCATCTCTGTGTGGTGCTACGGCACGAACGTCGGCGGGCAGGCCGCCACCCAGCAATACGTGCTGGTGGTGAAGTGAGCTAGGGGAAGTCTGGTCGGGGGCGAGCGGAGTTGGACCTCTGATCGAGCCTGTCGGATCGTGCTGCGAGGCTAACCGCCACGGAACCGGCACCATCACCCGATCGTGGGTTGAATCGGTCGGGGCCAGAGGAGTAGCGTCTGCGACTGAGCGAGCAGAACAGATGAGCACGAGCCGAATACTCCTCTTCGATTGTTCCCTCCTTATCGGTCTCTTCATCCTTGGCGGGGCAGTCGCCGTCGCCCGAGAGACTGCGACACCGCAGCTCCCAGCCGCAAAGCAGGCCGCTGTCTCCGCCGAGGTCGCGGCAGATAGGGCCGCTCAGGCCGCTCCCCACGGGACGAAGGGGCCGATCGTGACGGCCCCGGCGACCTGCCCGCAGGACCCCGGGCCCGCGTCCTTCGGGCCCTTCCGAGGCGGACCGTTCGCGGGCGGCCGGAACCTCATCAGCGCTGCCCACCTCGTCGTCAACGGCGCCAGCTACCAGCTCTACACCGGGGGAAGCGACGATAACGCCCAGGTGGGCGAGGTGATCGTGATCCGTGATGGCGCCGAGGACCCGTGTGCCGCGATGGCTGGCGTCCTGCCAACGTACCTGCGTTACGTCGCTGCCCCAAATGGGGTTGGCGCACTGTCCATCGTCAGCCTGGCAGGGGCGGATGTACACGTCACCGACTCCGCCGGCCATGCTCTCACCTTTGACGTGACGTCGGAAACGTTCCGTTAGCGATCGGAGCTGGCGAACAGGTCTCAAGCGGCCCGGCGGCAAGTGGGAGTCGAGAATGAGCGTCAGACCGAAGTTCGGCAGGAATGGACTCGTCCGGCCAATCGACCTCATCGCCGTGGCGGCGCTCCTGTTCGGGATTTGGTTCCTGGCGGACGTGATGGGGTGGATAGGCCCGTCTCTGTGCGAGTCGCCAAGCCCAGATGACAAGCTGATCTGTGACACGGTGACGGCGGCCATCCACGCCGATCAGGAAGTGCCGAGCAGCGAGTCGATTGCCCTCGCGAGGTCTCAAGGGCTGAGCAGCGACGCCTGGGTGAGCGCAGGCACTGCCAAGTTCGCCCAGTATTTCACCGGCGACGTGTTGGTTCGCGACATTGACACACTTCGGGGAGACGCCGAAACCTACGATCAGCCCGAGGCCCTCACGGACAGCGAGGGAGTCCGCAACATCGTGGTCAGGACCATCGTGATATCGGGCGACTCGGCGACCGTCACGGCCCAGGCCGAATTGTGGGCGGTATCGGTCATCCCATCTCCTTGGGGGCGGACGGCCTCCGCGACCTCTAGCGTTGCGGGCACTTTTGACTGGTCATTCCACCTGACCAAGACGAGCGGCAAGTGGCTGATCGACAGCGAGGACGGGAACTTCGCTCCGGGGAACGGGCCGTAGACGCCTACACGGCCTGGCGCGAGAAGAGCGCCGAGACCACGGCATCTCGATCGATCTTCGCGGAGCTTCAGGTCGGAACTCGCTCAGGACTTGAGGCCGAGATAACAAGCTAGGCTGACATCGAGCCAGATGACGCCGTCGAAGGCGAGTGACGGCTACCGCGGGGTTCCGGGTCCGTCGCCCAGCATCCGCGCGAGACGCGCGTTGTCTGTGAGCCCAACGTCGAGACGCCGCAGACGGACGTGCAGGCGGCCGACCGACGCAGTGACGGGTTGTGCCAGTTCCAGTCGCACCAGGCTGCCCGGCCCGCCATTGATGATCCACCGGCCGCGAAGGTCGGTGTGAACTCCGGCCACCGCCCACCACGGAGCGCGGACCTCGGAGACCGCCGTGATCACCGAGCGGGCTCCACCCGGAACGAGCCCACCCTTGCCTGGAGCGAGTCTGCCGCGAGCCGCACTCCGCTGCGCGCTGGCCCCATGCCAAAGCCTCTGAGGAGCCACCGGATGCGAGGCGAGAATCGAATGTCGAACCGCTCGACCGGCGTCTCACTCATCGCTGCGCCTCTTCCAGCCGATTCTAGGCCCGCTCCGTGTCCCCAATAAGCGTCCCCCGGCGAACGTACCGGCGTCGCCAGGCCCGCGGACGGATCCGCCGGCGCAGTGTGACCTCCGCCTCTATGCGCGCGGCCGCGACCACGCTACGCTAGCCGTGCACGGGTTGGCGGCCGACCCGGAAGGTCGATCCCGCCCGCGTCGTGTGCATGAACCGCGGTGCGGTAGGGACGTCGGTGGCAGGACAGCTCGTGAGACCACCCGCAGGGGGCACCCCGGAGAGTGGTCGGCCTCTCGTGTGGCTACGCGTGGCCGGCCTGATCGCCTTCCTCCCGGTGGCCGTCGCCTGGCTCGTGGTCCTCGGCGGCGAGTGGCTGCCTGCGGCGCTCGTAGGGCTGGTCTTGGCCGCCCCGTTCCTCGTGCTCGCCGGCCCCGCCTGGACGTATCCGACCGCCAGCGGCATGGTGCTGGTGGTGGTCTGGGCGATCGACGCCCTGATCACGCCGCTGTTCCTGTGGCACTCAGCGTCGTTGCTCCGGGCCGAAGTGGCAATGACCCTGCCGCTTTTCCTCGCCGGGTTCCTGCTCCTCGCCGGATGGATCGGGCGGAGACGAGCTTGCGCCTGAAAGCCCGGTCCTCGTGGCCCGAGCGCGAACAGCTCTGAACAGGTGGCCGAGTCAACCCATACTTGAGGCGCCGAGTCAGCGTAGCTGGAGCTGCCATCCCGGGCCAGAGTTGTGTTTACGGTTGGCTCTGGCTGTCTGCTCAGAAGGACTGAGCCCGAGGTCATGCGGGTGGCTATCCGGGGGTTGACGGGCCGCCTGCCGAGTCGGCTGGATAGAGGAGGGGCTGCCGGACCGGACCTGGCTCAGCAGGCATCCCTCCAAGTGTGAGTGAATCTTCCGCCGCAAGGCAGGTCGGGTGGCTATCGCTGAGCGAGAGTTGGTCAGGATGGAGTCGGCGCCGGCATCATGCCCTGGATAAAGGCTCCTGTCCGGGCGTCGATCAGGATCAACGCCGTCGTTGCGGGTGAGGGGCAAGGGCAGGGGTGGGGCGTCGCAGTCGCTGGCCCGCACGAAGATTGCCAGGAGCCTGTCAGCTCGATCGCCCAGACTGGCGTCGTTGCGTCGACGACGAGACCTCCATGAGACTCTGCGCCATAAGTCGATAGTCTGGCTGAGGTCACAGTGGCCGTGACATCCGACCCGGAGTTGCGGAGGGCTGACGCTTCGGCAGAGCTGACCGATATCCAACTAGGACTCGGAGTGCCGGCCGATGTTGAGCAGCCGGCTGCTGCGATTACAGCCGCAAGTAACAGGACGACGCGCACCCGAGCACCCCCTTCGACAAGAGCCTGCGGTCCAGACGCTCGCCGGTGCACTCCAGTTTCCAGTCGGATGCGCAAGCGGAGTCGGGCCGACACTATACGGGTGAAGGTTCGGGGCGGACCACGTGAGGTCGAGGCGCGTCGGGTATCGGCATAGCCTGCTCTGCGATTGCGCTTATGAGGGCCCCAACCCCGCGCTAGACTCTGCCTCTGGTGGCCGACAGTACCCGCATCGCGCGAGGCGTCGACGTATATGGAGATCTACTACCTGTACGACTACATTGTCTGGTGAGACGTTCGATGCGGTCGTCACGCCTGATCATGGTGGTTCTCGCGCTTGCGACGAGTGCGGGCGCGTGCGGAACACAGACCATCGGGCCATCGGCAATGCGGCCGATTTCGGCTTCACCGACGACCGCATCGACGCCCCAAGCCGCGATCTCCGCTGAGGCGAACCCGACCGGGCTATCGGGTTCGCCGGCTCCGTCAGGAACCGTCGACCTCAAGCTCGATTTCGCGTGCATCCCTGACAGCTGGGCCCTCTCGACGGGCCCATCTGTCGCGTCCGACGGCACCAATCTCGTCTGGTCGGCCATCGGCTCGCTCGCCAACCCCGGCCTTCCCACGCTGCCGGACCTTGTCGGCTTCGCCCCAGGCCACGACAGTGCCCCGCATTACGTCTATCGCGGGCCGGACCGCGACTCGTATATCACCGTCATGGCCGTGAGCGACGGCCACTACGCATTCGTTGTGGACGACGATCATCTCTACCCCAACAGCTGGGGCCTGTTGGCGCTCCCGGGCGCGGGCCAGAAGGCCGTCCTGCTCGACAAGGGCGATGTACCCGATGGGCCCCAGGTGAGCAGCATCGCCATGGGCGGAGGACAGGTGATCTGGACGACGTTCCACGATGTCGCGGGCGTCGTCACCTCGGAGATCCGCGCCGCCCATTTCGACGGTTCCGACCCACGGATCCTCGCGTCTTCGCCGGTCAGCCAGACCCAGTACTGGTGGCCCTCGCTCGATCCGACCGGCCGCTTCCTACTCTACGGCACAGTCGAACACCCGAGCGGCGGAAACGAAGCCTTCCGCATCTATCGCCGCGATCTCTCGGCGCCAGATGCTCCGCCAGTCCGGCTCGGAACCGACGACGCCGCGACCGAGCCACTCAGCAACGGCAGGACGCTCGTCTGGCGCACGATCAACGACAACGTCATCAACTGGGGCCATGACCTCGTGACCGCAGCGCCGGACGGCCAGGGCGCCAAATCCCTTTCACTTCCAGACGTCGGCTTGGAGTCCCTCGGGAACCGCTATCTTGCGTACTACCGCCTCAGTGTCGGCGATCTGACCCTCTACGACGCGGCCACGGGCACGTTCGACTTGGTCGAGCAACACGGAGACAACGATCCGTGGCAGCTCCAAAGGGGATGGAGCGTCGTCGCGGGCGACCTTCTGGTCCTGCGGCGAACCAACTCGTCGACCCCGACAGGAACGCCGCAGGTTTGCTGGGCCTCGCTCCCACACGTTCCCTGAAGCCGCGACAGCCCAATCACGGAGCCAATCCCACCTTGGCGAGTGCCGCCCGGCATTAGGGCGGCGATCAGTCGCGTATCTCCGGGCCCTCGGGGAGGCGTGGCGGCTGGAAGCCTCCGGCTTCCGCGAGCTGACGGTGCATCTGACCGAGGAGGCTCGCGCTCACGGGTTGGCGGCGGCCGTGCCGGCACGCTTCACGGCATCTGTTGGATATGGTCGGGGCGAGAGGACTTGACCCGGCGTGTCCCACCACTCGGATAGTGGTGCCGAGCTGGATCGCGGAGGCTCTCGACGCGGTGGCCTGAGCGCATGTCTTGCCGCGCTCTCTAGTGGCCGCATTCGGAGCCCTGGGGTGCAACACTGTGCCGGGCTGAGACGTTAGACCCAATGCGAGGAAGGCATTGTGGAAGCTACGACGCGGCTCACGCCAGCGGATGCCCGGGACCTGGAGGCAGCCTTCAGCGCCCACATGCCCTGGCTCCGGCGGCGGATCGCCCTCATAGTCGGCGATCCGGAGGAGGCTTCCGACCTCGCCCAGGAGGCTTTCGCCCGCGCCGTTGAGAAGTGGCCACTCGGTTCGAGCAATGACATCGCCCGCTGGCTCGCCGTCGTCGGGATAAGGCTGGCCATCGACGAGATGCGGAGACGCCGAAGGTGGGGCTTCCTGCAGCTCCACGAGACCGATGCCGCCTGGGCCCTGGAGACCGACCCTGACCTCTGGCGGGCTATATCGGAACTAGAGCCCGCGACGCGGGCTGCGTTGCTGCTGACGGTGCTGGACGGATACACACAGGAGGAGGTCGCGACCGCGCTTGGCGTCGCGAGAGGCACGGTCGCGAGCTGGCTGTCGCGGGCGCGTGTCCGCCTCCGGCCGGTGATTGGGAGAACGAGCGATGGATGACTTCGATGAGCGCCTGCGCCGGCGCCTGAGCACACTCGATGCGGCAGTCCCGCCCGAGGCGCCGTTGGGCCGCCGCAAACTCGCGACACCAGTTCGCCCACGAGTAGTCCACGCCGCCGGAACGCCATCTCTGGGCCTGGCCGCAGCTCTGGTGTTGGCCCTGGTCGTGCTGATCTCGGCGGGCTTGGCCGCGCAACATTTCGCCGCGACGGAGTCGAGCGGGTCGCCGACCGCGGCTGCTACGTCCAGCAACGAGGCGACCACAAGTGTGCCGGCGACGTCTACGAGCGGACCGACGGTGGTCGTGGGATCCGAGGGCTTCCCGGTCTCGATCGACGGTCAGCGAGTCTATCGGCTCGACGACCGAGCGGCTTGGCAGAACCTGACAGGGAGCTTCCTGATGGCCGCCGGGGCTCCGTCCGGGGCGCCATCGTGTCCGGCTCCGTTTGGGGAAGCCACCCCTGGCCCGACCGCGGACGTGGATCTCGTGGGCTCGTGCGGAGACGTAATCCTCTTCAACACCTCGGGATTCGCAAGTGGCTCAGGTGGGAGCGGTATGGGAACCGCACCCAAGGGTCTGTCTCTGGGCTCGGTCGCCGGGTGGGGCGGGCATATCATCGTTGTGCGAGCCCATACCCACGATCCGGAAGCGGCCCAGTGCAGCCCGGCCGAGCAAGCCAGATGCGAAGCCGCGCTGGTGGTCGAGGCGATCGTCTGGCCTTGGGTGCCGAATGAGATCGACGGCGAGCACGTTTACCGTGACAGCGATGGGAGCGGGAACCTCGCCGGGCTTGGTAGAAGCTTCCTGTTCGGCGGTCTGGTCGGCGTCCAGGCGACCGGTCAGGAACTAGGCGAGTGCTCAGCCTCCACCGCAGCTAGCCAATTGCTTTCGCACTGCAATCCAGAATCGACGGCCATCGACGGTGTCTACATCGCGCCCAACAGCCAACTCCAGGCCATGGCTGACCAGGTGGTCGTTGTGCGCGCTCACGTCAACGATCCACTGGCGGCGGATTGCCCGACAGCACTGCGAACTACATGCGAGCAATCCATCGTCGTCGAGTCGCTAGTGTGGTCGTCGACCCCCTACTCGACGGCTCGCTCCGTGCCACTGCCAACGCCTTCCGGGACGCCATAAACGCGGAAAGAGGGCTGTTAGCGCCCCCCGAGGGGCGGCGGAGATGGTCGCAGCTAGAGGAGTCAAGCCGACACTATACGGGTGATCATCCGGGCCCCTTTCTCGGACGCTGCCGCGCGACGTGAGCCCGCCTAATCGGGCGGCGTCGTTGCGCGCATGCCGTCCCGAAATGAGGTCCTGGCGGGACCAGAGCCGCGGTTGCCGCCCCGGGTCATTTGAACCCGTGTCGCCGAAGGCCGATGCCCAAGAAGACCGTCAGGAAGACGCATCCAGCGCAGGCGACCCAGAGCAGTATCCCAACGTCAAGGCTATTTGTTCAGGATGGTGCTCGGCTGCCGTGGCCCGGGTCGAACAGTCGCCTCGGATCTGTCCGGAACCCGGTTCATTCGCGGATGTTCCCGGGCGACCGCCCCTTGACGTGCTTATCGGTCAGCTTCATGACGCTGAAACAGATGACGGCCGACACCACGAAGGCAACGGCGCCGACCAGCAGCGCGAGCCCCACGTAGTCTTTGCCTAAGGCCGTGTAGGTAAACAGCGTCGCCGATATGGTGAAGCCGACAGCCTGGACAATCGCCATCGTCGCTCCAACGTTGAGGAAGATCGGCATGTCCAGTGGCAGCGCCATGTACCCTGTGAACGGCGGATATGGCAACGCCAGCTTGACGGATGCCAGCCACCGGAAGCGAGGAGACTGCCTAGCTATAGCTTCTGGCTCGATTAGGCCGAGCTTGACCGATGCGCTGTACACGGCGCCGAGATGATTCGTGAACTCTGCCGTCCACTTCAGCGTTGTCGACAGGACTACAGCCGAGAAGACGGTCAGGAACAGGTATATCGGGCACATTTCGCTGGCACCAAGAGAACGCCCTTGGCTGCCTGCGAAGGCGAGAACCGCAGCCCAAGAGGCCCAGTACAGGTAGTTGTGCCTCTCCCTCAGTTGCTCCTGGTGCCTGGCATGCGCCCAGTTCTCATGCACAGAAGCCAAGAGCGCCTCACGCGTCGGAACTTCCATCGGCTCCGCCTCAGGTCGCTTGGCCATTCAGCCGTTGTCGCCCTACTCATGGCCTGCTGGAAGGCTAGGCATCACGTCCAACTCATGGCAAGGGTCGAACGGACAAGAGGAATCAGCCCGACACTACACGGGTGATCGTACGGACCAAGTGCGCTGATGGCGAGCTAATCGATTGGACACGCGATTCGGATGTGCTCAGAGAGCTGCTCGGCCTTTGCCGATCTCGGTTGGGACACCACTCGCCCTCAGTGGTTGTGCCCGGATGATCGGCGACGGAACGGCCCGATGCAAGCCACCGGAATTCGTACACAGCGCCTTAGGGCCTGTGAATGAAAGTTCGCGCTCGGCGTGCCCCGCCCGTGCCATAGAACTTGTCACGGCGGGCTGGCAGCCTGCGCCCATGACCGCCGTGATCGCCC
>Ga0208321_1000672_pt1 | contig 16781 bp, 17 predicted proteins | sample June2015DPH_4_15_FD_184692 | JGI IMG/M metagenome (GOLD analysis project Ga0208321, IMG submission 184692) | Peatland microbial communities from SPRUCE experiment site at the Marcell Experimental Forest, Minnesota, USA - June2015DPH_4_150... | ecosystem: Environmental > Terrestrial > Soil >... | reverse complement strand
CACTTCCTTGTGGTCCGCCTGCCATCCAGTTTATACTTTCAATTACCATTTGTGTTTCACTTTGAATAATTTGTGTGGTGAGGGATGTTTATCCGCCTGTTGCTTTATCGGTGCCTATACAGCAAGTGCATTTTGCGGTTTCTCCGCAATACGGGCATACACAATTACAGTCGTCGATAAAATTTCCGCAGTTTACGCAACGAGGCTGATTTTCTTCTGCCATTTCACTCCGCCTCTGCCATATTTATGTTGCAGAGCCTTAAGAATTAAGTTTTTCGGAAAAACTATCTGCTCTTAAAAAATTTTATAATGAAAGAAAGGGGAAATTTTTAGATTTTTATCTTACGAAGTCGTCGAACGTCCAGAAGTGGTCTTCTTCTTGAATTATTATGTCTTCGAACATGCGTCTTGTTGTTGTGTCGCCGCGTTTGAGTGCTTCAGCGATGATTTGGCGGTACAGGGATATTGCGCTACTTTCCAATGCGTGATCCAATTTTAGGAAATCCATAGCTGTGTCGCCGACAACTGGAAGTGGATCTGGCGTGGTTGTTGCTTCGCCTTCAAGTAGGTAAATGCGCTCGCTGATTTTTTCTAAGTGATCCATTTCTTGCATGAAGATTTCTTTCAGTATCTTGCTTACTACGTTGGCTTTGTTGTTTTCAGTTATGGTCTCTAGCGGTGTGTTCTTCATTCGAAGTTCAAGAAAAGCCGCTTTTTCATGCTGATTCGTGTATTGGATTATTCCGGTGATTTCTGCTGCGACAGCCTTGTTTAAGAGGGCAAAGTAATCGTCTGCGTATATTTTGCGCCATTCAGGCAGTGGCACTTTGCTTGGCTCTTCTTTCTCGTCTTGGAACTTGGTGTATTCTTGGAATTTGAATAAGTGCCCTTCTTCTTCACCGTAGATTTTCTCGAAGAGTTCACGTGTTTCCCAATCGCCCATTTTCCCAGCGGTCTCGATGATTTGGCGGTAAAGCGTTAACGCTTCTTCTTCAGCTTTTACGCCTAGTTTGGCAAATTCGCTTATGCTGTCGCCAATGTTAGGTTTGCCTGATTTAGTTGTTGCTTGTCCACCAAGATAGTAAATGCGCTCCATTATGCTTGCGGCATGTTTCATTTCTTGGATAGCAATTTCTCGCAGGAACTTTCCAACGGCGTCATAGGTGGTTTTGTCTAGAAGGATGTTTTCGGGGATTGTTCTGCGCACGAGCTTTTCCATTTTTGCATGTTGAAGCATATACTGGACTGCAACAGCAATTTCACGTTCAACTGCTTTGTTTAACAAGTCTACGTAATCTGGGGTTGTTTTAACAGCCATAAATAATCACAACTTCTACCCAAAAAGGAACAATCACTTAGATATAAGATTTTTTATGAAAACAAATTCAGGGAAAATAAATGAAATCAAAAAAGAGTCTTTGTCAAGTTGAGGGTTGGTGTTTTTGTGTTTATTGACTTTTTTACTACGTACATGGGCTAAACCACGCGGAACTTTACTACGTACAAGCCAAGGGTCTTAGGATGTACGTAGTAAGCTACCAACCCAAGAGTTTACAGAACCAAAACAGGAAAAACTTAAATGCGGACGTTTGCTTATGGCAGTTGCTTACCGCAGTTTTTGCAATAAGCAGCGTTTACATTGTTTGCCATTCCGCAGTTAAGACAAAACTTGATTTGCGTTGTGATAGTCGGTGCCGTCGGCATAGGTGAGTAGGGTTTTGGCTTAAGCGCGTTAAATCCTGATGTTGCAAAAATCCAACCGACCCAAGAAACAATCGGTATGAACACACCAATTAAGATTAGCAATCCAGCGGTGTCAAAACTGTGAACACCAGATTTCTCTGCAAGCTTGTTAAAGGCGCGCTTGTAAAGTAAAGCGCTAACTACTCCAATAGCAATAGCTACGGCAATTACAACTATTAAAGCGATAATGAAGGTCGAGACGAAGGAAGAAGCGGCTGTTGGAGTACTTACTACAGTATTCATTAGAGTCGCTGCTATAACAGCGAACAGTATTGCGACTAAAACGACGGCTCCCACTATGCTTATGACTAAAGAATATATTATATTTCTGAAAATTATTGGTTCATTATAGTATTGACTTAATTGGTGCATAGCGACAATAAACAGGATTAGTCCAACGAAACTTATTATCCCAACCGCGACAAGTGCGATCCATATTATTCCGAAGGAAAGAAAAGGTAAGCCAGAGGGTATTGGTGTGCTTCCTCTGCCTGTAATTGCATTGGTAATGGTGGAGATTAAGGAAAAAAGGAAAAATCCATATAACGCGACTGTAACGATTGGCACTATTACGTTTATTAGGCTGGCTGTTAGACCTAATTTTCTGCCTGATTCAAGCGACATACTACCCCTCAGATGCTATTTTATAGCGACTTAGGAATAAGCTTTGCGCAAGCATCAAACCGCATAAATCAAGCGTTAACTTTTAGGTAAGGCTATTCTTTTCATAGCTCTCATCTGCATTCTGTCCTAGCGGAAGTTGCTATTAACTCTCCCCAGAGAACAATCTGTTCCGCTTAAAGAACAGCCTCAGCCATCAACAAAATAAATTCGCTGCATCAATCTTCAAGTTTTAGGACAATGATGGCTTGTAAGGTTTAATAGGCAATTTGCTTGAATCTTTGGCTTAGCTGAGGTTGCAAGTGCAAGTGCAGGAACATAGGAAGCTGAAGCGTTCAATCGGCTTGTGGAGTGCAGTCGCCATTAACGTTGGCGCAATCGTAGGCGGCGGAATCTTCGTTGTCACCGGCATTGTCGCAGGCTACGCTGGCTCAGCACTTGTCATATCAATGATTATCGCTGGAATCATCGCCTTCATCACCGCGACAAGCTTTGCAAAGTTAACAGCTTGGCAGCCTGTGGAAGGAAGCGTTTACGAGTATGGGCGTCAGTTGATTTCGCCTTTCTCAGGTTTTCTGGCAGGTTGGATGTGGATAGTAGCTAACACTTTTACTGGGGCTGCGGTTTCTCTTGGATTCGCCTATTACTTAACAGCGGCTTTCCCCGGTTTGCCAAGCAATCTGATTGCTGCTGCCTTGTGTTTGGGTCTTACAGTGTTGAATTTGGTTGGCGCTCGAGAATCAGCAGGAGTTAACAATGTTCTTGTTGCCATTAAACTTGCTGTGCTGGGATTTTTTGTTGCTTTCGGCGCTTTCCACGCGAATGCTGGCAATTTTATTCCTTTTCAGCCTTTATCTAGCGGCGTTCTTTACGGGTCCTTTTTCATCTTCTTCGCTTACGGCGGCTTTGCCAGGGTGGCAGTGGTGGCTGAGGAAGTAAAAGATGCCAAGCGAAACGTGCCTAGAGCCATGCTTTTGTCGCTGGGTATTTCGATGATTGTTTACGTTTTAGTTGGAATAATCGCAGTTGGACTGTTGAATCCTGCTGGGCTTGCTGGTTCAGGTTCTCCCTTAACTGCGGCTATGAGTGTTACGGGTAACTCGCTTGCAGTTCAAATTGTGTCTGTTGGCGGTTTAGTAGCGACAGCAAGCGTTTTGCTTACGGCGATTTTGGGCGTTTCAAGGATGGCTTATTCGATGGCTCGCCGAAACGATTTGCCTTCTGCTTTGGCTAGGCTGCATAGCAAGTTTTGCACGCCTTATTATGCGATTTTGGCTGCTGGTGTTTTGATGGCTGTTTTGGTGTTGTTTGTGGATTTAACAAGAGTGGTTGCGATTAGCACGTTTGCGCTTCTCTTTAATTATTCCATAACTAACATAGCAGCTTACAAACTGAAAAGTGAGGCTAAACAACATAAGGTTATGCCATTGCTGGGTTTAGCAACTTGCCTGATGCTGTTAGCGTTTATTCTTTTGGCTTCGCCACAAGCATGGGTAATCGGCGTTGTTTTCCTGATTGCTGGAACGGTTTACTATGCAGCCAGAAAAAAGTTGAATCGGCCAGATGAGAAAAAGGCAGTTTAGACTGCGATAAGAATTTTAAGGTTCAATAATGTTTACTGTTAGGAAAATAGAGATGCCGATTAAAGCTGTTTTATTTGACATGTTCGATACGCTTATGCTGATTGAGAAGAATCATGAGTTTTATAGTCCTTCGTTAATGAGAATGTACAAGTACCTAAAGAAAAAGGGCGTAGATGTCTCCTTTGACACGTTCGAAAAAGCGTACGTTAAAGCTCGTGACGAGCTCTACGCGAAGGCAGATGCAAATTTTGAGGAGCCACACTTCAACGTTCGAGTTTCTGAAACACTGAAAAGCTTAGGCTACAATTATGATGTTTCCAGTCCTATTGTGGCTGCGGCAACAGAGGAGTTTTGTGAAGAATTCATGACTTATGTTCGCTTAGACGAAAATGCTGAAGCAATGCTGAGAAGTTTGCGTGTGAAATACAAACTGGGAATAATCTCTAATTTTGCTATCCCCGAATGCGTGTATAAACTGCTTAAAACTCACGGTTTAGAAACGTTGTTCGATGTGATTGTGATTTCTGGAACAGTTAACAAACGTAAACCTAGCCCCGAAATTTTCAAGAGCACTTTGAAGGCGCTTGGTGTTTCTGCGTCTGAAACGGTTTTTGTCGGCGACACTGTTGATGCGGATATTGAAGGGGCTAAAGCGGTCGGCATGAAAGCCGTATACATTGAGCGGCGCATCCAGAAAGAAGCTGAGAATGTTCATCCAGACAAAACCATAAAGAGTCTGAATGAACTCCCAGCGGCTCTTGAACGTTTATGAGTTTCTAGAGTAAGTGTTAGTTTCTTTGAGGAGGGGTTCTTTATGGAATCTTGCGTCCATTGCCTTTACTGATTGTTTTTAGCAGTTTGGTTAATTCGTTGTGTCCATGAAGAAAATTCAAGCCTTTTTCGGTGACAACATAAACTTCTTTGCCTTCAATATTAGTTTGGTTTATAAGATTGTTGTTCAGCATGAATTTTAGGTAATCATTCAGCTGGGTAAAACTCAGATTTGCCTTATACATTATCTGTGTTTTCAGCGTGCCTTCTTTCGTAATGTTAAGTATTTCCGTCATTATATCCATTGAGCCTCTTCTTTTGGATTTAGCGCTTAAAATTTTCCTTTCACTTCTAGGATAGCATATCTTATCAATTAACTTTTAAGTCTTTAGTAACACAACTGCATACTGAGGACAAAAAAAGCACAGAAAACCTTTATTGCTCAGCGAGAAAAACAACAAATGTGAAACAACATGCTGATAGGCGTAATCGCGGACACTCATGACAATTTGCCTCTTGTAGAAAAAGCCGTAAAATACCTAAACGACCAAAAAGTAGGCTTAGTGCTTCATGCAGGAGACTATATTGCAGGTTTCGTTATCCCAAAATTCAAACAGCTAAACTGCAAACTCATCGGCGTCTTCGGCAACAACGACGGAGACCACGAACTCTTAAAAAAACGGTTCAGCGAAACCACCAACTGCACAATTCACGACCGATTCGCCGCAGTAGAAGTGGAAGGCTACAGAATCGCCTTGCTACACGGAGAAGAAACCGAACTGCTAAATGCGATAATAGACAGCGGATACTTTGACGCCGTAATTCACGGGCACTCACATATCAAAAGCATTGAAAAGAAAGGAAAAACCCTTGCCATTAACCCTGGAGAAATTTGCGGATATCTGACAGGAAAATCCACCTTAGCCTTGTTAGACACGGTTAAGCATGAAGCAAAAATAATTGAACTATAAGTTGCAATACTAATGCTCAAAATTGAAAGAGTCTCTTTTTCAATCACAGAATCCTATTTGGTTTAATCACTTTTTATGTGTTCTCAGCTTTTTCCTTTCCCACGCTTTCTTAGCATTAACACAACTGCAACGATTGCTACGATGGCTACGGCAACCGCTACGCCATAGATTGCTTCTAGAGGTAAACTTGGCTGCGCTGTAGGGCTCGGAGAAGGAGAGGTTGTAGTGATACTTGTCAACTGGATAGCAACACAGTGAGCCTTATGTAATGTTGGATTTTGCTACAACAGGCGCTAAAGATTTGGACATTCTATACATAAAGAAAGCTGAAAGAATCAATAGGCTATCCGTTAATGCAAATGGACCAATGAAAAGACCCAAAGTCAACGCAACAGGCGACAACGCAATGCTTAACATTAGTACTATCAGTAAATAGAAGAAGGATTTTAGATATGCTTTCAAAAGTCTGTCAAAAATTACTGATTGATAGGCAAAAACCACTAAAATTAGATATGTAAAAAGCGCTATAAAGAGTCCCGTTTGAACATAGTCTAGAATAGAGAAAGCAGAAACATAATTGACGTAACCCAGCATAATGAGAGCTGGAAGTATATTCATAGCAACGATTATAGCGGAAATTAACCACACAAACTTCTCTGATTGACTCCATTTCATTCGGTTTCTATGAAACGGGTCAAGAGAGATAACCACTTTCACCGTACTTGATATCCAAGCAGTCAAAATAAACAGCAATGCACTGCCAACCACCAGCCATGTAAGGTCCACAACAAGAGAGCCGACGACGTTTGGTAAGTAAACAATAAGAGCAATTTCCAAAGCACTATATGTTGCAAAACTACCTGTCCAGAGCGCCCGTTTCCGGTAGATTTTTCCGTAAAGCGCTTTCCTTATCGCAAATGACCAGAATGAACTGTACGCTAACGAAATAAGAGTGATGCCTCCTACAAAGAGGATAAGAATCTCAAGTGTTGAAATCATAAAAATGAACCTCTCCTTTTGAAACGCCAAGACGATAATAACTAAAGCTGGGGGCTATACCTAACATTTTCTTGACTCTCATTAATGGTATGATATTAAATCTTTCTTCACATAGTTTTATTTCGATTGTACCGTCAAAAATCATTTCCATTGAACGCTGTGCTTCAAGTGCAACAACACCTTCGTCAAGACTAGCGACGACTGTTGCCCCATGGTCCTTAAAATACTGAAGCAAACTCGACATAAACATATAGACCATTTTCGGAGAATGCAACATGAAAAGCGGTGAAATAATATCAATATAGATTCTTTTTGAAATAACGGCGAGGGCATCTACTTGTCTTTTGATTTCTATGAAGAGATTTGTCAGGTTACTCATATTGTACTGAGATTTATCTGCAAAGCACTGTATATAGCGCGCAGGTGATTGTTTGTCAACCCCGAAAACTCCCATATCACTTAGCAAATCATCAACCGGCTTGGAGGTAATACACATCACAGCATCGCTGGAAATAAAACCAGACTTTAAGAACAGGTAGGCAAGCGGTGCTTTCCCAGCCCCAGGAGGACTAATCAATAGAATCGCAGACCTCTCTGGATAGCCTTTTCCTTCAAGAATACGATCTAAATCTTCGACGCCTGTAGAGACCAAGCATGTTCTTCCTTTCTGAGTACTATGTCAATTTAGCATATTAAATTTTTGAAGAATAAAAGAAAAAAGTATGTCATCGTTTTTTTGTGGTCAATTTGCAGTCTCAGGTTTAATAAATGCATAGGCTGATTTTTTGGATTAGTGGGTGTTCCGTTTTTTCATAATCAATGCGGCAACTACTCCGATTATTACAACGGCGACGACAATTACTACAACGTATATGAATAAAGGCGTTCCTCCGGTTGAAGTTGTTGTCTGGGAAGGCGATGGCGAAGTGTATCCTGCCAAAGAGTTTCCTATTGCAAACAGTGGGTCGTTAGGGCTATTGAGCGTGACCGTTAGGGTTTGTGATGTTAAATCATTGGACGCAAACAGTTCTACGTACGAGTTGTTTTCTGGAATGTACTTGTAAATTGCGTATGGAGGTGTTAGGCCTTGAACGTCGGAAGGTAAGTAGTGAATTGTTACTGTAGCTTGCGTGAAATTGTTTGGATCCATGTTGAATGCGACTGTGACGTAATGGGTTAATGTTACGCCTTCAGGTAAAGTAGCGCTTGGTTGAGGATTTGAATTATAAACGTTTATCGTAACAGTGACGTTGGTCCCCGGGTTTGCATTAATATCGATTGAAATGCCAGTGTTGTTTGTTTCAGTAATGTGTTCAACGCCTGTAGTTGAGATAGTAGTTGTTGTGTTGTATGTAACCGTTGGTGTTGGTGGCGTGGGTGTCGGTGTCGCTGTCGGTCGTGGCGTTGGTGCTGGAGTTGATGCAGGTGCGGCGGTAGGAGCTGGCGCAGAGGTCGGAGCGGCAGTAGGTGAGGGCGATGGACTTGGAGATGGAGATGGAGTTGGCGTTGGAGTTGGAGTTGGAGTTGGAGTTGGAGGTGGCGTAGATGAACCACTCAAAGCATAAACGTTACCATCCCAAGAGCCAATGTAGACGACGCCGTCGACAACAGCAGGAGACGAATAAACATAGCTGCCGGTGGTGTAATTCCAGAGTTTAGCGCCACTAGCAGCATCCAAAGCATAAACGTTACTATCCATCGAGCCAATGTAGACGACGCCGCCAACAACAGCAGGAGACGACCACTCAACCCAGTAGCCGGCGGTGCAATTCCAGAGTTGGATGCCGTTAGTAGCGTTCAAAGCATAAACGTTACCATCCCACGAGCCTACGTAGACTACGCTGTTATTAACAGCAGGAGACGAATCAACAGGGCCGCTGGTCGTGTAATTCCAGAGTTTGGCGCCGTTGGTAGCGTTCAAAGCATAAACGTTACCATCCCACGAGCCAATGTAGACGACGCCGCCAACAACAACAGGAGACGAATAAACCCCGCCGACGGTAGTGTAATTCCAGAGTTTGGCGCCGTTGGTAGCGTTCAAAGCATAAACGTTATCATCCCACGAGCCTACGTAGACGACGCCGCCAACAACAGCAGGAGACGACTCAACATAGCTGCCGGTGGTGTAACTCCAGAGTTTGGCGCCGCTTGAAGCGTTCAAAGCATAAACGTTATCATCCCACGAGCCAATGTAGACGACGCCGCCAACAACAACAGGAGACGACTCAGCAAAGTAGCTATCGGTATAATTCCAGAGTTGGGCGCCGTTGGTAGCGTTCAAAGCATAAACGTTGCCGTCACCGCCGCCTATGTAGACGACGCCGCCAACAACAGCAGGAGACGACTGAACAGGACCGTGGATCGTGTAATTCCAGAGTTGGGCGCCGTTAGCAGCGTTCAAAGCATAAACGTTACCGCCGTAGGAGCCTACGTAGACGACACCGCCAACAACAGCAGGAGACGAATTAACCCAGCCGTTAGTCGTGTAACTCCAGAGTTTGGCGCCACTAGCAGCGTTCAAAGCATAAACGTTACCGTCCTCGGAGCCTACGTAGACGACGCCGCCAACAACAGCAGGAGACGAATCAACATAGCTGCCGGTGGTGTAACTCCAGAGTTTGACGCCGCTTGAAGCGTTCAAAGCATAAACGTTACCGTCCTCGGAGCCTACGTAGACGACACCGCTGGCAACAGCAGGAGACGAATCAACAGTGAAGCCGGTGGTGTAACTCCAGAGTTTGACGCCGCTTGAAGCGTTCAAAGCATAAACGTTATCATCCCACGAGCCTACGTAGACGACGCCGCCAACAACAGCAGGAGACGAATAAAAACCGACACCATTGACGTACAACCAGAGTAGGGCGCCGTTAGTAGCGTTCAAAGCACAAACTTTACCGCTCGATGAGCCTTCGTAGACGACACCGCTGACAACAGCAGGAGACGAATAAACATAGTTGCCGGTGGTGTAATTCCAGAGTTTGGCGCCGCTTGAAGCGTTCAAAGCATAAACGTTACCATCCCACGAGCCTACGTAGACGACGCCGGCAACAACAGCAGAAGACGAATAAACATAGTTGCCGGTGGTGTAATTCCAGAGTTTGGCGCCGTTGGTAGCGTTCAAAGCATAAACGTTACGATCATTTGAGCCTATGTAGACTACGCCGCTGACAACAGCAGGAGACGAAACAACCCCGCCGCCGGTAGTGTAACTCCAGAGTTGGACGCCGTTAGTAGCGTTCAAAGCATAAACGTTACCATCCCACGAGCCTACGTAGACGACGCTGTTGTTGACAACAGGAGACGACCAAACCGCGCCGCCGGTAGTGTAACTCCAGAGTTGGACGCCGCTAGCAGCATCCAAAGCATAAACGTTACCACGCCCCGAGCCTACGTAGACGACGCCATTGACAACAGCAGGAGACGAATAAACACTACCGCCAGTAGTGTAATTCCAGAGCAGCGTTGGACTAAAAATCGGATTGCCTGTTCCTGCACCACTGTGAGACGCATCCGAGCGGAACATTATCCAGTCCCCATTCGCAAACGGAATCAAAACTAAACTGAAAAGAAAAATCGCGCAAACCACTGCTGCTACCAAACGTAACCTGCCCATGCGTATAAACCCCGTTTTGTTCTTTAGCGTTAAACTATTTAAGGTCTTGCCATCCGTTCTCTAACGCACCCATCAATCAAAGCCTAAAAGGTGGAACCACCACAACAAGCCATTTCATCTTTTATTTTGCTTGGAACAAGTTGCGAAGCAGAGAGGCTGGCATTGGGCATACCGCTTGTTAAGTTCGGATGCAAGTATTAAGGGCGGCAGTAATAATTACTCGCTCTTATTGTATGGTTCTCTTAGCAAGTTAGCTTTTATGAATAATTGTTTTAGTTGTTCGTCGCTTGCACCATGGCGGATGGGCGTTAAGATGTCGGTCAGGTTGTCGTTCCTCATAAGGCACGGCTTGAGTTTGCCGTCGCTTGTGACGCGCATTCGCGTGCAATGTATACAGAAATCGCTGTTCTCAATTGGATGCACCACTTCGACCGTTACGTTGGGTAAGTGGTAAATTAAGCGGTTATGCATGAACTGTCTCTTCTCAATCGTTACAGCCTTCTCTCGCAACATTTCTTCCTGCTCATCTAAGCTTCGGTGATGCGTCGAGTAGTAGGTTTTGCTGACGTTTATGGGGTCAAGCTCTATGAGTTGCAGTACGGTGCCAGTTTGCCGCGCGTACTCTATCATGTCTGAAACGTCCCCTACGTTTATGCCTTTTAAAAGAACCATGTTTAGCTTAACTGGGCAGAAACCCGCTTCAACGGCTGCTTTGACTCCTGCCAGTGCGTCTTCAAGTTTTCCGCCTGCTAACTTGCGATACGTTTCCGCATTTAATGAGGGCAAACTAATGTTCACACGCTTCAAACCGCACTCACGCAACTCCTTAGCCATGTCTGCAAGCAGGAGACCGTTAGTTGTTAACGACAAATCCCTCAAGCCAGGCACCGCGGCTATGCCCGAAACGATTTCAGGAAGGTCTTTGCGCATGAGCGGTTCCCCGCCTGTCAATTTTACCCGTGAAATGCCTAAGCCGACGGCGATTTTGGCTATGCGCACGATTTCTTCAACCGTCATTTTCTCGGCGGAACGGTTAGCACGTTGCACTTCGCCTTCCCTGTGGCAGTATACGCAGCGATTGTTGCACCGCTGGGTAATCGATATCCTCAGATTAAGCAGGGGTCTGCCACAATTGTCCGTTAAACTCATTCGTTATTCCCGCGCGTGCTTAACGATGTGAGGCGCCTCGGGCAAAATAAGCATTTCTACCGCAACTCGCACAGCATCAGGGGAACCTGGGATACAAAACAATGCTTTGCCCTTAGCTACTCCAGCCACGGCACGCGACAAAACCGCGGCAGAGCCAACCCGGTCAAAACTTAAACGCCTAAAAAACTCACCGAAACCCGGCAGTGTCTTCTCGAAGAAAGGCGAAACCGTTTCAATCGTAACATCCGTAGGCGTAATTCCTGTGCCTCCAGAAAAGATGGCAACATCCAAATCAAGCATGTTTAGAGCCTGCTTAACAGCGTCAGAAATCATCGCTTTATCATCTGCAACTATTTTTTTGAACAGGACATTGTGTCCAGCGTTTTTCAGCAACTCAATCAATGTGTCGCCTGAAACATCACTAATTGCCGCTTCACCTTGCTGCATTAGCTTGTACCGTGAAGTGCTACAGATGTAAATGCCGAAACTCAACGTTTTAGGCGCCTTAGCCTTATGCGCCTTAGAGCTTTCACTCATAACGAAGCTACACCTGCTTAAACTTGCGCACAACATGAATATTCTCAATAGCCGTGGAAGGATACTGTCCAGCCGCATCTTTTTCATACTGCTTTGTCATGTCCCAAACAGTCAACAGAGCCACGGAAACAGCGGTTAACGCTTCCATTTCTACTCCAGTCTGCGCTTTAGTCTTAACTGTGGCTGTAGCTTCAACCGTGCCCTTATCAGATACTTTTACGTCTACTTCCACATTTGTTAACGGCAGCGGGTGGCAAAGAGGAATCAAACTGCTTGTCTTCTTAGCCGCAAGCACGCCAGCAATCTTCGCCGTGTAAAGCGGGTCGCCTTTAGCGATTTTTCCAGTCTTGATTAAATTAATTGTTTCAGCCTTCAACTTTATAGTTCCAGTTGCGGTTGCTTCACGGAAAATTTCCGCCTTGCCTGAAACATCAACCATCGCCATACTTTATTCACCTTACTTACTCTGTTCCCACACTTCTATTAGGTTTTGCACAGCTTTAGCTTTCGCTGAGCCCTCGTTAAACCTGTACATTCGAACACGACCGTAAACACGTTCCTGCAAAATTCCTTCAGCCTCTAAAACCTCCAAGTTCTCAGCAGTCGATGCAAAATTAGCGTTGATTCTGCGAGCAACATCCGTAACATTAAGCGAACCTAAATTATAGATAAGTTTTAAGATTTTCATCCGAAGCTTCGATGAAAAAACCTCTTCCAACTCCATAACTGCTTCACGCTCTTCCTTTTTCTACTTCTAATGAGGCACTTAATTCTTTCTCCAACTCAAACGCTGGAATAGAAGGCAAAGAAACCTGCGTTGACCTCCCACGTACAGTAGAAGTCGCCACCACAGTCTTCAAAATACCCAGCGACGAAAGAAACTGGGCATAATTCCACACTTGCGTGTGACTATTCGGCTCCTCTCCGAACTCTTCACAAACAATCGCGTAAGCCTTCTCAACTTCAGTCAATGGAGCATAAGCCTGTTCATTTTCCTTAAAGAAACGGGCTACTGCAAGCAGAAACAGTTTTTCATGCAAACCAAGCGAAACTAACTCACTTCGTCGTAAACCTGGAATAATGCTGGAAACAGCCATCCGCACACATTCAGGCTCAACTAAACCCGCATCAGCTGCATCAGCATATTTCCCAGCCCGCCACAACAACTCTATCCCAAAGCGGGCATTTCCAGTTTCAGTAAAAGCCAATTCAGAAATCAGGTCAACAACATCTTCCTGAACGGTTCCCAACTCAAAAGCCATGGAAACACGGTCACTTAAGATGTCAACAAGCTGAGCTTTGCCGTAACATTCTAAACTAATGATGCTGCGCTGAAGAGTGCTTCTTGCGCTTGCATCCAACTGCTCTATCACTTTCAAATCACGCAAAATAAAAATAAACGACAACCGCTGCGGCTTGCCTAACCGCATCTCCTGCAAACGCGTCAGCTTGTAAACGGCATCTGAGCCTTCCTTTTCGATGAGACTATCAAACTCGTCCAATGCCAGTATCATAAAGGCATTATCTTCATCTAAAACTTGCATTAGCGTTGAGAAGACTTCTTCTACAGAATAACCACGAGCCGGATAATTAGGGCGGAAAACGGTGACGATATGATGCAAAATCGGCTGGAGACTACCGCGGTATTCTCGGCAGTTAACATGCACATAGCGGAATTTTATGGCTCGCTTGTTAGCTTCTGAAGTGATGCTTGCACCGAAATGTTGGGCAAGAACCGTTTTTCCAGTGCCCACGTCGCCAGTTATGATAACTCGCTGAGCCATCCGCTCTGGATAGCGAAGAATGAAACTGAAGAATTCCATTAGCAAGCGGTGTTCTTTTTCTCTGTGAGGCAGCTGTTGCGGAATGTAGTTTATGTCAAGCTTAGCCTCGTCTTTGAACACGCTTTGGTGTAGAGCCAAATTTTATTCCTCAGTGAATGAAGTTTTTTCTTTTAGATATAATACTATGTTTTGAAACAAAAGCCTAATAAATCCATTAGGTATGTTTTTCACGCATTCGGCATGTTTTTGGCTTGTCTATTAACGATAGCGCAATAGATGAGAGCTTACAGGCTGAGAAACGGCTAGGCGCCAATTGAAATGTTCTATCAAAGCGAAGTTTTTACATACTTCAAGCATATTTTGAGCTTAACTTAAGTTCTGCAAGCATGGATGATGCCTCGTAATTCATGGGTTGAAACTCCGGTCAGATTGTTGAGCCACCGAATATCCGTGGTGGATTTCGAACATGAATCAAATGTTAACAATTAAAATTTTTCAACTTAACTTAAATCTAATCCAATATGTCTCAAATTTAGTGATATTAACCTCTGAATCAATTATTTAATGCACCAAATTCTGTGATTGTGACACGACAGTCACAACTTCTTATACCTCACAAAACGCATATAAAGCACGGTCCAACGTGGCGCTAAAAAGTATCCAACGTTACGCTAAAAAGTATCCAAAGTTACGCTAAAAAGGAATGCCAACAGGTTTTGCGTCAAAAACCAGAAGACCTCCGGCAAATGAAGTTTTGTCTTATCGTAAAGTCCATATTGGAAAGAGCAAACTTGAAAGCGATTGAAAAAAAAGTACTGCTCGATGAGCGGATTATTGAAAGGCAAGTCAAGACTTTTTTAGATATAGTAATTTTAGCCATGTTGAATGGGCGGTCCATGCACGGCTACAAAATTTTGGCTACCATCCGCAGAGAATTAGGTATTTTGCTCAACCCAGCTTTCCTATATTCTCAACTCCACCTCTTAGAGGAAAATAAACTGATAGAACCAACCTTTGGCAAAGGAAAAACAATCTACTACTTGACCCCTAAAGGAAAAGCAATATTCAAAAAAAAATTCAACGCCTATAACTTATCTTTTCAAATAATGAAGAACTTCATAAAAACCTGCGCAGAAATTTCTTAACCTACGCGCATCCTAAAAGGGTGTTCTATTGAATGGAAGATAAAACTTCCACTGGTCCACCCTTTGTTATTCTTTCTTCAATTTTCCTTTTAAGCTCTCTTATTTCGTCAGTGCGAAGCACGCTACACGCTCGTATTTTTCAGCTTCGGCAACACACTTCAATCAGGAGGCTTCAGGCTTAACAATAACGCTCGTTTTCAATACTATGCTTGCCAAAACTTGAAAAGAATTAGACTATCAAATTTCCGCTATTCTCAACAAATAGAAGTGTTTGTGGGTTAGTCATATCGCTCGTGGGTTACGACCAATAGACTAATTCAAAAAAAGAAAATGGAAGATGACGCGGGAGACTTCTCCATAAAAACCTTTTTAAATGCATTCTGCAATCCTTATTTTCCGACACCACATGATACCCAAATACTTCTTTCTAACAAAAGGAGTCGGCAAACATAAAGAGCAACTCCAATCTTTTGAATTAGCCCTCAGAGACGCAGGCATCCAACACTGCAACCTAGTAAGCGTTTCAAGCATTGTACCTCCTGCATGCGAACAACTTCCACGAGAAAAAGGCTTGAAAATGGTGCAGGCCGGCGAAATCACCTTTGTAGTCATAGCTAGAAACTCAACCAATGAACCGCACAGGCTTGTCGCATCATCCATCGGCATAGCTATTCCTTCGGGCAAAAACCAGTACGGCTACCTCGCAGAACACCACTCTTTTGGACAAACAGATGAGGCAGCAGGCGATTACGCTGAGGATTTAGCGGCAACAATGCTTGCAACAACCATGGGCATCCAATTTGACCCTGAGACCGCATGGGATGAGCGCAAACAGCTTTTCAAAACCAGCGGGTTAATCATCAAAACAGCCAACATAACCCAGTCAGCAGCAGGAGACAAAAACGGCTTGTGGACAACAACCGTCGCAGCAGCCGTGTTCTGCCGAGAAAACAATAAGCCTAAAGAGTAATTTCTTTTATTGTTTCTTTCTCATTTTAATTTAAAAAGAAAAACAGGCTTTAGTTACTTATACTTAAGTTCTTGATAGCTTTTCATCGCTGACACTACGATTTGTTTAGCTTCTTCAGCGTTTTTCCAGCCCTTAACTTTAGCCCACTTACGCGGTTCCAGCCGCTTGTATGTTGCAAAGAATTCTTGAATTTCTGTCAACTGGTGTTTATGAACATCCGTTATGTCCATGTATCCTTCAAACCGCGCGTCATTTACAAGAACAGAGAGAATCTTCGGGTCAAAGCCTTCCTCATCTTCAATGAGTAATGCGCCGATTACTCTCACTTTAGCAATCGACCCAACCTCTAATGGCTCATAACTAAGCGTCATTATATCCAATGGGTCTCCATCCTGATACCATGTTTGAGGAACAAAACCGTATTCAACTGGAAAAATCACTGACGAAGGAATTATACGGTCAAGTACGAAAGTTTCCCAGTCAGACTTGTACTCGTACTTATCTCTGGAGCCGCTCATCACTTCAATAACCATGTTTAAAATTTCTGGCGGATTATCGCCCGCTGGAATTTGCTTCCAAAGATTCAACCTTTCCACTCCTTCATGGCAAAAGAAACAACTAAAATTTAAGCTTTCTTAAAGCAATAAGCAGGCGCTAGGTTTTCTCTTTAAAGAAGGCTTCTAACCGTGAATTCTCTGCTTTTTTTAGCACTTCTGCGCATTTCTTAGGGTCCAGCGCTTTAAACTCCAAACCCATGGTCACCAGTAGCCTTTGCACGTCTTTGCCCAAGCTTGGCGCTACAAGCACTCCACGTAGTTCACGGTTTGCTTTCTCCTTAATCGCATCGATGTACCGTGCAAGCTGCAGCACAGCTTCTTTTCCAGCCGTTTTCCGC
>Ga0208321_1000656_pt1 | contig 17308 bp, 14 predicted proteins | sample June2015DPH_4_15_FD_184692 | JGI IMG/M metagenome (GOLD analysis project Ga0208321, IMG submission 184692) | Peatland microbial communities from SPRUCE experiment site at the Marcell Experimental Forest, Minnesota, USA - June2015DPH_4_150... | ecosystem: Environmental > Terrestrial > Soil >... | reverse complement strand
GATAACGTGTTCTCGGATGGGCGATCATTCTTGTTGCTAGTTATTCGTCGTGACAACAGTTAAAGGATAGCCGGCTCAAGCTTGAAATGGCGGTGGTGGGGGATCGAGGAGCTAGCCGTTCCTTGTCACCCGAAATCGGCTACACGCGGGGATCCGTTAACTCGAGGGAGAGGCATATCGTTCCTCTCATAGGCTCCAGTTGCCAACGATGAAATCCTGCCCTACCGGGCCGGTGAAGGAAGGGGCTCTTTCGAAGGGAAGAGTTCACTTCTTTACGGCCGAACCCGGCGAGACTCGGAAGAGGGCAGTCGTAAGGTCGACATGCTGGCGCTGATAGGATCACAGGGTATAGAAAGCATCTGGGAAACCGTGGAAGGAAACTATGCCCATCACTTGGGGATGCCGCCACCGTCTTAACTTTCAGAAGCAGTCCCGTCCGAGACGCTTACCTTATATCAATCTCGCATCTACGTTCAGCGGACCTTTGAAAAAGAAAGTGAACTCACCAGGTGCGGAGTGTTCAGTATGAGCAAGGAAGCGAAAAAACTCGCTGAGGTCAAAGCTTTCAACAAATGGAGCCTCAGTGACATCGAGGTCGCGGATGTCAGTCTTCAGAGGTACTTGAGCACGAGGGCGATGTTTGTACCTCACAGCAGCGGCCGCCATGAACACCAGAAGTTCAGAAAATCCACAGTCAACATAGTAGAACGCTTGGTGAACAATATGATGCGTCACGGCAAGGTCGGAGGTAAGAAAGCTAAGGCGGTCAGCATCGTTCGGAATGCCTTCGAGATTATCGAGCTGAAGACCAAGAAGAACCCTGTCGAGGTGCTCGTGAATGCGGTGCAGAATGTTGCTCCCGCAGAGGATGTGACGCGCGTGGCTTACGGTGGGATAGTCTACCCAATCTCAATTGATATTGCTCCGCAAAGACGCATAGATCTGACAATGCGGTTCATAACTGACGGCGCGCGACAAGCAGCTTACAGCAATCCGAGAACCATAGACGAATGTCTGGCAGAAGAGTTAATCTTTGCCGCAGCTCGCGACAACCGCAGCTACGCCGTTCGTAAACGTGATGAGATGGAACGCGTCGCACTGGCCTCACGATAGAGAAACGGACGCGAACACTCGTCGTGGGGTCTTCTTCCTGTTTCAGAGTTGCATGTTTGGAGTAGATTTCTCGCTCTAGGCGAGTGTCCTGACAAGAGTTCGGGGGATTCCTCGATTCTAGTTTCGAAACAGCCGGGATACTGTCGAACCCTTAAATAGATGATACGATTCTAAACTACGAAATCAAAACCGGAACGGATGGATGATTAGTGTCTGCATCAAAGAAGCCCCACTTGAACCTGATCATCATTGGTCACGTTGACCACGGAAAGAGCACAATGACCGGTCACTTGCTATTCGCGACCGGCAACATCGACGAGAAGACCATAAAGAAATATGCTGACGAGTCAAACAAACTGGGCGTAGGAGAGACCTTCAAATTCGCTTGGGTCCTTGACACACTCAAAGAGGAAAGAGAGAGAGGCGTCACAATAGATCTGAGATTTGAGAAGTTTGAGACGCCGAAGATTTTCTTCACAATTATCGACGCGCCGGGGCATCGAGACTTCATAAAGAACATGATCACCGGTACGAGTCAAGCAGATGCCGCAATACTCGTCGTGTCAGGCAAGAAGGGCGAGTTCGAGGTTGGTGTCGGCCCTGGTGGCCAGACGCGTGAGCACGCATATCTTGCTAGAACCTTAGGAGTAGCTCAACTCGCGGTCGCCATCAACAAGATGGACGACGCATCTGTCAATTGGAGTCAGGAACGTTTCGAAGAGTGCAAGAAGGAAGTTAGTGACCTGCTGAGGGTTGTGGGATACGACCCATCCAAGATCACAATCATTCCAGTCTCGGGATGGACTGGCGACAACCTAGTCAAGCCCAGCGAGAAGATGCCATGGTACAAGGGCCCCTCGCTACTCGCCACCTTGGACACGTTCACGGAGCCACCGAAACCGACCGAAAAGCCACTGCGCATTCCTGTCCAAGACGTCTACACGATCACTGGAGTTGGAACCGTTCCTGTCGGAAGAGTCGAGACGGGCATACTGAAAACAGGTGATAGCCTAGTCTTCATGCCCTCTGGCGTGAAAGGCGAGTGCAAAGACATCGAGACGCACCACGAGAAGATTCCGGAGGCAATTCCAGGCGACAACATCGGATTCAACGTGCGAGGAATCACGAAGACAGACGTTCACAGAGGAGATGTCGTCGGAAAGAGTGATGCACCACCGACCGTAGCGAAGGAATTCATAGGCAGAATCATAGTCGTCTTCCACCCAACAGCGATCGCAGCGGGCTACACCCCAGTGATGCACGCCCACACCGCCACAATGGCAGTCACTTTCACGGAGCTGGTACAGAAGATCGACGCCAGATCAGGCCAAATCGTCGAGGAGAAGCCATCATTCCTCAAGACAGGTGACGCTGCACTCGTCAAGCTGCGCCCGGTAAGGCCGCTCTCACTCGAGTCCTACTCGGAAATCCCGCAACTGGGAAGATTCGCAATCCGCGACATGGGCAGCACAGTCGCAGTCGGCATCGTTCAGCAAATCACAGAGAAGGCATAAGCGGAAACTCCGAACCTTTTTAAAGACCTCATCCATTCTTGCCTTGTTTCCGGTTAGCGTGGAGGATAGACCACAATGGTCAACAAGGCACGTATCAGGCTCTCGGGCACGAACCCACAGGGACTAGACTCAATCTGCGGTGAAATCACAAAGATCGCCGAAAAGACCGGCGTGAAACTCCGCGGCCCGATACCGCTCCCCACAAAAAGACTGGATGTCCCCACGCGCAAGAGTCCCTGTGGACAAGGCACCCACACATGGGACAAGTGGGAGATGCGGATCCATAAACGCCTCATCGATGTGGATCCGAACGAGAGATTTCTCAAGCGCTTGATGCGCATACGGACGCCCGAGGACGTTTTTATCGAAATCGAACTGCTCTAGTCTCGCTCGATGCTGTCACGCTATCGAATCCCAAGTCGTACCATTCTGGCCTCAGCTTGTCACGATAGCGCAAGACTTTAACTGAAGAAAACAGATCGCACGTGCTGGAGGAACGCGGGGGTCCCAGAGCCAGGTCAACAAGCGTCTGGCTAGATGGGCGGGTCGCGTCCTGACCACGCGCGCCAAACTCAAGACCAAGCCCACAGCGCGGGTGAGTCATCCCGTGGCGTAGGCCTTCGTGGGTTCGAATCCCACCCCCCGCACTCTGAGCTCCACCCCCTGTAGCGAAGTTCGACATATCCAAGAAATCGAACCCAACGTCCTTTCCGAGATCCTGAACTTCGCATTCTGGATGCGCAAAGCAGGCTACAGAAACTCCACAGTCCAAACCTGCGTCCGGGCGCTGAAAGGGCTCGCGAGAAGAACAAACCTGCTCGAACCAGAGTCCGTCAAATCCTACCTAGCCAACGCCCAGCTGAGCGAGAACCGCAAGACGAAGGTGCTTGAAGACGTCTCACGCTTCTACGGCCACCTGAAGATTCCATTCAACAGACCTCGATACAAGCGAATCGAGACGCTGCCCTTCATCCCGCTTGAGAGCGAGATCGACCAACTCATCGCCGGGGTCGGGCAGAAGTCAGCCGCGTTCCTTCAAGTCATCAAAGAAACCGCAGCCCGCCCCGGCGAAGCATGGTCCATCAAATGGACCGATATCGACGCCCAACGCTCCTGCATCACCATAACGCCCGAGAAGAACAGCAATCCCAGACAAAGGAAAATATCGCCACAGCTGATGACGATGCTCAGCGGGCTTCCACATCGATGGGTCTACATCTTCCATCGTCCTGAAGCTGACCCAATAGAATCCTTAGATGACTTCCGCAGAGTATTCAGCGATCAACGGAGAAAGGTAGCCTCGAGTCTACAGAATCCACGAATACTGAACATCAATTTCAAAACACTCCGCCACTTCAAAGCCACAATGGAGTATCATCGTACGAAAGACATCCTGCACGTCATGCAGATGCTTGGGCATCGAAACATCAGGAACACGCTCGTGTACACGCACCTTGTTAGCTTCGAAGGGGACGACTACATCTGCAAAACTGCACGGAACGTTGATGAAGCCAGCGCGCTCGTTGAAAGCGGATTCGAATATGTGAGCGAGATTGACGGTATCCAACTATTCAGGAAGCGAAAGTGAGGAGAGACTTCCACCTTGACGAATGAGCGGTGGCTGAAATGGGCGATAGCAAGGCACTATCGGTCGCGTGGATACAATGTATCCATGAAACCTGTAAGAGCTGGGAATGCTGTCATGGACGGTCTCATGATCGGGCCTGATGGCGAACGAATCGCTATCGAAGTGAAGTCTCCACGTGACGACATCATCCGCGGAGTAGGACAATGCTACGAAGCCGTCTGCAACAGATACAGTGGAGCGATACTTGTAACCACTCTGCGAGTTGCCAAGAAGCTACGCAAGGGAGCATTTCAACGGAAAGGAATAAGCCTCATCGGCGTAGACGCGAAGACCCGAATTCACAGGTAAGGTCCGCCAGTATGATTTCGGAACGGTGCAGGGATTCCAGTATCCCCTCAATCAGCAAGCCTACCGAGGCTTTAGACCTAGAACACTGATACCCCAAGTTCTCGAAGGTGGGCTTGAAGAGTCTTTCAAAGATCTCGTCCCATCGCTCTTTCGGGCAAGACTTTGTTGCTGAAAAGGGCATTATCACATAGCAAGTTCTCGGGATAACGCCACTTGGACGCGATGCTGCCACCGCAACCACTCTCGGTGGATACTCGATCGCGCGTGATTAAAGATTAGATGCTTAGCAGACAACTCATGGCAACCTCCAGAAGCAATCCCCAATGTACGACGCCATCTATGCGTACTGCGCCGTGAAGACCGCTGCGGGTCAGCGTGGCTGATAAAGAACTTGAGAGATCGCAGGTGATTCCGCTCTAGTTCGGGCGAGTTCGACTTTCTGGAAGAAAGCGCCGTGCCAAGAATGATACCAGACTTGCTCGGTGTACCCGTTCACGCTAGACCAGGCCCACACTTTGAAACGCGTGCCAGAGAACGATTCCTAGAATGAGAATGGGGAACGAGCAGACCCTTTCTATACGAAGGTTCGTTAGTTGCGTATGACTAATCAATCCGCAACATTATGTTGGGTATGAGCCTGATTCACTTGTCGCGAGTAGAGGAAGCAGCGACCAAAGAGCAGCGACGGTTAGCGGCGATAATGTTCACGGACATGGTTGGCTATACTGCGCTCGGGCAGAGGAACGAATCACTCTCATTAGCCCTAGTTGAGGAGCAGAGGAAGCTGATCAGGCCTATCCTCGCTCGTCATAATGGAAGAGAGGTTAAGACGATCGGCGACGCCTTCCTAGTGGAGTTTCTGAGCGCCCTGGACGCTGTTAGATGCGCCTATGACATTCAGAGGGCAGTCAGAGAGTTCAACATCTCTCTACCTGAGGAACGGAGAGTTCACCTCAGGGTCGGCGTTCACCTCGGCGACGTAGTGGAATCTGGGGGAGATATTTCGGGCGATGCTGTTAACGTGGCTTCCAGAATAGAGCCTCTCGCGGAGGATGGAGGAGTCTGCGTCACACGTCAAGTCTATGATCACGTCCAAAACAAATTCGAACTCAAACTGGCGAGTCTCGGAGTTAAACCTCTGAAGAACGTCAACACCCCGATAGAAGTCTACAAGATGATGATGCCCTGGGAAGCCGAGAAATCCACTCCTTCGCCTCAACTCGACAAGAAGCGCATAGCAGTCCTCTCATTCGCCAACATGAGCCAAGATCCAGCAGACGGCTATTTCGCCGATGGAATGACGGAAGAACTGATCACGTCACTCTCCGCAGTGAGAGAACTGACGGTAATCGCTAGGACATCCATCATGAAGTACAAGGGGTCCCAGAAGGGCGCCTCTGAGGTTGGGAGGGAGCTGAACGCTGGCACCTTGATTGAAGGCAGCGTCAGAAAGGCAGGCAACAGGGTGAGGATAACTGCGCAGCTCATCGACACATCAACGGAGGGTCACCTTTGGGCGCAGAACTACGACAGGCAGTTGGAGGATGTCTTCGCGATCCAGTCGGAGATCGCGGAGAAGGTGGCTGGGGAGCTTAGGATTCGGCTGGTGGATTCGGAGAAGCGCGTGATCGGGAAGAAGGCTACTGAGAATACGGAGGCGTACACCTGCTTCCTGCGGGGCAGAGAGCTGGCTCGAGAGGAGACCGAACCCTCAGTCAGGCAGGCAATCGGGCTGTTTGAGAAGGCCGTGGAGCTTGACCCTTCCTTCGCGAAGGCTTACGCGGGGCTGGCTGAATGCTTCCTCATTCTCGCAACGGACACTTACGAACCGTATGAGAAGGCAATCCCGAAAGCGGAGCTGGCTGTGAAGAAGGCGCTTAAGCTGGATCCGGATCTGGCCGAAGCCGCAGTAGCGCTCGCACGGATTCACTTTGCTGAGGACGATGTAGTGGCTTGCGAAGCTGAAGGGAGCCGGGCGATCGAGTTGAATCCGAGTCTAACAGAAGCCTACCGAATGCTGTCTAACGTGGCGTTCTTGAAGGGCGATGGCGACGAAGGGACGAGGCTGTGGGAGGCCGCATACCATTTGGATCCTGCCAGGCCACGATATGTTGAGAGGCTCGGAGCGTGGTATTTCTACATGGGAAGGGAAAGCGAGGCGCTTCAGTTCTGGGAGAGGACGGCCGAATTGGCTCCGGCTGGAACTTACAGGAGCATGACCGAGTACTACTTGTTCAAGGGTGACCACGAGAAGGCGAAGGAGTACTTCTCGATGGCCGAGAAGTCGGAGCCCACTGACTCCTGGGTGCCCTGGATGAGGGGATTCATTGCGGCACAAACGGGGGACAGGAAGACCGCTCTGGAAGCCATTCGGAAGATCGAGGAGAGCTGGAGTGGTTCCCTGGACCTCAACGGCATCGGATTCATCCACTACGCCCTGGGCGACCTAGATTCGTACTTTACATACATGAACAAGGCTACAGACCAACACGTGCTCAATTACGCTTACCCGATGTATTGTCCGCTCTTTGCTCAAGGAAGAACCGACCCGAGGTATCAGGCACTCTTGGACAAGTTGGGAAAAATGTTCGAGACGGAGACGAAGTCAAGTTAATCGGCGGACCCTCGATAGTTGATGTAAGTCTAGAGGCGATGAATCTGGTGACCCGACGACGTTGGCATATCCCACATAGCAATGTCTCCCCTGCGATTACAGAATTCCGAGTGTGTCTCGGATCCTATATGGTTAAGTCTAGCCTCCGGAGACTCACGATCTTCATGTCCGCAGTGCGCTGACTCGTACTGGCTGTGGACGTGTAGAGGGAGCAGATGATGAGCGGAGAGCAGAGGAGACTGGCAGCGGTAATGTTCACTGACCTAGTCGGCTACACCGCTCTAACGCAAAGGAATGAGGCGCTCGCAATGCAACTCCTCGAGGAGCATCGGAGGCTTGTTAGGCCCTTCTTTCCTAGGCACAACGGTCGAGAAGTCAAAACTATCGGGGACGCCTTCCTGGTTGAGTTTGCCAGCGCCCTTGAAGCCACCAGGTGTGCCTTCGATATTCAGCAATCATTGAACGAGCTGAACTCTGGCCGCCGAGAGGATAGGCGTGTTCTGCTGAGAGTCGGTATTCATTTGGGGGATGTGATTCATGATCAGAATGACGTTTACGGTGACGCGGTCAACATAGCCTCTAGGATAGAGCCTCTAGCCTCGCCCGGTGGGATCTGTGTTAGCCAGCAGGTGTACGATCAGATCAAGAACAAATTCGAATTTCCGCTTACAACTTTAGGCGAAAAGACTCTGAAGAATGTCAGCCAGCCCGTCGAGGTGTATAGAGTGGTTCTTCCTTGGGAGAAGAAAAGTGAGAGCGAATCGAGCCTTGAGAAGACCAGAATCGCTGTTCTTCCTTTCACCAGCATGAGTCCGGACCCGAACGATCAGTATTTCGCGGATGGCATAACTGAGGAGATCATCTCGATTGTTTCAGGGATCAGTGGTCTTAGCGTCATTTCGAGAACCTCAGTGATGAGTTACAAAGGGACCACGAAGAAACTAGGCGAGATCGGTAGAGAACTAGATGTGGGTTCGATTCTTGAGGGCAGTTTCAGGAAGGCGGGGAATAGGGTTCGTATCACTGCCCAGCTTATCGATGTGGCGGGTGACAGGCACCTGTGGGCTCAGAACTATGACAAGACTTTGGATGATATCTTCGCGGTGCAGAGCGAGATAGCTGAGAAGGTGGCTGGGGAGCTGAGGGTTCGTCTCGTGGAATCAGAGAAGCGGACTCTAGAGAAGAAGCCTACCGAGAACATTGAGGCGTACACGTGCTTCCTGCGAGGCAGGGAACTGCTCAGGGAGGAGACTGAGACTTCAGTCAGACAGGCCCTCAGCCTCTTCGAGAAGGCCATCGAACTGGATCCTAGGTTCGCGAGGGCATACGTAGGAGTGGCAGAGTCCCACCAATCGCTCGCTACCACCGGATTGGAGCCGTTTGATGTCTCCCTCTCAATTGTGAAGGCATCACTCGAACGTGCCATCAACCTTGACCCTGATCTTTCGGAGGCGCACGCGTCGCTCTCGGAGATGCACTACAACGAGGACGACCTCCTTGGAGCTAAAGCAGAGGCGAGAAGGGCGCTGGAACTCAACCCGAGCCTCCCAGATTCGTACTGGATGCTGGGCGAGCTAGCGGCAGATAATGGAGAGCCCGACGAGATGGTTAGAAGAATCGAGACAGCCTACCGACTGGATCCAATTAGACCCCGATTCATCTGGCTTCTCGGAACGGCATACCTCTGGACCGGGAGGGAGCAGGAAGCGCTGGAGCTTTGGAAGAGGACTGCGGAACTGGCACCGGCGTCCATCTACAGGGGCATGACAGAGTACTACCTAGCCAAGGGAAATCTTGAGAGGGCTGCGGAGTTTCACGCGAAATTTGAGAAGCTCGAGCCCAGCCCTCCTCGGGCCACTTCCCTCGGCGGGATCATCGCGGCACTGGGAGGCGACAAGGAGAGAGCGCTGCTCGCCGTCAAGAAGATCGAGGACGCCAGGATTGGTCCAATCGGCTTCAACTACATTGGGTACATCTACCATGCACTCGGAGACCTCGACTCATTCTTCGAGTACATGAATAAGGCGTTCGAAGCTCACACAATAATTCCCTCAACGCTGATGTACTCGCCGCTTCTTGCCAAGGGAAGAGCCGACCCCCGATACCCAGAGCTGGTGGCGAAACTCAGAAGGCAGACGGCCTGAAGAAATAGAAGCCGTCGCCGCACAGCGACAGATGCTCATGCTTAGCTTCTGTTATGTGTGCCATCAGCAGTATGTTACGAGTGCGTCGTAATTCGAACTCTTGATTGGCGTATTTTTGTGTGTGTGTGGGTCTAGTTTGTGCGGGCAACCGGATTCTATCATATCAGAATTAGTGAGTTCAATCATCAGGCCGAAGAACCCGTTGATGGCAGCTAAGGAACACCGTAGCGAAGCTATACCAGGTAGTGGGGTATCCTACGTCTTCGTCGTATGGAGCATCACCCACGTAAGACAGAAATACAGCCAAAGGACGCTCAGCGAGGCTATGAAAAAGAGTGGTTCCCAGAGAGTCGAATCTGCATCTCGACTGATAGACGCGAGAATCCAGGAGCTAGGCGACTGGCGCGGAGAGATGCTTTCCCGCCTCCGCGCTTTGATCAAGCAAGCCGACCCTAAAGTCGTCGAGGAGTGGAAGTGGAGGGGGACACCTGTGTGGTCCCACGACGGGTTGATCTGCACCGGCGAGACCTACAAGAATGTCGTAAAGATGACCTTCTCCAGGGGCGCCTCGTTGGATGACCCCTCAGGTCTCTTCAATTCTAGTCTCGAGGGTAGAGCGAGGCGTGCCATCGACTTCCGCGAAGGCGACAAGGTTAACGAGAAGGCTCTGAAAACTCTTATTCGCGCCGCCGTGGCCCTGAACACGTCCTCGGCCAGAAGCAGAGAGCGTAATACCTAGAGGATACAGGCAGGCCACTTTGGAAGAGGTTACTTTGAGGTATAGGCATGATGCTAATTTTAGACAGGAGTTATATGACAAAGGCGGGTCTCTTGGTGCGCCCACACACAAAAGAACCCCTAGTATACTCTATCACCGTCATCCATTCTATTCATCCTGCGTGTTGCAGCTTAGAAAAGAATCAAGTTAGCCGAAACCAGTGAAATGGAATGCTAGGTAGATTCCGAATGCCAGAGTCAACACCGCGAGAGTAATAGCGAGTGCTCTTTTGCTTATGCGCGAAGTCATCTTGGAACCGAGATAAGCACCAGTAACAGACCCAAAGCCCAAGATCAGCAGCACACTGAAATCAATAGATTGAAAGTAGACAGTCGCGCCTACTACGCTGGTAACCAAAACAACAGTCAGTGTAGTGCCAACTGCTATGGCGGGTGACAACTGAGCAAAGGATACCAAGAAGGAGGACAGCGGCGTCGTCCCCGTCAACCCGAATGCGCCACTCACGAAGCCCGTGCCCAACCCCCAAGGAAGCAACATCCATCTCCGCGTCACCGTTGGTTTGCTGTATTCCTTCACTTGCCTAATCCGAGAAATGGAGATCAGCCCAGTCAGCACAAAGGCTGTCACCATCAGATATCTGAAGAGGTCTGGCGACAAATGTTGAATCAAGGAGGCACCACCAACAACACCAACGACTGCAGACACACCTAGATACAGCGCAGATACTCTATCCACGTTCCCATTTCGCCAATGGCCTAGAACTCCCGCCAGGGCGGTAACCGTAGAGAGGGCTAGCGCTGTTCCGATCGCCCTTTCGACAGGAAGCCCCAAAACAAACGTCAGGAGGATGACATATGTTGCGCCGCCTCCACCACCGATGACGCCCAATAAGACGCCTGCGAACGCCGCGACTATTACTACCTCAAGCAACTGTGACGTGAACATGGAGAATATCCACCCGATAGTATCCACTGGATATTCACGGCACATATATAAGCCGTATCGAGCCGATACACCATTTGGATGCGTCGATGTCGGAAGTTACCTTCGAGAAAGACCAGCCACTTGTGAGGAAGAAGAACCAGCTTGTTGTGCTCCTTTGGCTGATGAGAGAAGGGCCGATCTATGGATACGACCTTGCGAATCGTTTCGAGAAGGTCACGAAGGGCCACATCAGGATGAGCTATGGGATTATCTACCCATTTCTGCGTCGCATGGAAAGTAGAGGGCTGGTAGTTTCGACTAGGCACGGACCCACGGGGAGGGTGTACTATGCGCTCACACCAAAGGGTAAACTCACCCTCAAACAGCTATTGAGCAGACTTCAGGAATCCAAACGGAGCTTCGATGAAGAGCTGCTCGGTTTTCTCGCCATCTACTCAGAACTCTTTGGGCAGAAGGCGCTGAGAGGACTCCTGAGCCAAGTTCAACTACGCTGAACGACAATACTGAGACTTATCAAGAAACATCGGTTTGGACTCAGACGGGGATCAGAGAATTCTTCCCTTCCAAGGCTGTGAGGGACTGAAGGCTAATGCGCGCATTGCACACCATCGCGCCACATACGCTTGACCGAATGGTGTGGAAATCGGGCTACAAACATACCCAGAAGTAACGTCAGTGCCGTCACCAAGACTTGGTTCCTTGGTCGCAGAACTCGTCGCTTGCAAGAAGAATGTTACGCACGAGTTCGGACCCTCATTTTTTATGTGTGTGGGTCAGCTGGTGCGGGCACCCGAATTTGAACTTTTTATCGTTTTCCCCCCTTTTCGCTCTTTTGCACGGGAATTTCAGAAACGACTGGAATGGTTGAAGAAATGTCGTCATCATGGTTTGGCAGGTGAGACCAAGTTGATTCTCTGGAACTTGGTTGAGGTTTTGCAGAATTACTATTCGATCTTTAGGAAACCTGCTCCTCATTGAGGAGAATCTATCGTTTTTACACAGGAAAACGAAACCTTGTTCGCTTTCACAGATAATCCCTTAGATTGCTAGTCTCGTCCTGATCTTTCTGAGGATATGTGCTGCTCTCTGGTTCGCTGTCTCCGTAGGAGAAGCTATCGTGGAGTATGTTCCAGGAAATTCTCACCAAGAAGCCACCCTTGCCGTAACCTCGCCTTATGCGGCGGCGACTGCGAAGAGGTGCCACTCTCCCGGAACACCTTTCAGGACTCGCATGCCCTGATCCTTGAATTCAATGCCCGCCCCTGTGATCAAGTCCTTGGTCGTGCTTGAGACTAAGATTTCTCCTGGTTCTGCCTGCGAGGCAACTCGTGCGCCGATGTGTACTGCGATCCCAGCAACATGATCCAATCCTGCCATCTTAGTAAGCTGGATCTCACCTGTATGGAGGCCTACGCGGATTTCGAGACCGAGCGAGCGAACCGCGTCTCTTATGCTACAAGCACATCTTACCGCCCGCTCCGGACCAGCAAAGACCGCAAGCATACCATCACCGGTTGTACCGATCTCTCGACCGCTAAATCGATCTAGTTCTTTGCGGACCAAATCAAAATGGTGATTGAGCAAATCCTGCCACCCGCGATCACCAACCTTCGCCGCCTTTTCAGTGGAACCAACAATGTCAGTAAACATCACAGTCGCCAAAACACGATCCTGCTTCGAAACCTGCGGGCCCACGGTAAGAAGCAGCTCGTCAAGGTTACCGAAACCTGTCTTCAAACTAGCTGAACGAGTTCTCCTTCTTCTCCTCGTCACCAGAAATGTCGAGGTCAAAGCAACCGCCGCGAAAATCCCGCCTCCCGTCATCCAGAATAAGGAACCCTGCTGAGTGACCGCGGTCACGCCTGATATTCCACCCACCGTGTAACCAGCAGCTCGGAGCAGGGCGGCAGCAGTGTTGTTGTCGAACGAGTCAGGCTGCAAATTCTTATTGCACCATACACCCCACCCTGGCCCGAGAAACGAAGCCAACGGAACACCCGTACCGTGCAACAGGTCATTGATTATCTGATCGCGGGGAATAAGATGGCTAATCGCCTTCCTGACGTCCCTCGCAGCTTCCGCCGCCCTAGAAGGATCACTCTTCCCAAGGGGTGTGTCGACACCAGTCCCGAACACTGGATGCTTCATATTGAACCCCATCTCCTGCCAACCCAAACCAGGCGCACGGATGACGTTCACTCCCAAGGATTGCAGCGTCGGCAGGTCGCTTCCGGTAATAAGGTAGCTAGTAAGGGAGGGCAGCCCGTCAACTTGGCCGAGGCTTAGAGCTTGCAAGGCTGCGCTCTTGTCTGGAATAGCGACTACCTTGTACGTATCTACCGTGAATTGTCCTAGTGCTTCGAGTCCGGTGGCGTTCCAGTACTGTGGAAACTTCTTATACGTCGCAACGTTGGTTGTAAAATTGTAACTTTCAAGATAGTAGGGGCCGTCGCCAACGGGCCCCACAGCCGTATACGAACCAGCTCCACCATATCGCGTAGTATCCCAAGTATACGTGTACGGCCGACTTGCGGTGCTGAAGGGTTGATTATCCCAAGTTTCCGGTGGGAACTTCTCCATGATGTGCTTCGGAAGCGGGGCGAAACCTGCATACACCTCTCTAGCGAAGAGATATGGCTCAGACAGGTGGAATTCGAATGTGTACTTGTCCACTGCCTTCCACCAACTACGTCTTATGATGTCATTGGCGGATTGCCGATTGTCGACGGTGACCGTTGTTCCGTTAAGAAAAGTGAAACCAATAACGTTTCCAAGGTTATTGATATCAGTGAGCTGATTCGTTGATGCGGTTTTCGGATTGAAGATGGCCCAGCGAGTCCAAACGAAATCATCTGAGGTTACTTCGACTCCGCTTTGCCACAGAGCTCCCTTCCTGATGTGCACAGTCCAATCCAAACCGTGTGGGTTGGAGGTGATGTTCGTGGCAAGCGCGGGGTAGTAGGATTCGTCGCGCGGATCGATATCCAGAAGCCCCGCTCCAGACCCCATTATCGGCCAGAAGACCAAAATTGTAGGAAAGGAATTGGAGTTCTGGGTGAATGCTGGATTAAGATCTCCTGCTCCTACTGTGAATGGAGAAGGCATTGCCGCCGTGAAGGTCTTGCCCCCACTGAGATGTTGGATGTCAGGGAAGCTAACTTCCGGGTTGTAGGTCTTGCTGCCCCCCCAAAATGTCCAATTTGGGTTCATTGGCCAAATATCAGTAGGCTCGTAGATGTAGGCGTACGGTGAATCGTCGTAAACGATCTTCTGCCACTCGTGGACGAGATCGATCTGAGTTTGAAGATCGGTCGAGGTATACAATTGGTCGAGTAGGTTGTTTAACTCGGAACTATTGTAGAAGGCGTAGTTGTTGCCGGCTGGTGGGAGGTTGGGGGGTCTGCCGTCAAAGTTGAGTCTGAGATCGGGCAAAGGAGAGGCGTAGCCCCAACCGAGGAACGCAATGTCATATCCACCCCCATTGAACAGAGGGCCTGTTGAGTTTGTCCACAATCTGTTGTCAAACGTCGTCCAGTTTTCGTACTCAACCTTCGCGTAGATCCCCAACTTAATCATGTTGTCTGCTATGATGCTCGCGTACTGAGCTCTCACAGGGTTGTTGTTGAGCACGATCAATGTCACTGAGAAGAGTGGTGCAGGCTGTGCCTGTGCCAGGGATAAAGGAACAATGCTGGAGCTAACTAGCCAAATGAACACCAGAACGGTTAGCACCCTAGTGATCCTTCGAAATGCGAGGATCATCGGAAACCTGACAACCAAACAGCTGCTCTCGCGATATACGAAGTTTTCGTAATTCAGAACTTCGAACACTATTTCTCTCGCGCGTGAGAGCGGTATCAGTGGTGTAAGCACCCAAATTTGAACCGTCGTTCTGAACTTCACTACGATGTGATTACTGTTGATGGAATTCAGGACTGTGAATGGCCGAAATTGTGTCAGTCTAAAAGTATAGTCTACAGATCACAGATACTCTGTGTAATCTACACTATACTTCTATACTCCACGAATCACCAACCCCGCTACTCAAAACCTGCTCCGCCAAAGAAAGGAGACGGTTCAAGAAAGACTGCAAGACAACAATCAATCTCGCCCTTAAAGTCGAGACAGAATCACCAAGTTCAGTCCGTAGATGGCAAACTTTAGCTGGTGCAACAAAGAACGAGTCCACAAACGGAGCTGACTTTGATGGGTCTATGTGTTTTCTGTGGAAATCCTGACGAGGAATCGAATCCTAATGAATTCGTACTTACTAGAAACGTTGGAAACCGTGTCATATGCACGGGTTGCCTTGAGGACCTTGCCGACGCACTGGCATCTATAGGCAGATAGCAGCTTTCACACCAGCCATCGTCCGCCCTCGTATTGGAGTAGATTTGTGTGTGTGGGTCTCGTGGTGCGGGCGTCGCAAATTGAACTCGTGCCTTACTGCAAATCACTTGTGAAGATATGTCGCCAGGGAATTGCAATCATGTCCCCTATGACGAACGTTATGTAAAGGTCGCTAGTTGTCATTGCGAACGTAGGCAGTTGGCCCGTCACCAGATGCGGAATGATGATGGCCACAAGCCAAATCACCTTGTATGTGAGTTGCAGGAGCAAAACGGGCGCGAACTTGACTGGGTAACGTAGCCCGAATGCACTCAAGATTGCTTCCGCCAGCCAAACACTGTAGAGGATTCCCCCCAAGAACGGTTCCTCAGTGGGGATTCCTAAAGCAGGAAGCATCGTACTGGGAGCAACAAGTAACGCGAAGCCAAGAATCCCACCTGTGAGAATCGTGTAGGCGTACATGAACCGGAGGCGGTTCGGATGAGCCTTTGACACACCAACTTCAGTTCTCAACCCACTCACTCTTCTTTCCACCCCGTTGCCAATCATGCGAATGCTGCGCCATCACATCGACGCTGATCTACTATTCGAATGAAATGAATATGAAATTTGAGGAGAGATCTAGAGAAGGCCTCAACGGCTCAACCTCTGACAGTCACAAACGCGAACTGTCGTCCGTCGTCGTTGTGTGTGATGCGATGAGAAAGGGGTAAGATGGCGGGCGAGCTCAAAGCATCGTATGAGCTCGCTCGTATGCGGATTGGATGTCCACAAGGACAGTGTTTACGCGACCGTGATGAATTATGGTGGAGAAATCGTTGACAAGAGGAAGCTCACAAACGATGAGGTCGTCAGCTATCTTGGCCGGTACCCGATCGATAAGGTTGCCATGGAGTCATCCACGTCCATCGTACCTGTCTACAGGGCCTTGCGAGGGAAAGGGTACGAGATACTTGTCTCGCATCCGAAGAAGACTAGGCTCATAGCTGAATCGCGTATCAAGACGGATCGGGTTGATAGCTGGGCTCTGACTGAGTTGGCTCGGCTAGACGCCTTGCCATTATCGTACATGCCTCCAGACGATATCGCAGCCTTACGAGAGAAGGTTAGACGTAGAGCCTTCCTGGTGAGGATGCGTAGCAAGCTGAAGGTGAAGATCAAAGCTCAGCTGGCGATGAACGGATTCACTCCACCCTCCGAGTATGGCTTGTTCACATCGAAGGGGCTGGAGTGGCTGCGCTCGCTGCAACTAGATGCGGTCGACTGCTACCTGTCAGTCATCTCCACGCTTGACATTCAGGTAGGGAAGCTCTCTAGAGAACTACGCGGATTGGCTTCAGGGGATGAGGATGTTAGGCTTCTGATGACGATTCCAGGCATAGGATACTATTCGGCGCTACTAGTCAAGTCTGAGATAGGCACCGTTGACAGGTTCCCCGACGGAGAGAAAGTATGCAGCTACGCTGGATTGGCTCCGTCCGTATCGATCTCAGGTCGGTATAGACGGTATGGCTCAATAACGAAGGAGGGTTCACGTTGGCTACGCTGGATCATGGTCGAATGCGTCCATACGCATCTGAAGTATGATACGTCAATCACTCGCGCGTACCATGCGATAGCGGAGAGGAAGGGTGCACAGATCGCGAAGGTCGCGGCAGCGAGACGTCTGCTGATGTGCTGCTACTCGGTTCTACGGAATCGTGAACCGTACCATGATCCTGCTGGCAGCTATCAGGCATCGTCATGATCAGGCAGAGAATGAATGAGCTCCGGCAACCCACTGCGTCTCGGGTACGCGTGTGTGTGATTGGAGCCGCCTGGTTGCGCATGCATAATGCTCCAGCGTGGGCGAATAGGGTGTGTGCACATCATCAGGCTTAACTTGCAGCGAGGCATTGCACATGTAACGAAATTTCTCATAGGTGTGGGTCTAATGGTGCGAGCGTCTGAATT